>Ga0247610_10002072_pt1 | contig 23783 bp, 26 predicted proteins | sample 174DNAGHGhighgp2_FD_193483 | JGI IMG/M metagenome (GOLD analysis project Ga0247610, IMG submission 193483) | Sheep rumen microbial communities from Palmerston North, Manawatu-Wanganui, New Zealand - 1742 DNA GHGhigh gp2 | ecosystem: Host-associated > Mammals > Digestive system > Stomach > Rumen...
AATAGTAAGAAAGACGCATTATGATTCAGGAAACGCACGAACAGCAGCAGATATACAATCTCTTCAGAAGTTGCATCTACATCTTTCTGATCCTCGAACTGATAGTGAACATGCCCATCGGCATCGGCTCGTCTATCATGCAGGGGTTCATTGCCATCCTCGGCAAACTGGAGGTGTTCGGCTCGGTGGTGATATGCAAGGTGTTGGAACTGATCTGTGTCATCATCACCTGTGTCGGCACGACGGCACGCAGAAGTCTGGACTTCGACGTGCATAAGAAGGTGACATACCCCTGTATATTGGGTATTCTGCTGTCTGTCCTGTGCTGTTTCCTGCAGCCGGGACACTGGGGCATAGTCTTGGGACTATATCCCATCAACCGCATCCTGTATCTGATAACGTCTGTCCTCGGCATCATGCTTGTACATAAGGGGCTGGATGGTATGGCACAGTACTTTAACTGCAAATTAGGTGAAGACCGTTTTAACTTTGAGAACGAGAGTTTTCAGCAGTGTGAGCAGCTGGTCAGCAACAAGTACAGCGTGAATATCCCGATGATATACTATTACAAGGGCCGCATGCACAACGGATGGTGTAATATCTCCAATCCCTTCCGTGGTACTTGGGTGGTCGGAACACCTGGTAGTGGTAAGTCGTTTTCGGTTATTGAACCTTTTATCAGACAGCACTCACAGAAGGGCTTTTCGATGGTCATCTACGACTATAAGTTTCCAGCACTTGCTGAGATGACTTTCTATCACTTCAACAAGAACAAGATGCTGGGGAACATCCCTGAGAAGATGCAGTTCAACATCATCAACTTTACGGATGTGGAGTACTCGAACAGGGTCAACCCTATCCAGAAGAAGTATATCCCTGACCTAAGTGCTGCATCTGAGACTGCTGCCACCCTGCTTGCTGCCCTGAACAAAGGCAGTGGGCAGGCTGGTGGCGGTGGCTCGGACAAGTTTTTTACTAATTCTGCCGAGAACTTTCTGGCTGCCATCATCTACTTCTTTATCACCTTCCGTCCTGTGGCATGGAAGAACGGCAGGAAGCTGCACCACTGCATTCGCTACGACGGGCAGAAGTATGAGATTCGCATTGTCATGTGGAATGACTATATTGCGGTGGACAACCAGGGAAATGTCGTGCTGGACTTCATCGACAAAGAGGGAAAGCATCTGAGCGTGGATGAGGATGGGATGCCGGTTGCCCTGAAGAATTTCTCCTATATAGACAAAGAAGGAAAGCTGGTTATCATCGAGGATGAGTTCTACGAGGATGACTGCGGCGAGAGAGTGGAGCCGGACACGTTTACAGGAGAGTTCTCGGACATGCCGCATGTGCTGAGTTTCCTGCAGCACTCCTACGATGATGTCTTCAACATCCTCATGCAGGATGAGACTATCATGTCGCTGATGGCTCCGTTCAAGTCGGCTTACGACAACAATGCCATGGATCAGTTGGAAGGTATGGTGGGAACGCTTCGTGTAAACGCGGCTCGTCTGGTATCGCAGGAAGCATACTGGGTATTTTCGGGTGATGACTTTGACTTGAAGGTATCAGACCCAAAGAATCCTTCTTATCTGATTATCGCCAACGACCCTGAAAAGGAGCAGGTCATCGGCTCACTCAATGCGCTTATCCTGAACCGTCTGACAACTCGTGTCAACAGCGGACAGGGAAAGAATGTGCCTGTCAGCATCATCATCGATGAGCTTCCGACGCTCTACTTCCATAAGATTGACCGACTGATTGGTACGGCACGAAGCAATAAGGTGAGCGTGACGATGGCATTCCAGGAACTGCCGCAGTTGGAGGCTGACTATGGCAAGAATGGTATGCAGAAGGTGATCACGACGTGTGGTAACGTATTCTCAGGAAGTGCGCGTAACAAAGAGACGCTGGAATGGCTTCAGAATGACATTTTCGGAAAGGTGAAGCAGACGACACAGAGCATCAGCATCAACGATGAGCGTATCTCCACTTCCATCAATGAGAAGATGGATAACCTCGTGCCTGCGGCTAAGATTGCGGATATGGCCACGGGCTGGATATGCGGACAGACGGCTCGTGACTTTACTCCTACGGAGGCCAGTGCCATGCAGCATGTGAACCTTGAAGAAACGGATGAGTTCAAGACGACGAAGTTTTTCTGTAAAACGAACTTCGACATGCGCCATATCGAAGAGGAGAAGAAGCACTACATTCCTCTTCCTAAAAAGTACTGCTTCGCATCGGAGAAGGAGAAGGAAGTGCTCCTGGCCAGAAACTTCCGACGAATCAACGAGGAGATTGACTACCTCACCAAAGAATTACTGGGGAAATGACATTCTGAAAAGAATGAAAATAATTAGGCAGAAGGGAAATGATAAGGTAAATAATAGGCAAAAGAATAGATAAAGGCACTTTATTGGTATAAAATGGATAAAAAAACAAAGAAATGTTTCGTAATCTCGAAACAAATTATTAACTTTGCACCCACAATAGACAATAAGATGGCAAGAAACAACCCGAAAGTCGCATATTTAGAGGAAGCTCTTTCGTTTATAGAGAGCATACCAAAGTCCGCAGGTGACAAACTGCTGGAGATTGTACATCGAGTGGAGTGTGGTGAAAGAAATCCCGTTATCTTCTCAAAGCTGGAGGGTACAGATATCCAAGGCAGAAAGAATAAGGTAAGAATATTTTAACGCTAAAAAATAAGTGGTATGGAACAGGTAGGAAAATTCAAATTGTACAGTTCAGAAGAAGTGCTTGACAAGCATTTCGGCAAGGTTGGCACACCACGCCGGGATGAATTTGAAAGGAGCGTTGCCGAATCGGTACATGCCTATGAGCTAGGAGAGGCAATCAAGAAAGCACGTCTGCAGCAGAACCTCACACAGGAACAGCTGGGACAGCGAATAGGTGTGCAAAGAGCACAGATTTCCCGACTGGAGAAGGGTTATAGCATCAGCATTCCAACTATGAGTCGTGTTTTTCAGGCTCTCGGAGTGACTAGTGCTACGCTTGATCTCGGCGACGCAATAGGCAAAGTTGCCCTATGGTAATAATTTGCTAAATATACAGCTAAAGGCAAGGAATCACAATAGACTCCCTGCCTTTATTCTTTTTTACAGCGTCTTGGCAATAGCCCGGACTTTGGCATTATAGCTATCCATGTTCTCAGCATAGCCGATACGCTTTAGGAAGGCATAGTAGTCCTTGTCGATACGGGGATTCCATTTCCTTTGAACTAACCTGCCGTATGCCTCTACAGATTCCATCCAATTCTTGAAGTGATAATAGTCTCCTTTGCGGCTATCGAAAAGGCCAAGGATGTTGTTCCACTTGGTAGCCAAATTCGAACTGAACCAGCCTGACTCCATTATACACTGGGCTGCGACAATCTTCGGATATTTGATGTCATACTTGGCCATCACCTTGAACAGGTTATTGATAGTAAGCGGCAGACTGGGATGAACATCAAAATGCAAGGCATCTATCTTCTGTTGTAAGCTCACTATATAGTCATTAAGGTATGCGAGGAATGGTTCCGGATCAATCTTCTGCCAATAGCCTTGTTCTCCTTCCTGCTTCCACTTGGAAATCTCTAAGTGGAGGTGTTCTGCCGTGGCGCGACCACTTTTCCCAGATATACCGACGATGGTTCCTGCAGTTACCACCTGACCTTCACTAACGGTTATCATACTCAGATGGGCATAGCGGACACGGAGATTGCCGTGGTTGATGATGATATTGTTACCATAGCCGGTAGTCTTGCGTTCAACCTTTTCTATGACTCCTGGGAACATGGCATAGACATGTGCATACTTGGCCCGCAGATCCACCCCTGCATGAAAACGATTCTCACAGTGGGTAATAGGATCCAGGCGATAGCCATACTCGGAAGTGACCTTCAGAAAGTCCAGTGGTAGGGAGATGCTGCGTCGTTTTCCCAACAGCTCGTACATCATACTGTCCTTGACTGAGACGAACAACGGGACATCATACTCGATGGCAATCTCCTTATGCTTGGGTACGTCGAAGCAAACCTCAGCTTTTTGCGGTATTATCGTGTCAAGCATCAGGGAATCGGCCTCAATTGTGCTTTTCGTTTCTTTTCCGTTTTCTGCCGTCTTTTCTACTTGCACGTTTGCGATTACCTTCTTCTTAACGTTCTCATTTTCAATTGTATAGAATTGCGCATTGGCAGAAATGCTTACTACCAGAAGTGCTAGCGAAATTGATTTCTTTTTCATGGTGTCGTATATCTGTTTAAGAGTTTATAATTTTGCACTCCGAAAGCGACATCTGACACCCATTAAGTGATAGCGGGTGCAAAGGTACGATTAAGTTTTGAGACATGCAAGAAAGTTACACTTTCATTGATGTCCGAGACGGAGTACCTTCGACAGGGTCAAAGGTAGAAGTAAGTTTTGATAAATGCAAAAAAGATGAAAGAGAAAAGATCAATGTTCACTAACAATGAGATTCCCTTGAAGGACTTCCAAAAGGCGGGACTGAATGTCGGCAATATGCCTGCCGATATGCTCACCTCACTCCTGAAGGGGGAGATAAGCCAGGTCATCGAGATACGACCTGAGCTGAAGAGCGGACGCATGGAGGCGCTTCCTGTGAAGCTTCGTCTCACGCGTGACGCAGATAATAATGTCGTGCTGATAGCCTACCCCATCCATCGTGACATCGCTGGTGACATCAAACTCAATGAGCAGGAACAGCAGCGACTACGTGATGGCGAGACCATCCGCAAGGAGGTGCGCGAAGGACAGTACAGCCGAAGCATGTTCCTCCAACTGGACAAAGAAACCCGCTGTCTGATGATGCGTGATGAGCGTACCATCGAACTGAACAAGCGTATGGATGAGCTGGAGCATGTCAGGGACATCACCCTTGGTCAGAACCAGCGTCAGGCCATCCGTGAAGGTAAGCCCGTAGAACTAGAGATTGGCGATACGAAAGTCTCTGTAGGTGTTGACCTCTGCCAGAACTCCGGCTTCAAGGCCATTGATGGTGACATGCAGGAATGGAAGCGTCAACAGGAAATCAAGTGGGACATGGCCAATCCCGGAGCAATGGGCTACTGGCAGACTGAAGAGAACCGCTGGGAGTACAAGCAGACGCTGGAGAAATACAAGTATAAGGACGAGCGCAAGGACTCCCAACAGGAAGAACGTAAGTCCGAGCGTAAGATCAGGCCATAACTTTTTTGGTAACTACATATTTTCCATATTTTCAGGATAACCCTTAGTAATGCTAATGCCATGTAGTAACGAGTGGCCTGGCCTCCCCTTTCGCCATTTTGGGGAGGCTACGGCACTCTTTTCCAAGGCATCGGGATTATCAGGGTTTAGCGGAAGACGAACACAGCAGGATAACACAACTAACAATAAAAGAATCAGGATAACAATGGAATCATTTGAGGAATTGACACAGCTCCGTGAAGCGGGAATCATCGGATGGCGCGAGTTCATCCGCCGTCAGCCAGAGGTAGAAGAGGAATACTACGCATGGTGCCTTACCAACGACCTCGACATGAACGAGGAAACGGCAGAGGCATACATGACGTATATCGAGGAATGCCTCTTCAAAGGCTAATCGATAAACAGTACCAGGTATTAAAAACGAAAAATGATATATCATGGAAAACGAGAAAAAGGAACAACAAACCAAACAGCAGACCAACTCTGTTGAGCACAAGACCATGGCTGAAAAGGCCGTCGAGAGGTTCAGTGAGATGATGGTCAGCCGTCTGGAGGAGATGAAGGGCCAGAAGTGGGAAAAGGGCTGGATTGACGGTGGAGGAAGCACTCAGGGACTTCCCCAGAATATCTCTGGCCGTCATTACTCTGGTCACAACGACTTCTTCCTCCAGCTGCACACGGCCACCAATGGCTATTCAATGCCTGTCTATGCAACCTTCAAGCAGATTCACGAGGCTGGTGCTACCATCAACAAAGGTGAAAAGGCCATGCCTGTCATCTACTGGAACATAACGCATCGTGACGAGAGCGGTCAGAAGGTCAGCGACGAGCAGTATGATGCCATGACCAAGGCAGAGCAGGACAAATGCAAGACCATCCCCTTCATGATGGGCTACTACTGCTATAACCTCGACCAGACGAACTTCAAGGAGGTCAAACCCGAACAGTATGCCCGTCTGCAGGAGCAGTTCAAGGCTCCGCACATGGAGGACACCGCAGGGATGTATGTATCCAAAGAGTTCGACAAGCTCATTGAAAGCCAGGCTTGGGTCTGCAAAATCAATAATGTCGAAGGCTCTGGTGCTTACTACAGTCCTTCCAAGGACGAGATTACCGTTCCGATGAAGGCGCAGTTCAAGATTCATGATACGCCGGAGGAGGTCTATAAGGACGGTATGGAGTACTACAGCTCCCTGGTTCACGAGATGGCGCACTCTACTGGCGTGGAACAGCGCCTTGACCGTGACATGGAAGGTCATTTCGGTGACCCGAAATATGCCAAGGAGGAACTTGTTGCCGAGCTGTCTGCTGCCATGGTGGGTAACTCCATGGGCTTCGACAAGCGCATCCTCGACAACAACGCCAAATATGTCGATTCATGGATTGACACGCTGAAGAAGGAGCCGAAGTTCATCGTCAGCGTGATGGCTGATGTCAGCAAGGCTTCGGGCATGATCCTCGAACACGTGGATAAGCAGCGTCTGGAGTTAGGTATGACTGCGCTCCAGTCCAAGGAGCCTCTGCTTGACGAGAAAGGACAGGAGGTTAAGAGTGCACAGGAGGCGAAAACCGCAAAGCCGATGACTAAGGCTGAGGAGAAAGAAGAACTTGCCAAGGAGTCTGCCAAGGTATGGCATGACCTGAAGGAAAAGCATCCTGATGCACTCCTATTGATGCGCAAGGGTGACTTCTATGAAGCTATCGGTGAAGATGCCAAGAAAGTGGCTAAATCAACGGGACTTAAGGAACAGCATGTCATTAAGGAGGGCTTCGAGTCCAAGGATGATAAGGAGAAGGGAATCTCCTATGTCAACTTCAAGAACACCTCTCTTGATAAGTACCTCCCCAAGCTTGTTCGTGACGGTCATCGTGTGGCTATCTGCGACTCTCTGGAGGACATGGCCAAGCAGCGTATCTCTGAGCGTAGGGAGCAGCAAGCTAAGGTGGATGAAAAGCAGACGAAGGGTAATAGTCAGCAGCAGACCGCTGTTGCTGCCAAGACCATTCCTTTGGATCAGTTCAACAAACTCGAAACTGTTGACGGCAAGAAGATAGACCACTTTTCGGTATTTCGCATGAAAAGCGGCAACTATGCTGTTCGTGCGATGGTGGATGGCCAGCAGCTGTCTGTCAAGCCGCTCAACAAGGAAGATCGAGCCGCTTTCTTCGAGCATACCACGACCAAAGCCGCCCTTGTCCAGAAGTACTACGGCAAGGAACTCTCCCAGCCCAGACAGGAGCAGCGTAGCCGTGCGATGGGAATGTAAGTGTAGCATTACCGAATCATTAAACCGATTGGCATGAATGACAAGTACACGACATTCAAAGAGAAGGTGGGCATCGACGAGATCGCCTCCTACCTCGGCTATAAGCTTGACCGCAGGGCTGGTGTAGGACGTTACATAGAGATGTGCCTGCGTGATGGGGCCGGTCACAAGACTGACTCCATCATCATCAGTCATCCAAACGATAAGTCTTCCCAGACGTACTTCCATCGTAATGGTAGCAACGGCGGTGATGTCATCAGTCTGATTAAGGAGAATATCGATGCCTTTGGTGTCAGTGGGAATACGGAACAGGAAAAGTTCTGTGCCATCATGGAGAAGTTCTCTGGGATGGACTTTGCTTTCAGCTGCGAGTATGACCTAATCAGAGACGCTACTCCAAAGGTTTTCGATGCTTCACGGTATGTCATAGAACCTGCTTCTGAGCATTTTGACTCCATCATGTCGTACTTCCGCCAGCGAAGCATCAGCGAGGAAACAGTCAATACGTTCCTACCCTATCTGCTGCGAGTCACGGACACAAAGGGTGAATATAAGTTCCGTAACCTTGCCTTTCCTTATAACCAGCCTGGCTCTGAGTCTATCGAGGGTTTTGAGCTTCGAGGTTATAAGGGCTTCAAGATGAAAGCAGAGGGAACGAACAGCTCTACGGCAGCATGGATAGCAGAATTTTCTGGTGATCATCCCGATAGCATCCGTCACGTCTATTTCGCAGAAAGCGGTTTTGATGCGATGGCATTCTATCAGGTGAACAAGGCTCGTATCGACCTGCCTGCTTCCGTGTTCGTATCTACAGGAGGCTCGTTTTCCAACATGCAGATCCGTAAGATTACTGACTACTATGCTCACGCCCGTTACTGGGACTGTTTTGACAATGACAAGGCGGGTATTCTCTACGGCATCCGTATGGAGGCACTGCTCAATCGTGTCACACTGAATATCGTAACGACAGACGAAGGTGCCCTCATCGAGCATCGTGGCATCAAGACTGTCCGTATCGCTGGTGATGACCTTTCGCTTAACAGAGTGGCCAGCGAGTTCCGTCTCAAACGGCATGTCTCTGTCTGGAAAGCTCCAAAAGACTACAAGGACTGGAACGACGTGACGATGAACAAGCCCTTATTTCCCGTTGCTCAGAAGGCGAAGTTTCAACGTGACGACCGACTGCGTGAAAAACGAATGAAAATCAAATAAGCAACTCATAGCATGAAACGCATATATTCTCTCTTTACTCTCTTGTCTCTGACGCTCTGCATCCATGCTCAGCAGACAGACCCGGCACTGACGGCAGCAGTGACTGGTCAGACCTTTACGTTGAAGTCTCTCTTTGATGCCCGAAAAAGTACCCAGCAGAAGATCTTAGCTGCAACAGGTATCGAGGAGGTACAGCTCAGACAACTCCATGCCATCGAACAGAAGGTGCTGGACTATATGGCCAACGTGTCTGGACTGATGCAGAACCTCTATCAGGTGAAACGTACCACAGAACTGGTGACGGTGGAGATACCACGAAACATCAGTGCGGTATCAAAGGCCTGCAAGGGGCATCTGAAAGGTACGGCCATAGCCTTAGCCGTTTCTGATGAGATACGCAGTGTCTATACCGAGATAGGCAGTCTGTCTGCTCTATGCACCTCACTCGTCAAAACCAAGACTGTTGACGGCAATAAGGTCAACCTCCTCAATGCCGCTGAACGCTACTGGCTTTGCGAGAAGATAGTGACCTCTTTGGAGGACATCAATACTGCCCTCTATGTCCTGTCATGGCAGATAGAATATCTCTCATGGGAAGACCTCTGGCGAGGGCTCGATCCTGATACCTGGGCCAACTATATGCAGGGCAAATGGATGGCAGAGTCTTGTATCAGGGATTGGGATGACCTCTTCAAGTGATTACACAGCTTTACAAGATTATAGGATAACAGTTTTATAGATTTACAATTTTAAGATTTTATCATGGATAACACAAAGGATTTAGGCGTTTGCCCCAAGTGCGGCAAGGGCCACATCATCGAGCATCCCTTCGGATGGTCATGTAACAACAGCGAGAAACAGCCGGACGGCACATGGAAGGGCTGTGACTTCGTCATCTTCAAGAACAACAACTACGTCGGTGAGATTACCGAGGACATGGTGTTGCGTCTGCTCTCTCATGGTGAGACCCAGGAGCTGGAGATGCATAACAAAGCTGGCCGTCCCTTCCATGCCAAGCTCATCCTGAAGGACGGGAAGGTGGCTCTTGGTTTCAACGAGCACTATCTGGAGGGCGTATGCCCTATCTGTGGCGGTCGTATCAAAAAGACTTCCAAGGGCTATGCCTGTGAGCATTTCTTCGACGAGGGTGACGGCCACTGTAACTTTTAAATTGGCAACTTCATCTGCAACCGCATGATTACGGAACAGGAGGCAGAGAACTTTCTTGCAGGACGCAAACAGGTACTCGACGGTTTTGTCTCAAAAGCGGGAAAGCCATTCTCTTCCCTACTCGCTCTGAAAGAGGACGGCAGTGTGTTTCTCAACTCCACGCTCTGCAAGTGTCCTGTCTGCGGTGGTGAGATTCGCGTATCGCCCAAGGCATATAACTGTTCCAACTACTCCAACGAGGACGTAAAATGCCAGTTTTCTATCTGGCGTAACCTCGACGGACATATAGTGACTCCAGAGGATGTCATACAGCTCTGCGAGAACGGACAGGTGGATGAGGTGCTGCGCTTCTATCGTGAGAACGGCAGACCGTTTGACAAGCAGATGAAGTTTCAGGACGGGAAAATCGTACTGGTATAACTCAGTAACAAGGATAACAACATAGTAAACGTAAAAACACAGAAGAACATGAAAACCATCAAGTATCTATCTCTGGCTATGCTCTGCGTAGCCGCTATGACTTCCTGCCAGAGCAGGGAGGACAAGATCAAGTCATTAGTGACAGAGAACTTTACACAGACTTTGGACGAACCTTCTTCACTGAAGATTCTGTCCATCGCACAACCCGACTCTGCCTTTGGACTACGCTACTTCACATCCAAGGAGAAAAGTCTCGTCTTCAAGAGCATGAAGGAGGCAACGGAGTGTCTGATGGAGCGTACCAGCTTTATGACGGCTCCTAATATGAATGATGACTATGCCATGACGCTTGCTGACTTGGAGATGCAGGTATCATCGAACGTCTATGGCAGTATGTTAGGTGACAGTCCCAAAGGGGCTTTTTCCGGTTGGAAGGTGCGTACCATCTATACAGCCAAGAGCAAATACGGCTGCTACTATCAGGCTGAGCGCTGGTGCTTCATCGACAAGGACTGTAAAGCGGTCATCAAGTACTTTGACCTGCCCATTGTAGGTGGTCATGCTGATAAAAAGAGTTCAAACAAAGCAAACAAAGCGAAAAAGGAGTCGCATCCCACAAATAAAAGCAAATAACCATGAAAGTAATTCTAGCAGAAAAGCCCAGCGTTGCGCAGAGCATTGCCCGAATCGTAGGAGCCACCCAGAAGAAGGATGGCTTCTACGAGGGTAACGGCTGGCAGGTGACATACGCCTTTGGTCATCTGATCCAGTTGGCATTGCCTGAGAACTACGGCTATAACAGTTGGTCGAAGGGCAACCTTCCCATGCTGCCACGAGAGTTTCTGATGATTCCCCGACAGAAGAAGGAAGGTAAGACCTATAAGAATGATCCAGGAGTAATGAAGCAGCTCAGAATCATTAAGAAACTCTTTGAGGATGCAGATACCATCATATCGGCAACAGACTCAGCGCGCGAAGGTCAAGCAATCTTCCGTTATATCGTGGATTACCTTGGTATAAGAAAGCCCTTCATGCGCTTGTGGATTAATAGTCTGACCGATGCTGCTATCAAAGAAGGTCTTGCCAACCTCCAACCCGATAGCAACTATGACAACCTCTTTCATGCAGCCAAGGCACGTAGTGAAGCAGACTGGCTGGTGGGTATGAATGCTACACAGGCTTGTAGCATCATGGGTAAGTCGCTCTATAGCATCGGCAGGGTTCAGACTCCAACATTGGTGATGATTATTGAGCGATACCTGCAGAACAAGGAATTTAAGTCTGTTCCTTTCTGGCAGGTAACACTCCACACTACTGATGACGTAAAACTGACCAGTGAAGGTAAGTGGGATGTAAAGGGCGAGGCAGAGCGAGCCTATAACACGGTGAGCCGAGCACGAAATGGAAAAGTCATCAAGGCTGAGTCTAAGCAGAAAACAGAACAGCCACCATTGTTGTTCAGCTTGACAGACTTGCAGAAGGCCGCAAATTCCAAGTATGGCTATTCCGCTGACAAAACTCTCAATATCGCGCAGAGCCTCTATGAGAAGCAGCTTATATCCTATCCGCGAACAGGTTCCTCGTATATCCCAGATGATGTGTATGACACCATTCCGGGATTACTGAAGAACAAGGTCTTTGATAAGTTCATGGAAAGTGTGAATGCCATCGAAAAGCCGTTCAAGCGTAGTGTTGATGCAAGTAAAATAGAAGACCACCATGCGCTGTTAGTTACGGGTATTGACCCTCAAACGAAAGGGCTCAAACCAGACGAGCAGATTATCTATGATATGATACTCGGCAGAATGGTGGAAGCTTTTTCACGACCCTGTGAGAAACTGGTGAATAACTTTACCGTTGATGCTGGGGGCTATCTCTTTACGGTATCAAGCACTATCATCCTTGAAAAAGGCTGGAGAGGAGTCTATGGCATAGACGATAGGGAAAGAGAAACCGTAGCAAGTTGGCGGCAAGGCGAGACCGTATGCTTCACAGGAGCCAACATCTTACAAGGTCAGACGAAGCCCAAGCCACTGCATACAGAAGGTACATTGCTAGCATCGATGGAGACGTGTGGTAAGGATATTACTGACGAAGAACAGCGAGAGGCCATCAAGGACTCAGGTATTGGCACACCTGCCACCAGAGCAGGTATCATAGAAACCCTTGTAGCCCGTGGCTATATTGTCAGAGAGAAGAAAAGCCTTGTTCCCACACCTAAGGGTATGGAAATCTACAAGATTGTCAAGGACATGGACATTGCCAACCCAAGTCTGACAGGACAATGGGAAGCAAAGCTTACTGCCATCGAGCGAGGCCAGATGAATGTGAACCAGTTCAATAGTGACATCGTGGAGTACACCAAGCATGTGACTGAGGAGTTCCTGCATTCAGACCTGCAGCCTTTGCCCTTCAACAGCAAGGACAGCAAGTCATGTTCATCGAGACCTAAGCGTTATAGCACCAGCCATCGGACGTATTCTTCCAGAACATATAGTACCAAGAAATAATCAAATCATCAACAACCATTCAATAGTAAACAAGATTATGCACAAAGGATTAATCAAATTCGTTTTCGGCAACGAGAATGCCGACCGTGAGAACACCGTATCTAACGAGAATGTCAATAACAGTCGTGACAATGCCGGTCATCCGCATCGCAGACATCGCCATCGTCACCGTCATCGCAAGCCATGTATCAATCCCATCGAGGATGCCTTCAACCGCTTGAAATCTAAGAACTTTAATATCACCAAGGGTATTCCTCGTCTGACCCGTCAGCATATCGTGGCTTGGGTGGTAGACGACAAGGATGATACGGACATGCTCATCCAGTTCAACTGTAAGGCTCACTGCTTCGGCTACCGTAACATCCGTCTGAACAGCCACATGATGAAGCCATCAAAGGAACATCCCGACGGATGTCTGATTCTGGATCTGCGTGACCTCGACAAGCGTACCTCCATCAGCGTCACTACAGCGTTCTTTCCTGAAGAGTTCCTGAACGGACAGGACCTGCTGGAGTATATCCTTGTTGATGTGTTTGGCTCAATGCCTCTCTGGGATGTGACAGATTTAGTTGCCTTCCTCACTGGTGAGATCTCTTTCCATCGCACAAGGACACTCACAGAAGAAGATCGCAACAGACCTATTCTCTGACAGCCTCCTGTTAGCGAGTTCTAACACGCAAAAAATATACGCAGGTGTATCATACGCTTGCGTATATTTTTGTTTTCAGCCCTCACACATCATCCTTCATCCATCACACATCAGCCATCAGAATGGCCCCATTCTTCACCACCTTATATATATTATAGGTAATGCTAAATGGCAGGATGATGGCACCTACGACTACTGATACCACAAGCCTTAGGACAAGTGTAAATACCACTACCAGACAGCCACCAACGAGAATCGTCCTATCCATTGCCCCAGACAGGAAACGTAGTCCTGCAAAGAGCGAGGTCATGGCATACCCGTCCAGTATAGGGGCTATCTTGTCATCACCGAACACAAGGTTCAGATGATAGCCTATGCAGAACAGTACCACATAGGTTATCAACGTTCCCATAGCCTCACGAAATACCACACTCTCATAGTAGCTGCCAAACACTAGACCTGCCACCCTACCCATATTCTTCAATACCATTGCCATTTTTCTTTTCTTTGTTTTCGTTTCTGCTTCAGTTAAAAAAGATTCCTGCTGGTCTTGGCCAGTTCCAGGATCTGTTCCTTATTACGCTCTATAAACGCCCTGCATATCGCATCAATAAGGTTGCCACAGTTAATCTCCCCACGATAGCTGTTATGGATAATCTCCAGCACTGTCTTGATGTCGGAGTTCATCGCTACCGTTGTTTTCTCTGCTGTGCTGTTGTCGTTATAGAATCCGGCATAGCGCATGACCGTTGACCATTCATCACTCCCTTCGTGCTTGTCGATACGCTGTCTTGTTTTGACAGGAGCAGCCTTTACCTTGGGCAGAGTCTTTGTCCCTGCCTTTACTTTGGGTTTTGTATCAGCAGTCTCGTCAATCTCAGTTGGAGTCTCTGACTCTTGCTCGCTCTCCGACTGAGGAGCAGCCTCTGATGGGCTGACTCCAACAGTATCGTTCTGTGCATCCATGAATGCGCCCAGACTATCCAGATTCAGAATGTCTGGCTGTGTAAATAGCTTCTTTGCTGCCATATCAATCCTCCAACTTTAAGAGTTCATCATATATCCTGTCAAAGCAGGGTTTTACGATTTCTGCCTGCTGCTTCGTATTACCGAAGGTGTTATAGCGTGATAGGTCTGCCCTATTATAGACCGGTGGCGTAACGATACCTCCTGCCTGCACCAATGCTGCATCGGTCTTCTTCCACGATTCTATCTCTGCTACCGTACCTCGACTTTTCATCACGAGATTCGGAACAAAAATCAGCTTCGGTTTCTTGCGTCCCTTCATATAGGCCAGCCATATCTTTCCTATCACATTCAGGAACATCAGTGTCGATTCCAGACAGTTGAACTCATACTGGAACGGACAGATGATGACATCGCTATAGCCCAACAATGGCACCATGCCTTGTAGATAGATATTGCCGGGCGAGTCAAACATGCAGATTCCTTCCATCTCCTTGGCTGACTTCATCAGCATCGCTGCCGACTGGAGCGTATCTATCTCAATGCTCTTCAGCTCGTAGGGAACCTTTTCTGCCTGCAGGAATTGGACATCTGCCTGACGCTTGGCTACCATCGAGTGCTGACGGTCACAGTCCAGAATATTGATGCTTTCTACGCCTTTCTCTGCCAGATAGTTGGCAAACATGGCACAAAGGGTTGACTTGCCTACACCACCCTTCTGATTAGAAAACGTAATCGTAATGTTCTTCTTCATAATTGTATCTCCTATTTGTTTTTGTTCGTTGTTCTTACTCTTTGTTTCACTTATTGTCAGTCTCATGGATTACGAGCGACGGATCATAGCCCGCTCATCATCCACTTCTCCATAGCTGCTTCGGGCATCCTGGGTCACATGGTCACCACTGCCTATTTCATTTGACAATCGCGGCATCTTTCCATTTGCTACATGATGCTTCTTCTCTGAGGTCATCACTTCGGCATCCATTGTCTGTCTGAGCTTTTCAGTTCTGATTCCTGCTGCCTCCATATCCACCACCTTCCGTTTAGTGGTATCAATACCATACAACTTACCCTCAAAATGGTACGTCCATATTCCTTCCGCAAGGAGGTTGTCAAAGACGTTCTTCTCCGTACTGTTATCAATAACAGACTGAATCTTGTCTATGATAGGTCGATTGGCTTCGGTACTGCCATCACCCTCTGGCTCTATATGCAGTCTCTCCTCTGGCACCTTGAAGAGTTTCGACAGCAGCCGTACCTGTTGGTCGTTGGAAGGAGAGAAACCTTGTACCCAGTCCACCTTATCATTGAACTTGATTCTCTGCACCAGATAGTCGGCAAGTTCTGTCCGCTCCTTACCGATGACGATACATCCGTGACTGATATAGCAGCCGTAGTAGCGTTGCAGGTCTTTATTCAGCTCAAAGGTGGTGACATTCGGATTCTCCCTCAGCTTGTCCTCTATGAAGAAATCTGCCTTTCGCAGTTTTTCTTCACGACTCTGGAACTGTAACAGCTCCTTTACGCCAAGGATGTCGCTGCCCTTGAATACGGTCTTGGTAGCATTGTCCACCACCATATAGCCGTATGGAGAAAATTCCTTGCCCAGAAACTTGATGCTGATGCCGAACTTCTTCTTCAGCACAGCCTCCAGTTCCTCACGGCTACAGCTCTGGTCACGATACTTTTTCAGGATAGCTCGTAACTGACGGATGCGTTTCTTCTCCTCATCACCGTTCTTCTTGCACAGTTTTTCAACTTCCTTTACCGGAACAGAATCCTGCACCTCTCCACCTCGCTTGATACAGATACTGTCACCCTGCTTATAGGCCTCGTAGCCAGAGGTCTCGAAGATGGCCATGAACTGTGATACTGTCTCGAAGTGATAGGACTTGGCGAGTTTCAGCATTTCTGAGTTCTGCTGCTTCCTGTCAACCTTCATAATCGACTCGATGGCTTTCAGCGAGCGTATCTTCTCATTGCTGTCACTGATCTTCTTGCCATCAGGAGCCACACGACTGGTTACGATATGCAGATGGTTATTGCCGGTATCATGATGATAGTACATCAATACTGGCTGACCATCCTCACCATAGCCCATCCGTTTCAGATACTCCCAGGCTATTTTTTCTAATTCTTCACGGGAATATTCCTGTCCCTTACAGGAGATGGCTGCATGGAACTGTGCCTTTTTGATACGGCCATTCCTGGCGGAGTAGTCAACAAGAAAGTCCCGCTTATCCTGTATGCTGGCAAGGTCTGGGCGGTTGCCGATAGCTCCGAAGTTCCGCATCGCTATCAGCTCTGCCTGTCCGTGCTCCACCTTCCACTCGTTGTATCTCACGGCAGAAAAGGTGCTGCTGGATTGTAGTATCGTGGCTATCATCCTCTGCGTTCACTCTTCATCAGTTGTTTCAATATGCCATCCTCTATCCGTGTTTCCCTGTCCAGATTCTCACTGATTTCCTTCAGCAAGGGCTCAATTCTGGTTGCTACAAACTGGGTGTGATAGGCACTGGTCTGCGCCAGTCCGTTACAGTAGTGGGCCACCTGATTGAGGTTGTTTCCTAATCGTGAGAGTTCTGTCTGGTGGGCTGTTATCACGGGTTCGATACTGTTCACGGCTTCTATCCTGCCCATCATCAGACGGTCATCATAGTGTGCCACGGCATCACGGATCATGGCACTGATGGAACGGTAGTGCCTTGCCTTGGACACAAAAAGTTCCTTCTCGCTCGGTGTCAGATGTATCATCTGCGCCACATTTCTCTTTTCTTTCTTCATGGTCAATCCAATTATAAGGTTTCATAGACGGGGAGTTGCGACCCCGTCTTTCCTCCATCCACTCGGATGGCAAGGGCGCTTTTAGATAACTAAAAGCACAACTTGCTACTCCATAGCTATGGAGGCTATAGGCTATCAAAGCCAATGCAAAAGTAATCATAATCATCGACATATTCTTCTTCGTTATTTTCAAATGCAGTTTGACAGGACTACGGACCTACGGCCTTACGTCCCTACATGCCTGTTATTCAGTAGGTTTACAGGCCTACAGAGCTATTCCTTTGTAGCCTTATGACCTTATAAAACGACTGCCCTGTAAGTCTGTCTTTCTATAGTCCTATATGCCTATAAAGCTATTATCCTATAGCTTTGCAAGGCTGTTATTCTATTGTCCTACAACTTGGGCATTCTATAGCCATATAGGGCTGTAAGATACCAGCCCTACAAGGCTATAGTTTTAACATTTATCCTATCCACGAGAGTCTGACCCAGCTGACTTCCTTGTCTGCCTTGTCATAGATAGTGCGGAGCGTATTCTCCAAGTCTTCCTTGGTGCAGCCAAGGTCAGTGCAGATGCTGTCAATCTCATCACCAGCCTTCATCGTCCAGCTGGCAAGGTCATCAATCACCTTCTCAAACTCCTCTCTTCCTACCTGAAACTCATCAGGGACAATCTGACCGCTGCCGTCTGTGGCATAGTCCACCTGACAGTAGTCGAACACGGAGTCAAAGAGTCTCACCAGAGCCATCTTTGCAGAGTCGTCATAACTCGGACACCATAGGTTGATGGCACCTCCCTCAAAACTTACCCAGTTACGGGTTGCTGCAAATAACTGTTGCATAGTCATTACAATTTTAGTGGCAGTTGGTTGGGCTTCCGTTACCTTTTTTTGTATCTTATTACTGCTTATATATGTTGATTGGGTTAACGTCTCTGTCCTAAGCTGCCATGGCACTTCTGCCCTCGATATAGTGGGCACCTACAATGAGCACCTGTTCATCACGGAACTTTGTCCGACACTGGAGCACACTCCACCGACGATGGTTTTTACGGCGGTAGAGCATGATACCATACCGCTCATCCTCATCATTGGTCTCTTTGGCATACTGTCGGATATACCTGCATGCGATTTTGTACGAGGGGACGTCCGTTGCAATGACATTCCCGGACTTCAGGGCTACCACATCGAAGTAGAACCTGTGCTGATTGTTGCTGATACTTTCCATACGCTGCTTTACTTTTGAATTTATCGACTTCCTGAGCCAGAGGGGAAGAGCTTTTCTTTTTTCTCGAAGCTCCTGGAGCACGACATTTTTTTTATTTCTCGGCGTACCGTCGCCGTCGGGTTTTCGCTTTTCGATGCCGTTAAAAGCCAGTCCATCCTGCGGCATACCAGACAATTTACCATGAATCTTGCATGGAATACCCTTTTTCTACGAGGATCATAGAAAATGGGAAGGCTGCCACGCAAGAATTATCGTAAATAGTGCAGCAGTGTTTGGTGAGCCGTTAGGACTGGCTACCTTTGCATCGACAAAGCAAACCAGACGGCAGGTACAAAGAGAGGAAAAGGGAGTGCTACAGCCGTAAGCTTGCAAGAGAAATGTTTCCGTCGAAGACGCGCCAACCCTCATCTTCCATCATCCATCTTCCATCTTACATCTTACTTCTTACATCTTACTTCTTACATCTTCAGATGCACCGACGGTTTCCGAAATCGGGTGGGTCTGGCAAACAGGGAGTGGTCTTGGAAGCTTCAGCCTTCAAGATAGGCAGTGTCTGGTCTGTCATGGCTCAGACTGTGCCTAAGCTCCACGTGCGGCGATGTGCCTATGGCTATTGATGAAGAGAATGGCTATGCCACTCTTCGACAACAGCCAGAGACTCTTCGTTGCACACTTGCCTTATTCAGGGTCGGGATAATTTCGGAAACCGTCTTTATCCATGTATTCGCTAAGGTCTTTGCTACAGCCATCGTGCCTGACATCATGCACGATGTACCGTCCTGCCCAGTGTAATGGCTATGGCAACCCTGCCACCATGCTTCTGTATTTCACTGACAGCAGCTTGCATGGTGCGCCCGGAACTGCAGACATCATCAAACAGGACAACGTCCTTACCTGCTATCTTGTCCTCATCCATGAGGAGCCTCGATGCGCGAGCTTGCTGGTTGTAATGGTGGGGTGATAGGTGCTCTGCCTTGTAATCGCTGTCGCGCCAGAGATAGGTAAAGCCGTTCTCTGCTCCGCAGATGTTGCATACCATCGATGAGAACCGTTGGTACCTGCGTGTGTTCTTCCGCTTCGTAGAGGCAGGTACGCAGAGGAACACGACGTTCTTCATGCTGTTCCGCTTCAGACCGTTTCCAACCATCATCGCTGCCTTCCTAGTAGCCCAGGCGTGACCGGCCTTGAACTGCAAGCAGAAATCATGATAGGCAAGCCCGTCAACAGAGACTTTGTCCAAGTCATGGTTTGAAACGTAGGGAACAAGTGATACGGAAATCATCGTTTTACTTTGCTTTTGATGGTGATACACTGTAGGCAGGAAGTAAAAGAGGACGGTTATTCACCGCCCTCTTCGTTGTTGTCATCCTTTGCAGGAACATCCTCAATGTCCTTCAGGACGAAAGTAATCTTAGAGTGCTTCTCACCACCGGTCTCGTAAGCATCGATACCGAAGAAGCCTGTGCATGTCACGAGCTGGCCCTTCATGTTAGCATACTCTTCCTTCTGGTCGGTGCGAATCCAACGCTGGCAGGGAAGGAGTGCTGACTCATACACGGTCTCGTCGTTCTTCTTGGTGGCGTGACGGACGCTGAGGAGAATCTCTGCAAGAACGCTGTTCTTGAAATCCTTAGTTGAAACCTTGGCTACATAGCCACTTACCTGAAACTGATTCATTAACTTGTTTGTCATAACTGTAAATTTTTAAAGGGTTGTTAAATACTTAATTCTGATGCTATAGGATGGCACAGGAGAGTGGTGACCATGGATTTTTGACATTTTACTCGTTTTTTCACGTGAAGGACTGCAGGGATAGTGAAAAAAAGGAAGAAAATCTCACAAATCATTGGACATGCCAGAGCACCTGCCACGGAAGGATGAACATCCGCGGCGCCATAACTTTGCAGAAGAATTAGGAAATAACGGCCCTAAAAATACAGCATGACAACAATTGAACCAGTTTTCATGTGGCGAAACAAGGACAGGGTTTACCAAGGATGTCAAGGACAAAACAGCAAACTTGCACTAATCAGCCTCCTGTCATGCCCCAAAACCAAGCAGAACAACGAAGTACCAACTCCCAAAGCACTCCCCGTCAGCTGTTGGCTCGTGCCCATCGGAAGAATAAAAAAGAGATTGCAAAGGGCAAGCCCATCACATGCACAGTCAGGTTAATGCCAGATGCGGAGACCAGTGGTGAGAGGCACAGACACAAAAAAGCCGATAACATTGAAGTTCCTACAAAGGACAACAACATTACCGGCGATATATCGACTTTGGATCCTGCCTACGGAATCAAAAGCGTCAAATCAGATGATTATCACTTGATATACATCAAATATTTAAAACCAAAATAGAACATAAACAACATTAACTGTCCCCCAATTTACTTGATGATGTTCTTGTAATTCCTGATAGAGCCGACAACCTGGTACAGATCGGTTACAAGGCCTTTGGGAACGGTCTCGCCCTCAGCAGCATCAAGATCGCCCACAGGCAGCAACAAAATCTGCTCCTTGTTTCCCGCGACAGCACGCACCCGACGGATGACCACATGGTCCTTCATCACCACGCCACAGATAATATCATTGGGGATATATTCTCGCCATGTTGTCAATTGTTTCATGGCCAGGCAGTCACCAAGTCTGATGGTGGGCGCAAGCTCCGTAGTACTGGCAAAGCACCAGAAGTCGGCATCATTGAAATAAGGAAGCGCGATGGTATATGCAGGCTCCAGCATCTCCCCAGATTCCTTGGCCCGAACGACGCGCTCAAAATCTGCATTATAAGAAGGCACACCACCAACAGCAACCGCAGACTGGTTGTCTGCAGCACCAACCTTCGACTTCATCTGTCCTTCACCAGAGATGATCCACGACATATTGATACCGTATGTCGAGCAGTAGTTTTTCAGCGTCTGGGGACTTGGTTGCTGAAGACCTTTCTTAATCTTTGTAATAATCTGGGAAGTATTGATTACTCCGTCTATCTTCATACGATAGGCGGTGATATGATACTCTTCCATTGACTTCAAGAACCGCTCTGTGAGTGGTGTCCGCTCCTTCACTATTGTAATTTCTTTCTTCATTGTCTAAACGATTTGTTTTGTACTTAATTGCCATCTCCACACTCCAAGTAGCGCCTTTAATTGTTAAATAATCCTAACCGACATATACAGGTTTTAGAGTTTCATATTTAAGTCGGAATAGTTTTATAACTTTGCACCCTGAAAGCGAGTTTTGAAAACTTCAATGCAAAGTTAGTAACTTTTTTGCAACGAAACAACAATTTCGCAAATTATTTAATGTATTTTATAGTTTAAAGACAGATGATTTCAGGAAGACACCTCAAAAAGAATGTACGTGGCGAGGTTTGTGACAGAGAAGATGTAATCTGTCACAACAACGTTCCGTAGCCACATCGTTCTTATGAAACACCGCATGACTTATCGCTGACAGGTCATGAAAACTCTAAGTTTAAGGGTATAGTTTACCGGCATCACGTGCGCCTAAAAAAAGCGCTCATGAGGCTGGTTAGGAAGAAACATGCAAAATTTTAAGCATATTAAGTACGAAACAGATACATGGAATTGGATTTTGAAGACATACACTTCATCGTAGAGAAGAGCATGGAGGCCGCACAGCTGGCCACCGTGCTCGCACTGGAGCCTGCTGGCGCACTCCTTCTGGAGTCCGACATCAAGCGCTGGCTCAAATACAATATCTCCACGGGCGACAAGACGAGCGACGCTCGCACGTACAAGAAGTTCCTGGAACTTGTCGAGCGTGGAGTCATCAAGGGTAATCGTCGTGGCAAGGCGAAGAACAGCCACGTCTATTACAACAAGAGTGACATCAAAAAGGCCTTTGCCGAGGTAGAGATTATGCAGCGGCTGGCTGAAGCACAGATAAGAAGAAGATGACGGCCGAAGGTTTTATATGCATCAGCAGGGGCATCACAGCCCATTGGATTTGGAGCAACCCCGTGCTCTTCCAGCGGTGGGTATGGATGATCCTGACTGCCAACTACGACAATCGTGAAGTGGCCTTCTGTGGTCACAGGGTATCACTGCAGCGTGGACAGCTGGCGGTCAACCTCTCCTACCTCTCCAAGCTATGGCACATCAGCTCTCAGGCTGTAAGCAAGTTTTTGGTTAAGCTGGAGGTTGATGGGATGGTTAACCGTTCAGTTGATGAGAAGGTTACGGTCATAACCATCTGTAACTATGACCGTTATCAGCTGAAAATGGGTACCTCGGTTGAGGGATTGGTTGATGGAGTGGTTTACGGAGTGGTTGAGAAAGTGGTTTACCAAACAGAAAAAGATAATAATATAAAAACAAAAGATATAGAGAAAACTTCTAACGAAGTTTTATGTCAGGTTCCTCTGGAACTTGACGTGCCTGAGGTGGAAGATAAGGATTTTGTTTCTTGGGAAAGGTTCATTTCGTTCTTCAACACGGCCATGCGAGGCAAGACTATTCCGAAAATCCGGGGCTATCATCTTGCCGACCATCGCAAGAAAGCCATCCGTGCCCGTATCAACGAGTATGGCAAGGATGCTGTGGTGGAGGTGGTAAAGAAGGCTGCCGAGAGTGCCTTCCTCAACGGAGGTGGCGACAAGGGCTTTGTGGCGGACATCGACTGGATGATGGGGCCACGGAACTTTCCCAAGATTCTCGACGGTTTCTATGATCGTCGTTTCAGCGAGAGCAGTCAGAACAACAGTAACAATTCAAACAGCAAGGATAATGGCAGCAGAATTAGAGGAACTCAGGCGACAGCTACGAGTTCCGCGGAATACAGTAAACACTTTTAAGCTGGTGCGTGAACAGACGAAGTATGTCTATACACTGCTTTGCGAAGCGTATGCAGCGGAAGTGAAGAGCCGTGGACATGTACCCATATTCACGGAGATGACAAAGAAAGCTATCTGGGAACTGGCAACATTCCTGACAGATCCGAAGGACAGCCGTTTCAGCGTCATGCTGTGCGGCACCACAGGAAATGGGAAGTCAACACTTCACAGAGCGTTCAACCGATTCTGGTCGGTCATGATCGACAACCACATTGCATGGACATTACCTCCTTACTTGCGCGATGCCAAGATGTACCACAGCATCATGGCCAACCCTCGCAACTGGGAGGAAGTGCTGACCATGCGTACATGGGTTGGCATCGAGGACATGGGCAAGGAACCGAGCGAGAGCATGCAGTGGGGACGTATCACAACACCGGTCCAGGATCTCATAGAGTTCCGCTACGACGTGCTGCTTCCGGTATTCATCACCACGAACCTCACAGCAGAGCAGATTCGTGAGAAATACCAGGAGCGCACGGCCTCACGGCTGAACGACATGGTAAAGGTC
>Ga0247610_10002073_pt1 | contig 23757 bp, 23 predicted proteins | sample 174DNAGHGhighgp2_FD_193483 | JGI IMG/M metagenome (GOLD analysis project Ga0247610, IMG submission 193483) | Sheep rumen microbial communities from Palmerston North, Manawatu-Wanganui, New Zealand - 1742 DNA GHGhigh gp2 | ecosystem: Host-associated > Mammals > Digestive system > Stomach > Rumen...
GGTGTCGAGGATTCTTGATTTATGACGAAGGTCTGCTTTGGGCTTTGGGTGAGGCACGTAAGAAGGGCTATATCCCAGCTGACTGCCACTTCAAGGTAAGTGCCCACAGCGGTCATGGCAATCCCTGCTCTGCTCACGTATTGGAAACCCTTGGTGCAGACAGCATCAATCCTGTGCGTGACATCCAAGTTCAGATGCTTGCTTCTATGCGTGCTGCCATTGATGTGCCCATTGATCTGCACACCGAGAACCCCAAATCTTCAGGTGGCTTTATCCGCCATTATGAAGTGCCCGACTTTATTCGTGTGGCAGCACCTGTTTATCTGAAGACAGGAGGTAGTGTGGCTGCAAACCATAGTTATGACACTACAGAGAAGGAAGCAAGGCAGCGTGCCAAGCAAGTGCTGCTGGTTAAGAGAGTAATAGATGAGTATTATCCTGATGCAGTTGTATCACCCAAATAAGCTCCAATGAAGAAAGCTATTGTGCTTGGAGGAACAAATCCTCATATAGAACTAATTAATCAGTTACATGCGAGAGGTTATTATGTCATTTTGATAGACTTCTTACCACATCCCCCAGCTAAGCCGTATGCTGATATTCATATTCAGGAAAGTTCTATGGATATGGATTTAGTTGTTAAAATAGGGAAAGAGTATGATGTAGATTTGGTTATTTGTGCGTGCATTGATCAGCAAAATGTCACGGCATGTTATGCGGCAGAGAAGTTGGGATTAACAAAACCTTATAGCTACGATCTTGCCCATAAGATAACAAATAAGGGATATATGAAGGATGTGATGGTAGAAAATCACATCCCTACGACAAGATATCATTTTTTGACTAAAGAGGACGATATAAATATTGTACAAGACCTACATTATCCAGTCATTGTAAAACCTGCAGACAGCTTGGGGTCAGCAGGTGTAAGGAAAGCTCAAAACGTTGATGAAGTTAGGACTTACGTAAAGCAGGCAAGAGAATTTAGTAGGAGTGGAGGTTGTGTTGTTGAAGAGTTTTTTGAAGGCAAAGAAGTAAGTGTTTATGCTTATGCACAAGATGGCGAAGCACACATTTTAATGATTTCAGAACGTTTCAGCATTGTCGATGGGGATAAAAAGGTGTTGAAATGCTATGCTACAGTGACACCTCCTGAGATGTCAGATGTTGCATATACTAAGATTCAGGATGCATCCTCTGCTATAGTAAGGGCATTTGGATTGGATAATACCCCTCTTCATGTACAAATATTGATTAATGGTGATGATATTGACGTGATTGAGTTCGCTCCTCGTGTTGGAGGGGGTATAAGCTATCGGGTCATTAAAGAACAAACAGGATTTGACATTATCAGTGCGGCTATAGATTCGTATTGTGGTATTCGAATCGACCAAAGTTATCATAAGTCAGATAACTATTATTCTATTAATTTGCTTTATGGTAATCCTTGCATTTTTGATCATGTTACAGGCCTAGACGAATTAGAGAAATCTGGAGTAATTGAAGGATTCCATTATCATAAGGGTAAGGGTGGAGAAATGTCAGATGAGAAAGCCACTGCCTGTCGCATTGGTGCGATGCTTGTAAAAGGGAAGAGCAGAAAAGATATGTTGGAGAAAATTAAATATGCATTTGAGAATATAGATGCGTTTGATGAGAATGGAAAAAGTATCCTTCGAAAAGATATTTATCTAAAATAAACAATGAGACATCATCAGTATAATCCAAACTATAATTTTGTTAAAGCACCAGTTGACTTTAACAAGTACGCAGATCGCAGTTTGCTCCAATATTGCTTAGGAGCAACTATGTATATGCCTGGGACAAAAGACTTCGCCCAGGCCGTAATTGACAAGAAGTATCCAGGTCTCACCTCTATGGTGATGTGTTTTGAGGATGCTTGCCCAGAGGAAGATGTCCCAGCAGCCGAGTTGAACAGTATCCATGTGCTGGAAACCCTCAAAGAGGCAGAAGATAGCGGAAAACTGAAATATGAGGATATTCCTCTGTTGTTCTTCCGTGTTCGCAGTCCAGAGCAATTTATGCATTTTAGCGCAATGCTGAAAAAAGAGCATATCCGCTATATCACGGGTTTTAACTTCCCGAAGTTTAATGGTGTGAATGGCGGAGCTTACATGAATCACCTTGTTGAATTGAACAATAAGTTCGGAGAGGTTATCTATGGAATGCCAATTATTGAGGATGCACGTGTTGCTTATAAGGAGACTCGCTTATTGGAACTGATGGCTATCAAGAATATCTGCGACTGTCACAAGAAACTCATCTTGAATGTTCGTGTAGGCGGAACGGACTTCTCCAGTTGCTTTGGTGTCCGTCGTGGTATCAACTATACTATCTATGATATCATGACTGTGGCTAACTGCTTGATGGACATCCTGAATGTGTTTACCCGCAATAACGACTATACGGTGAGTGGACCTGTCTGGGAATACTTTAAGGTGAATAAGTCGATGAAGGGTGCAACAGAACTGCCCAAGGTGGATTTGCAGCAGACACTGATGAAGCGCAAGGCCATTGTAAACGATGCTGTGGATGGTCTGATGCGTGAGTTGGTACTTGACCAGGCCAATGGTTTCATGGGAAAGACGTGTATTCATCCTACTCACTTGAATTTTATCAATGGTATGTTAGCTGTTACGAAGGATGAGTATGATGACGCTTATCAGATTATGCATACTAAAGGTGGCGTTATCAAAGGCACCAAGGGTATGAACGAGATAGGCCCTCATAAGAACTGGGCGGAGAAAATCATGATGCGCGCCCAGGCATACGGAGTGATTGAGAACGATGCCAGCTACCTTGAACTGTTCGGAGTGTGAAAAAGTCACATGACGACAAGTCAACTAGTCAACAAGAGAAGTCTCTCATATACTTGTAGACTTGTGGACACGTTGACTAGTTGACTCTAAGAATTCATAATTATGCCAAAGATATTACATACAGCAAGATATACAGGTATTCCTTGGGAGATTCTTAGAAGTGTTGTTCCTAACTGTTTTACAGTAGAGACTCTTGACGGATTAAACTATGATAACTTGATTCGCCAAGTTGTCGATGCTGACTATCTGTTGGTGAGCGGGCGTTTGCCTATAGATGAAGGTGTGCTTTCTGCTGCTAAGCACTTGAAAATGATTCAGCGAACAGGTGTTGGAACTGAGATGCTGGATAAAGATAACATAAAGAAGCATAGCATACCTGTATATGTGAATGCGGGTGTCAATGCGCAGAGTGTGGCAGAGCATACTTTGACGCTGATACTTGCTTGTCTGAAACGTTTGCCTCAAATAAATAAGCAAACCCACGATGGTAAATGGAAGAAACAGCAGGTCGGAGTAACAACCAGAGAGTTGAAAGGTAAGACTGTGGCTATTGTTGGCATGGGAAACATTGGCCGTTTGGTGGCAGGGATGCTGCAACCATTTGGAGCAAAGGTCATCTATACAGATGTTGTACGCCAAAATGAAGAGACAGAACAACGTCTTGGATTAAGGTATTATGATAGATTTGAAGCCTTGTTACCCGAAGCAGACATCTTAAGTTTCCATTGCCCCTTGACTCCCGAGAATACTGAGATACTGAATGGTCATACATTTTCTATAATGAAGCAAGGATCCATCGTGGTAAATACTGCTCGTGGGAAACTTATCAATCCTGCTGATTTATATGAAGCTTTAAAGTCAGAAAAACTTTCGGCTGCTGCATTGGATACTCATTACGAGGAACCAATAAAGGAAGGTTACAAACTAGCAGAATTGGATAATGTGATTTTGACTCCTCATATTGGTGGCTTGTCGTATGAGGCTTTCCATTCTATGATGAAGGGAGCGGTAGAGAATATAGTTGCTTTTGAAGAAGGAAGGTTGGAAGAGATTGAATCGAAAAGAATTGTTTAAATGGGAAATATTTCAGAAGCATTCATAACAGAATTAATCCAAAAGTCACAAGACATACCTAACGAGATAGATGAAAAAGCTCGTAAAGTGTTGCTTGACTATCTTGGTGTGATTGCTGGAGGTAAAAAATATTTTAAGGAGAAACATCCAGAATTGCTGGCAGTAGCACCTAATTCTGCTTTCCTGAACGGATTTGCTGCTCATGTGCTTGAATTGGATGATGGTCATCGCCATGGAATGATTCATCTTGGAGCATCCATTGTTTCAGCTGTTCTTGATGTAGCGGTTAAAGGGAATTTGGAAGCGGACGATGTGCTACGTGGTATTGTGATGGGGTATGAGGTAGCCGTACGTTGTGCTAGAGCTGTTCAGCCAGGTCATAAAGTCCGTGGTTATCATGTTTCGGGTACTTGTGGAACGATAGGTTCTGCGATGGGAATAGCCTTTGCCTGCAATTATAATAAGGAACAACTGAAATCTACGCTTGCTTGTGCAGTAAGTAGTGCTGCAGGCGTTTTGGAGATCCAGGAACAGGCTTCAGAGCTGAAACCCTACAATACCGCAAGAGCAGCATACGACGGTGTGTTGGCAGCACAGATAGGAAAAATCGCTCTGCCTGGCCCTGATGATATTCTTGGCGGCAAACGAGGATTCTTGGCAGCACTTACTGATACCCCTAAGCCAGGGTTCTTGACAGAATTTAATGATGAAGGTTATTGTATAGAAGGAATTTATCAGAAAGTTCATGCTGCCTGCCGTCATTGTCATCCAGCAATTGATGCTACCTTAGACATGAGGAATGACCTTAATCTGAAACCTGAACAGATTGAAAAGATTGAGGTACATACCTACAAACTGGCAGTGGGTAGCCATGATCATACAGAGATAAAGGGCATCAGTTCAGCCAAACTCAGTACACCGTTTGCAGTAGCATTGGCAATTGTAAAAGGCAGTTGCGGTTATGCAGATTACAATGATGATAATCTGAACGATTATTGGATTAAGAACCTGACACGTAAGGTTAGCATTATTGAGGACGAGAACCTTACAGCTCAATCACCTGCCGTAAGGGGTGCAAGGGTCACTATTTATCTTAAGAATGGTGATAAATATGGAGCACCTTGCCTTTATCCTAAAGGTGAACCAGAGAATCCGCTGACACAAGAAGAACTGGAAGAGAAATTCAAAGGTCTTGCCATGTATGGTGGCCTGACATCTGGTGTATGTGATGAAATAATCAATGAAGTCTGGAAAGAGGACTTTGATTTGAAGAAGATATTAGGGCTGTTGGCTGTTGGCCGTTAGCTATTGGCAGTTAAGACAACAAGTCAACGAGACGATGAGTCAACGAGACAACGAGACAACAAGATTTTTGATGTAGCCGGTGTTAATATTGATGGAGTCGAACAATTAATTATGCGAGTTAATTATGTGTGTATTTAATGTAAAAATAGATGATGCTTTGATGGAAGAAGTAAGACCTTCCATTGCACAAGGCATGGAAGAAAGTGCATGGGTTCAGTTGCAGGTTGAGATTCTGTTTTCCCAGCTGGCAGCTAATATCTCATCGAAAAGGAATTCAAAGCTGAAACTTTCAGAACGACTGAGAGGTATTGGGCATGCCCCGAAAGACTTTGACTACAAAAAAGAACTAGCAGCACGTTTTGATAAATGAAACATTATCTTGTAGATACCAATGTCATCATCGACATGCTGCTTGACAGGGAGAATTCTGATGCAGCTTGTGCAGTTATCGATGGCGCTGAACATGGCGATTATGTACTACATATTTGTGCTCTTTCTTTTACAACCATGTTCTACTCGCTACGAAAGATTTTAACTCGCGAACAGCGTATCAGTGCTTTAACACAGCTTTTGGAGCTATTGGTCGTATCTGCGGTAGACCAGACAGTCATAGACCTCGCTTTGCATTCGGAATGGAAAGATTTTGAAGATGCTGTACAGTATTTTGCAGCAAAGCAAGATCCTTCTGTTTCCGCAATTATTACTCGTAATACAAAAGATTTCAAGATGTCTGAACTTGAAATTGTAGATTCTATCGATTTCTTAGATTAATAGTTGTGGACTCGTAGACTTGTGGACTTGTAGACTAAAAAACGAAGAAAAGATAATGAAACATATAAAAACACCATTTAGTGAAGAGGTGATTGCTGACTTGAAAGTGGGTGATGTTGTAAGTATCACAGGGTATATTTTCTGTGGCCGTGATGCCGTTTTGCCTCGAATTTGCAAGGAATTGGAGGCTGGAACATGGGCGCAGCGTGATATTGACCTGCAAGGTGGTGTGATATTCCATACAGCTGTGAGTCCTGCAGGAGTAGGTCCTACTTCAAGTAATAAACTAGAGATAGAAGGTAGCTTTGAGGTGCTGTCAAAGTCAGGTGGTATCAAGATGCACCTCGGTAAGGGAGCCATCAAGCCCGAGACGGTGAAGATGCTGGCCGAAAACAATGCCGTATTTGCTATCATCCCACCGGTTACAGCTCTCTTGGAGAGTCAGACTCTGGAACGTGAGTGTGTGGCGTGGCCAGAGTTGGGCATGGAAGCGCTGTATAGGATAAAAGTCGAGAACTATCAGGCCATCATCGCAGCTGCCAAAGGCGAATCTATTTATGGATAGAGATTGCTCTCTGAGCAAGAAATCTTGGAAAATCTATATGAAAATCAGAGAGATCTGTAGAACCTGATTGAAGAGCATAATAAGATTTTGAAATAAAATTTTGAAGGATTTCTATGCGAAGCATATCTGAATAAAAGAGAACGCCAATGAGTTATTGATTGCTCTTTGAGCAAGAAATCTTAAGAAAATCTATATGAAAATCAGAGAGAAAAAATGAACCTGATAGAGGCGCATAATAAGATTATAAATAGTATTTTGAAGGATTTCTATGCGAAGCATATCTGAATAAAAGAGAACGCCAATGAGTTATTGATTGCTCTTAGAGCAAGAAATCTTGGAAAATCTATATGAAAATCAGAGAGAAATAATGAACCTGATAGAGGAACATAACAAGAAATACCAGTTCTTTGCAGATATTACTGGTGTAGCCATGAAGGTATATAACAAATACCGTCCTGGTCTGCTGGAGTCTGCATACGAGGCTGCCATGAAGTATCTGCTGGAGTTGGACGGCTACAAGGTGGAGAAACAGGTAGGCCTGCCTATATATTGGGATGACGTCAAACTGGACCAGCACTATCGCATGGACTTAGTCATCAATGATGACATTATCGTGGAACTAAAGGCTATTCCGTTTGTGAGCGATGACCAGCGTAAGCAGTTGAAGAACTACTTAAATATCACACATTGTCCTTATGGAATGCTGATTAACTTCTCGCCAGACCGTCTGTACAGCGAATGGTATGAGTGGTATGGTGATGGCAAGATAGAGAGAATAAAGTTATTCTGAGATTTTAGATTAGATTTTAAAGGGATTTCTACGCGAAGCGTATCAAATATGATCGAATGATAATGAGTATTAAAGATAAAGTGGCGGAATGCCTAGTAACGGCCGGTTCAACATTCCGCGAAGACCAGAAGGAGGCTTATCGTAAGGCCATTGCTGACGAGCAGATTGAGAGTTCCTGCTGGGTGATGAAGCAGGTGCTGGATAATGCTCTGGTGGCAGAGAAGAACAGAGGACCTCTGTGTGATGACACGGGTATTCCTCATCTCTTTCTTGAAGTAGGAAAGAATCGTGCTGTGACTGGTGAATTGCTTGAAGAGATCAAAGAGGGTGTTCGCCAAGGATTAAGGCAATTGCCAGGTCGTCCGATGGCCATCAAGGGTGATGATTATGCTCGTATTGACCAGAGCGGTGGTCTGAATGAAGATAGTGGTGCATTGGATGCTTCGCCTATTCTGATAAAGTCTGTAGATGAAGATGTGATTCGTCTTACCGTGTTGATGCTTGGTGGTGGTCCTGCTATCCGTGGTATAACTCAGAGAGTATTCCACAAGCATAGTGTTGATGTGGTGATAGAAGAAATCGTAAATCGCGCTAAGCCTGCAGTCAGTCAGTTAGGCTGTTCACCCTGTATCTTAGCAATAGGTATTGGCCGTAGCCAGTTTGAAGCTACCAGTCTGATGATGGAAGCTATGGCTAAGGGTGACTTTTGTGTGCAGAGCGACTTTGAGAAGCGTATTACTGATAAAGTAAATGAAGCTAATGTTGGTCCCCTTGGATTGGGTGGAAAGCATAGTGTGTTAGCCACATTCGCAAAAATTGGCCCTCAGAGAGCCAGCGGTGTAAGAATCGTGGCTTTGAGACCCTGTTGCTGTTTTGAACCCAGAAGGGCAAGCGTTGAATTGTAGTCCATCAAATTAAAAAATAATGGCAGAACAAAGTTTAAAAGATAAAACAATAAAGGGTACTATATGGAGCGGCATTGACAATGTCACCCAGTTCGGAGTGTCGTTTTTCGTCAGTATCGTGCTGGCACGGCTTTTGTCACCGGATGACTATGGGTTGCTCGGTCTGATAGCCGTCTTCACGGCTGTCTGCCAAGCTCTCATATATGGTGGCTTTACATCAGCGCTTATTCGAAAGAAGGAAGCAACGGATGATGACTACAACACGGTGTTCATCTCTAACCTCTGCATGAGTCTGTTGCTCTATGCCCTAATTTATCTTAGCTCGCCAGCTATCGCCAACTTCTTCGATCGTCAAGAACTGGTAGCTCTAACAAGAGTTTCCTCTCTTGGAATTATTATTGGTGCCTTGGCACTTGTCCAACAGACGCGTCTCACCAAACGCATCGATTTCAAGACGCAGACAAAGATTACCTTTATTTCTTCAGTGACAAGTGGTGTAATCGGTATTGTTCTAGCACTGCTTGATTTCGGCGTATGGGCCTTGGTTGCCCAGCAACTTTCCGCGACCTCGCTTCGAACCATTCTTCTTTGGTTTTACAATAAATGGATTCCCCAGCTCCGATTTTCTTCCAAGAGTTTCTATGAACTCTTTGGCTACGGATGGAAACTGATGATTAGCGGGCTATTGGATACCTTATGGAAAGAACTATATCAGGTGATTGTAGGAAAGTTCTATAGCCCAGCCACGCTGGGACAATACACCCGTGCCAAACAGTTCTCCCAACTTTTCTCGAGCAATCTCACCGGGGTCGTACAGCGTGTAACTTTCCCTGTATTATCCAATATTCAAGATGACAAAGAACGTATGGTATCCGCGTATCGCCGAATCATCAAGGTAACGATGTTTGTTACGGCTATTTGTATGTTTTTTGTTGGTGCTATCTCCGAACCTCTACTCTATTGTCTGATAGGCCCCAAATGGCATGAAGCAGCCACCTATCTCCCACTAATCTGTATCAGTGGCTCTCTCTATCCCCTTCATGCCCTAAATCTCAATATGCTCCAGGTTCAAGGGCGAAGTGATCTCTTTCTTGGCTTGGAGATTATTAAAAAGATTATTGGATTAATTCCGTTGACAGTATGCATTTTTTCCGGAGTCATGCCAATGCTTTACGTTAATCTTATCACCGGTTTGATTTGTTACTTCCTGAATTCCTATTTCCCTGGCAAACTTCTTGGCTATACCTCTTGGATGCAGCTTAGAGATATAGCCCCAAGTTATGGTCTTGCCACCCTCATCGCCATCTCAATCTATTTCTTGAAATACTTGCCTATCTCGAATTGGGCCGTTTTGCCTTTGCAAATACTCCTTGGAGCAAGCGTATTCTTCCTCTTCTGTACAAAAACCAAGATGCCAGAATATCAAGAGGTTCTTAATATGTTAAAACCATATCTGAATAAATTCAAAAAGTGATGGAACAAGAATACAAATATATGGTCTGCACAAGTTGCATGACCTACAACCATGCCCCCTACATTGTAGATGCCATGAATGGCTTCACGATGCAGGAAACCACTTTTCCTGTTATCACCCTCATCATCGATGATGCCAGCACAGATGGAGAGCCAGAGGTTATCAAGCAGTATTTAACAGAGAACTTCCAAACACCCTATCGCACAGAAGAAACAGAAGACTACCATCTCATTTGTGCCAAACACAAAACCAATCCCAACTGCATTTTCATTGTCTTCTTTCTGAAATATAACCATTACAGTATCAAGAAATCCAAATTACCCTATCAGTCTGAATGGCGGGATAAAGCAAAATACTTGGCTTTTTGCGAAGGAGATGATTATTGGATTCATCCAAAGAAACTGCAAATGCAAGTAGATTATTTAGAAAAGCATACTGATTGTGATTTAGTAAGAACTAATTTCAATAGACTAATCCAAAATTCTAACTTAATACAATATGATTTTACACACAATTTAGGAGGAAACAAAATAAAGGATACTTTCGAAGATTATTTGAGATATGGTTGGTTTAATGGGCCATGTACAATTATGTATCGGCCAAAAGTAACTCGTTATAAAAAATATTTTTCTGAGAATAACTACTTTTGTGGGACCATAATCTATACATTGACAGCATGTAGAGAATCATATGTACACTATATTGATGAAATTACAGCTTGTTATAGGATTCTTGATAAAAGTGCAAGCCATTCTTCGGATTTTAATGATACGCTTTTTCTCTTTAACCGTGTGAAAGAGAGTAGAATAGTTTTTGCTAATGAGCTGAATTTACTTAAAAGGATGACTTTTTATTTGTTTCTTTCATATCAGTCGTTACGAATGGTTTGCAAACCTAAATATTCGAAATACTGGTTCCAAACGATTGTTAATCTTTGCGGAGACTTCAACAAGTTGTTTTTGTTAAAAAAACATAGATATAGACTGCCCAATTATGATAAGAATAGTTAGTGATTACGATTGCTGTGGATGTGGTGCATGTAAACAGATTTGTCCTCATTCTGCAATAGAATTGGTTCCAAATTCACAAGGCTTTTTATTCCCGCAAGTAAATATTGATATATGCATAAATTGTTCTCTTTGTGAAAGAGTTTGTCCGGTCCTTAACCCAAACCAAGAAAACCGCCCTTTGAAAGTATATGCCGCTATTAATCCCAATGATGATATACGCATGCAGAGTAGCTCTGGAGGCATCTTTACTTCTTTGGCAGAGAAAATTATCGATGAGGGGGGCGTTGTTTTTGGCGCTCGCTTCAATGAAAATTGGGAAGTTGTTCATGATTATGCTGAAACCAAAGATGGATTAGCTCCATTTCGCGGGTCAAAATATGTTCAAAGCGATATAAATAGTTCATATATTAAAGCAGAGCAATTCCTAAAGCGTGGACGTAAGGTTCTGTTCAGTGGAACCCCATGCCAAATCGCAGCCTTGAATCTTTTTCTTCGTAAACCATACGATGGCCTCACAACAGTTGATGTCGTATGTCATGGTGTACCTAGCCCAGGACTTTGGAAGGATTACTTATATAAATTTGCACCTGTTTCTGAGATAACAAATATTAAGATGAGGGACAAGTCAGAAGGTTGGCGGTCTAACAGAATAACAATTGAAGGAAAGAATAAAACTCTCTCAGAAATGGCTGCTGATAATAAATACCTCTTAGCATTCTCACAGAATCTGTCACTTCGCTCTTCTTGTTTTAAGTGTCCTGCGAAAAAAGGAAAAAGTGGGAGTGACATAACACTCGCTGATTACTGGGGTATAGAAAATTTAATACCCCACATGGATGATAATCGAGGAACGAGTTTCATTTGTGCCAACACAAATAAGGGTGTTGAACTTATTAGTGAGTTAGCAGTGAACAGAGTAGCCTCGGATTATGAAGCAAGTGTACCATATAATATCAGCATTGAACAAAGCACTAAAGAACCAGTATCGCGATCATCCTTTTGGCAGAAATATTCTGAAAAGGGTATTGGTGTCTTATCAGAGTTAAAACCATACAAGACAAACATTATGAAGCGTTTCATACGTGTCATTATTCGTATATTTAAATGAAAGTAGGTATCATAACCATGCCATTGTGTGCTAACTACGGAGGCACATTGCAGAACTGGGCATTACAGCAAGTCTTGATTCGTATGGGACATGAGCCCATAACACTTCGCTTTCCTGTTGTGTATCAGGGAATGTCTTCAGTGCATTATTGGCTAAAGGTATTCCCTATGCAGTTGATACGGTATATAGCTCATAAGTTTATTGTAGGGAAATATGAAATGCCACCTACTATCGGTGCTTGGAAAAAGAGCGTGAGTGGTATGGAACGTTTTGTGGACGAACATATCAATGTGACGGAATTCCTTCCTAATCTTTCAATGGCAGACTTGAATAAATATGATGTTGATTCTTTGATAGTTGGGAGCGATCAGATTTGGCGACCCGTAATGTATGATGCGATTAATTATTATTTCCTTGGTTTTGCGAAGGACAGCGATATACAGCGTATCGCTTACGCACCATCTGTAGCATTGGACGAGTGGCCTTTCAATAAAGAGACCACCATACAGTTGAGAGAATTAATAAAGAAATTCTCAGCAGTATCCGTTCGTGAAGAATCATCTGTACAATTGGTTAAAAAGAACCTTGGCGTGGATGCACAATGGGTATTGGATCCGACGATGCTACTTGCTAAAGAAGATTACCTTGAGTTATGCAAGGATGAACCGAAGAGTGCGGAATCATTTGTTTTTGCCTATATCTTGGACATGACTACTGAAAAACGGAAGATGGTAGAGCAATTATCGAAAGCTCTTGGATTCAACGTAAAATATCTTACTGCCGACAAAGTAAAGGAACAGGATACCATTGAAAAGTGGCTTGCCAATTTCCGTGATTCCAAATTCGTTATTACTGATAGCTATCATGGCACTGTATTCTCGCTTATCTTTCAGAAGCAATTCTATTGTTTTTACAATAATTATCGTGGAAAAGCTCGAATGGATAGCCTAAAGAAAATATCAGGACTTGTAGATAGTTTTGGACAGGATGTTGATGAATCAATAGTGGGTAATATAGATTATTCTGTGGTCGAGAAAAAGATAAATGGTATGATTTATGCGAGTATGTTATTCCTTAAAGATTCACTGGAAAAACATAGACAATGATACTTCATTAGTTATACAACAAAGAACATTCCTATGAAAATAATGCAAATAAATTCTTTTTACAAAGAGGGAAGCACAGGTAAGATTGTATATGATGTGCAGGAACACCTTCTGCAAAAAGGATATGATATGAAAGTCGCATTTGGTAGAGGGAGACCTATCTTGGCAGATGATGATACCGCATATAGGTTCTGCAACGATATAGAGGTAAAAATGCATAACCTGTTTATGATATTAGGCCTCTCGCTGCAGTATGGAGGAAGCCCACTTGGTACTTATAGGCTCATTAATTACATACGACGAGAGAAACCGGATGTTGTGCATGTACATTGTATCAATATGTCTTGTGTTAACATATATGCGGTATTAAAATATCTTGCAAGGAAAAAGATTCCGACTGTTGTGACACATCACGGTGAGTTTTATTACACAGGCTCCTGTGGTCATTCATTTGAGTGCAACCGTTGGAAAGAGAATGAATGCCGTGGTTGCGAGAAGGTAAGATACGCAACACAGTCGAGGACAATAAGCCGAACACATGAGGCATGGAAAGAGATGCTCAAAGCCTTTTCAGAATTTGAATTAGACAAACTGGTATTTACTGCGGTGTCGCCATGGGTAAAGGAACGGTCGATGCAATCACCTATTGTGAATAAATATAGATGTGAGGTTGTAAAGAACGGACTGGATACAGAAGTTTTCAAATATCAGCCAAACATTCAGATTATTGAGGAAAAGATAGGAAAACTAATAGGACCTGTAGTCTTACATTCAACCGCATCATTCTGGCCCGATAGTTACGAGGATGTTAAAGGGGGGTGGTATGTCGTGGAGTTGGCAAAACGCCTGCCTGACGTGAATTTTATAGTTGTGTCACTTGTGAATATTACGGAAATGGAACTTCCCTCGAACATTTACCTTTGGGGAAAGGCTAAAAACCAGCAAGAGTTGGCTTCGTTGTACTCGACAGCGGACTTGACACTTCTGACGTCAAGGAAGGAAACATTCTCGATGGTGTGTGCTGAAAGTCTTTGTTGCGGAACACCAGTCATAGGTTTCAAGGCAGGAGGGCCGGAAACAATTGTTTTACCTGAATATTCAAGATTTGTAGAGCATGGTGATATTGATGCATTGAAAGATGTGTTACAAGAAGAACTTGGTAAACACCATGAGAAAGTATCTATTGCTAAAATCTCCAAAGCCGTATATGATAAATCGATAATGGCTGAAGATTATTTGAAAATATATAAATCATTATTTAACCAAATATGAGTGGCTCAAAAATACTTGTAAGTAGGCTGTCATTTTTTTTGTTGATAGCATTGTTTATGCTTACACCAATACATCATTTCCAAAAGCTGATATTTATCTATCCATTGTTTTTGGTTTGGTTCGTGACGTGTTGTTCGATAGACAAGAACTATTTTCACAGAACTGAGAAATGGTGGATTTTTTATACATGCTTTGCACTACTATGGCTAGTTTTTTCAACTTTTCATCGCAATTGGGAATTTTTACATTTCATTAACCACATATTCTTGACATACATGTGGGTTCTGATGTTTGTGTTTTACAGAGAGCATAAGGATCTATTTTCTCCATTGATATATCCAACGCTGGCTATGATTCTTGTATCGTGTGGTTTTACTTTCTTTGGTAATATGGCTATGCCTGGTGCATCAAGGTTTTTGGGTAGTGGTATGGCAGAGCTTTCATTGGAAAAAGAAATGGCAACTCAACTTCATGTGGGAGGCTTTGGTTTTATATATTCTCTGACTTTTATGGTAATACCATTGGTAGATATGCTGAAAATGGGAAAAAAGAAATGGCAAAAGTTGGCAATGATAATAATGCTTGTAGCAGTTGCTGCAACTATAGTCGTGGCTTCGTATTTTATGGCTATTTTATTTGCAACAATTTTTTTCCTATTGGCCAATTCGTCTTCGCGCAAGATGTCGCGTACAGTTATTATTCTTATTATTTTGGGACTCTTAGCCTATGTGGTAAAGGACTATATATTGAGGGGACTAATGGATTTAGGTGAAATAATAGGCTCGCATATGCTTTATGCAAGAGCGGAGCAGATGCTTGAAGGAACTTATCAAAGCGCTTATGATGAAGCAGGAAATCTGAGTCGTTCCGAATTGATAAAGAATGGGGTGCTGAATTTTTGGGAGAGCCCTATTATTGGACAGATGACACAATATGCACCACACAGGCCCTCTGGCCACTCAGAAATAATTGGTTATTTTGAAAAATATGGCATTTGGGGTATTGTGTATATTCAATTTTTTGTTAATGTATTCAAACTTGGCAGAAAGACTTTCAATACTGAGCAAGGACGAATGATGTATTCTTTTTTGTTCATAGGAATTATTTGTGTCGCTTTGTTTAATACATTTTCGATATCTTGCGAGGCAGGGTTGGTAGGCTTCTTCCTTGCGCCATTATTGATGGCTAATTACGAACGATCAGAACAAGAATTCAGGTTAAATAATAATATCACAAGATGAAAATATTATATTTTTCCACCCGACTGCCTCAGCCTATTCGCTCTGAGCTCTTAGCAGATGTGAAAATCTATGATGGGGCTTCGGGTGAGGTGTATTCCAACTCTATCTTTTCAGGATTGGCAGAGAATAAGGTGGAGATGGTTAATGTTAATGTTGCGCCAACGGGGCATTACCCAAAGATGAACAAACGCTTGTTCGGTAAGACAAGGATTTGCGAGGAGAGGGGATCTAAAGTTTTAGACGTCGGCAGCTGTAACCTATTTGTGTACCAGCATTACAGCGTGCGTAAGCACATCTATGCAGCATTGAGGCGCTATATGAGAGACTATAATCCTGATGTGATGCTAATTTACGCACTTAATATACCGATTATTAAAGCAGCTCTAAAATACAAACACAACTATTCTCCCAACTCAAAGATGGTGTTGATAGTGCCCGATTTGATTGAAGACATGTATTCGGGCAAGGACTTACGTACTCGATTGAAAAAGCAATTGTTTGGTGACTATCAAAAACTGTATGAGGCTTTTGATGGTTTTGTGTACGTATCTGAACTGATGAAGGAACAGATAGGAGAGGATAACCCTATTGTGTTGTAGAATGTATGTATAATACAGCAGAAAACTACCTGAAGCCACATAGACAGGGAAAGGAAAAAATTATTTTTTATTCTGGAAAATTGCATGCCAAATTTGGGGCCAAACATCTGGTGGATGCATTCATGCTAACATCTAATAAGGACCTAAGACTTCAGATATGTGGAAATGGTGATAGCGAAGATTATATAAGAGAAATGTGTCAGAAGGACAAACGGATAGAATTCTTAGGGCAACTGGCACGGACAGACGTGATGAATTATCAAAGTAAGGCATCTTTGCTAATAAATCCTCGTATGCCAGAAGGCCGTTTTACGCGCTATTCCTTCCCATCTAAAAACATGCAATATCTGGCATCAGGGGTTCCTACGCTAATATATAAACTTCCTGGTATCCCTGCAGAATATTATGACTACTGCTTTGCATTAGGAGAAGAAGACTTGTCTAAGGAAAGACTGGCAGAAGAAATGGAGCAAATATTCATGCACTCGGATGAAGAGCTTCATGCAATTGGTGAAAAAGCTCGCCAGTGGGTTGTGAATACGAAGAATGAAAAAGCCCAATGCAAAAAAATGATAAGTTTTATGGAAAGTCTTTAAAAAGTTATGAGAGAAGATAATTTGAGGTTTTCGGTAATAATACCATGCTATAATGCTGCCACTACGATAGAACGGGCATTAGACTCTCTCGTGAAGCAGGTGTATAAGAATTGGGAAGCAATCTGCATAGACGATTGCTCGAAAGACGATACGCGGGAAGTAATCAGAGCGTATGCGGAAAGGCATAAGGACTCAAATATTACTTTGCTTAGCAATGAAAAGAATAGCGGCCCTGGTGTTTCGCGTAATCGAGGAATTTCTATGGCCAAGGGGGATTATTTGATTTTTTTGGATGCTGACGACTTTTTTGATTTGTCCGCCTTAGCGGTTATTAATAAAGAAATCCAGCAAACAAATGCAGATATAGTATTCTATGGTTTTAACCAAGTGTTTGGGAACTCAATTAGAAAACGACCCATGCAAAAGAGGAATAGTGTCGCAGAATATATGGCTTTGGTGAATGGAAATTTATGGGGTGGGGCATGGAAAGGTTCATTATGGAATGGGATTGAAATACCGGCTATTAGTAACGCGGAAGATATAGCTGTAATACCTGTTTTAATTAGTCGGTCAGAAAAGATTGTAACTTTAAATGATTCGCTTTATAATTATATTTATAGCAGTTCATCTATAAGTAGTAAACCCAGACCGAAGGTTTGTGAAAACTTTGTATCTTCTTTCCAATATACTACTGAGCATGTTAATTTAGAACGATTCCGTGATGAAATTGAATTTCATGGCATAAAAACTATTATATATGGCGCAACCCTTAATGCAATCAAAGCACGGATGAAAAAGAGTGATATTATTGAATTATGGAAGGTGTTTAATGATATGTTTTCTCAGTGGATAAAGAATAAATATCTGGTTTCATATCCTATTTCAAAACGGTTATTTGTCTGGCTCGCTTTTAAACGGTGTTTTGTGGGATTACGTCTCTATACAAAGGCACAGGGCGCTTTGCTGAAGATAATAGGATAGATATATAAGGTCTAATTTAAAATACAAATGAATATTTTAGATGATTCAGCAATTCGTAACTGTACAAGTTGCGGTGTATGCGCTACTATTTGTGCGAGAGAAGCAATATCTATCCAATTAGACAAAAATGGTTTCTATCGCCCAGTTGTTGATGTTGCTTTGTGTAATGATTGTGGTTTGTGTACTTCGGTTTGTTATAAGTTTGATAAAGAGTTAAAGATGACTCATAAAGAAACACTAATTGGCAAACCCCTTTACTCAGCATGGGCAATTGATGATGAAATAGTGAAAAATACAACATCTGGTGGTATTGGCGATTTGTTAGCACGCGAGTTATATAAAGAAGGTTATAAAGTAGTCGGTGTTGTTTATAGTGAGGATAAAACGAGAGCGGAACATCTTATTGCAAACAGCGAAAACGATATTTTGTCTTTCAGAGGCTCAAAATATATTCAGAGTTATACTTATGAAGCTTTCAAGGAAGTAGTTGCTAACTGCCGTAATGAAAAGTTTGCTGTTTTTGGAACGCCTTGCCAAATATACGCACTTAATAAACTTGTAACTCAACGCAAAGTGAGAAATAACTTTTTCTTTGTAGATCTTTATTGTCACGGCTGCCCATCACTTCATTCTTGGATAAAATACCAAAGAGACATCAAAGAGAAAGTTGGAGTCAAAAAGTTTGATGCCGTAACTTTCCGTAGCAAAATTAGAGGATGGGGTGGTTTCTACGTAGTAGTAGTAGTAGTAGATGGGAAGCCTGTTTTCATTGGTAATAAAGCAAACGATAAATTCTATGAATTGTTTTTCTCCAATCAGGTACTTAATAATGCCTGTACAGATTGTATTCTGCGGAGCACTTTAGAGTATACCGATATCAGGATGGGTGATTTTTGGGGGCATAAGTATTTGAACAATCAGCGTGGTGTTTCCGCTATAAGTTTGGCAACAGATAAGGGGAAGGAAGTTTTTGAAAGACTTCATCAAGTTACATGCGCACGATGTTCATATGACGAGTTCCTTCCATATCAGAGTTGGAATCTATCCTATAAGGTGGACTTGGAAAACCGAAAAGCCGTTTTGGATTCATTAGCCAATCCTAATGAAGAAATAGATAAAGCAATAACGGTGTTAAGGCAACATCAGGGATTTGCAACCAAGGTAAAGAGGTATATAAAAACCGTATTGGCAATGTTCCCTCTAGGTCTGACAAATAGTGTAAAAAAAATAGTTTATAAAATTCGATAACTTTTTGTGATGAAAATAGGTATTCTATCTATGCAGCATGTGAGGAACTATGGTTCATTCCTGCAAGCTTACGCATTAAAGACCACATTGGAATCCTTTGGACACCAGTGTGAGTTTGTAGATATAGAACCGGGCCCTCAACTACCCGGATTGGAGAGAAATATGAAATACCTCGTAGGAATGGCCGTAAAACGGTATTTCAATTGGAATGCTATAGTATCTTCTTTGGGTAGAATGAAATATCAAAAGCTCTATTATGAGCGTTTTGACAGGGAATATCTGCCTGAATTAGGAGTTCATAAACATACATTTAATGAGTATGATTTAGTTGTGATAGGAAGTGATGAGGTGTTTAACTTTAACCAGCATGGAAGTTATGGCTTTACCACTCAGCTTTATGGCGATGTTAAGAACACCAAGAAAGTCGTTTCTTATGCAGGGTCGTTTGGCACAACAACCATAGACGTAATTGACAAGTTTGGCGTAAGAGACAGGCTTGTTGCGGCAATGGGCAAGATGGCAGCTATATCCGTTAGAGATGCCAACTCTTTTGAAGTCGTAAAAGATTTATTAGGAAAAGAGCCGTCTTTCAACATTGATCCTGTATTGATGTTTAATTACCAGAAATATGCGAGGGAACACAAGGAAAAAGACTACATTGTAGTATACTCTTATCCCAATCGAATAAAAGGTAAGGAAGAGATTGAAGCAATCAAGAGATTTGCAAAAGAAAAGGGAAAGAAGCTGATATCAATTTGTTTCTATTTCCCCTGGTGTGATGAAACGGTTATACCGCATCCGTTTGAGGTCCTGGGTTATATGAAGAATGCCGACTATGTTATTACAGATACATTCCATGGTTGTGTGATGTCGATGAAATTTAATAAGCAATTTGTGGCTTTGGTACGTGAAAGTAACAGACAGAAAATGAGTTCGCTTCTGAATCAGTTTGGACTTGGAGACAGAATGTGTGAGGACTTTGGGCATTTGAAAGAAAAGATGGAGAAGGTAATAGATTATGTTCCCGTTAATGAGCAAATTGCTAAAGAAGTTGAGAGGAGTATGAATTACTTGAAGTCTTGTACGGAATAAGAAATTGGGAGAAATGGAGAATTTTAGTGTTTGTACATCTGTATATAAAAACGATAAACCAGAGTTCGTTAGGGTCGCGCTAGATAGTATGTTGGTGAATCAGAGTGTGAAACCAACTGAAATTGTTTTGGTGCAGGACGGATCGGTGCCTGAAGGTCTATCTTCATTGCTCTCAAAATATGAAACCAATTATCCAGAGGTGATGCATGTTATCCGCTTGGAGAAAAATGGAGGACTTGGAAATGCTCTGAAACTTGGAGTAGAGAATGCAAGGTACGACATCTGCGCTCGAATGGATAGTGATGACATATGTTTGCCTGATAGGTTTGAAAAACAATTGGCATACTTGGAGTCGCATCCTGAATGCGATATTGTTGGAGGGCAGATGACAGAGTTTATCGATACTCCTGACAATATTGTGGGAAGGAGAGAAGTTCCGCTAACCAATGAGGAAATATACGAGTTCATGAAGAGTCGTTGTGCGTTGAATCATGTAACAGTGATGTTCCGAAAGGAGGCTGTTTTGAATGTAGGTAACTATCAGGATTGGTTCTGGAATGAGGACTATTATCTTTGGATACGAATGATGATGGCAAAGTGTCAATTCGCGAACATTCCTGATGTGGCTGTTAATGTACGTAGTGGTGCAGATCAATATGCCAGACGGGGTGGAAAGAAATATTTTGATAGTGAGATTGGCATCAAGAAACTGATGCTGAAAAAGGGTATGATAACCCGAAAGGAATATCTCATAAACTACATAGAGAGGTTTATTATACAGTTGGTGCTTCCGAATAGCGTTCGTGGCTGGGTATTCAGAACTTTCGCTAGGAAGTAAAGAATCAATGAAAAAGGCTTTCAGATATTTATTAAGTGCTTCAGTTGGGGCAGGAACATCAAAGATTGTCCTGACTGAAAAGGAATGGTTTTATTGTTTTGAAGAGGCTAAAAAGCAGTCTCTTGCAGGTGTACTGTTTCCCACAGTTAAAGATAATCTGGTGGACGAAAGTGGGAAAAGAATAGAACCATTGTTTAGTGAATGGTTGGGATTTTTAGTACAAACGGATTGTTTGAATAAAGATCTTGATGGAAAAGCTGCCATGCTTTCAAGGATATTTCAGTCATGGGGATATCAGTCCTGTATATTGAAAGGTCAAGGTGTTGCACGTCTTTATCCCGAACCTTCATTTCGGCAGAGTGGAGATATTGATATTTGGGTTCTGGGAAAACAAGAAGATATTGTACAATGCTTGCGAGACCAGTTTATAGGTATAAAGAATATTGACTATGTTCATTCTGGAATAACTATCTTTAATGATACTTTAGTAGAGGTTCATTTCAGGCCATCATGGATGTATAACCCATTCGCGAACAGAAAACTCCAGAGATTCTTTAAAGACCATGCAGAAGGACAATTCGGTCATATAGATGAAAAGTTGGGGTTCGCATATCCCACGATAGCTTTCAATCTGGTTTACTCGCTGATTCATATTAACAGACATATATTTGAGGAAGGAATAGGACTTCGTCAGATTCTTGACTACTACTATATATTGAAGCATTCTAGCAAACAGGAAAGAGAGGATGCTTTCAATACATTAAAGAGCTTGAGTCTAAAGAAGTTCACAGGGGCAATCATGTATGTGTTACAAGATGTCTTTGCTCTTGGTGAAGATTTGCTTCTGTGCGCACCCGACCGGAAAGAAGGTGCGTTCTTGTTGGAAGAGATTATGCGAGGAGGCAATTTCGGACAATATGATGACCGGAATAAATGGTATGATGTAAATCAACGTCTGAAACGTAGTCTTTTCAATGCTAAACGAAATATGAGATACTTGATTCATTATCCCAGTGAGGTGTTATGGATTCCTGCATGGAAGATATGGCATTGGTGCTGGAGGAAGTGGAAGGGGTATCTTTAAGACAATCTTAATAATAACCTTAACCATAGCTATTCGAATACGAATGTGAATTTGATGAGTTATGATATTAAAATATATTTTTGATAGAGTGGTAGCATTTGTAGGATTGGCTATTTTGTGGCCAGTGCTATTGGTGGTGGCTTTTTTAATTAAAGTGAAGATGCCTGGGGGCCCTGTGTTCTTCGTGCAGAAGAGAGTAGGGAGGAGAGGCCGGTTGTTTGACTGTTATAAGTTTCGCACGATGATAGCCTCTCCCCAGCCCTCCCCTGAAGGGAAGGGGGCTACTGAATGGTCAACAGTATCTGTGGCTGGGGACTCTCGTATCACTCCATTTGGAGCTACGTTGCGCCACTATAAGCTCGATGAATTACCAGGCCTATGGAATGTGCTGATTGGTGATATGAGTTTCGTGGGGCCTCGCCCAGATGTGCCAGGGTATGCGGATAGACTTAGAGGTGATGACAGAGATGTGCTGAACTTGAGACCGGGAATCACGGGACCTGCTACACTGAAGTATCGCCTGGAGGACGAAATGCTGGCAGATGTAAGAAGGCTGATGTCTGAGGGCAGATGTCTTCCGCAGGAGCAGATTGACAAAATGCCCGATCAGGAATTGGCGGTGTGGTATAATGACAACGTGATTTATCCCGACAAAGTACGCCTGAACTACTATTATTATCATCACTATTCCTTCATCAAAGATATCCAGATGATCTTCTGCACTGTTCTTGGCAAGAAAATGAAGTATGCGGGAGAGAAAATATGATAGTTTAGAGATTAGAGTGTAGAGTTTAGAGACAGTTAAAAACTAATGGTTATTACAAAAGAGATACTGGATGAGTTGACGGCTAAGGCCAAGGAGAATCCGAGGCTGCGTTGTAATCTGGATATGCGCAACTCCGCTGACGACCAGTCGCAAAGGATGCTAAATGCCTTGGAGCCAGGAACAGTGATGCCTATACACAGGCATAAGGGTACATCTGAGACGTGTGTATGCGTGAGGGGACACTTTGAAGAGTACCTGTATGGATTTACGGAAATACGGAGCGACGGAACTCCGGATCCTGATAGCTTTGGCATCGTTGAGACGATAGACATGTACCCCGGAGGCCCAATACTGAACATAGAAAAAGGACAGTGGCATAGCTTGAAGTGTCTGGAGAGCGGGACGGTGCTGTTTGAAGCCAAGGATGGGCCGTATGAACCGCTTCAGGACTGTGATGTCCTAAGCGTTCAACCTTAACGTTAACCTTAACGATAACTATTACCTCACACAGATAGCACAGATAACACAGATTTTGGGATTCCGTAAACATCGAAAAATACGAAAAGGACGAAAAGAATTGAAACAAAAACAGGAAAAACTCCTTTCAAGAGTATAAGTCTTTACTGACTATTGCAGTTGCTCAAACCACAAGTCCATTGTGAGCGAGCTCCCATGTCCCCCATGTTTTAATTCCTGCACCTGCCTACGCCAGGTTAATACTCTTGGAAGGCAAAAACAGCGGTTACTTGTAACCTGAAAAAATGATGAAAGATGCGGTTATGGATTCATGGTTCTTTGACGAGCCAAGCGACCGCTCGACATCTGGTCGCTTGCAAGGCAAGAAAGTCGATGACATGGTTAATACCAATCTTTAATACGATGGAATAAAAGAGTCGATAATTGAAAAATATCTAAAAAAAAGTAGATATTTGACGGGTATTCAAGAATTATTCTATATATTTGCGGCGTGAATGCTGTGATTATTATAAGATGATAGAAGTATGATAGCAACAATATCAGCTGACATAGTACGCTCTACGTCAATGAATACAGAGGACTTGATTGTGCTACGCAACAGGTTGCGGGACCTTT
>Ga0247610_10002075_pt1 | contig 23755 bp, 20 predicted proteins | sample 174DNAGHGhighgp2_FD_193483 | JGI IMG/M metagenome (GOLD analysis project Ga0247610, IMG submission 193483) | Sheep rumen microbial communities from Palmerston North, Manawatu-Wanganui, New Zealand - 1742 DNA GHGhigh gp2 | ecosystem: Host-associated > Mammals > Digestive system > Stomach > Rumen...
TAAAAGAATAACCGCTTAATCTAGTGTGAAGAGGTTCATCATTTAAGATATAGAATGCTTCCACTAAATCGATATCCATATATGAATTTGAAACATAGTCTAAAAGACAGGAACGAAATAAGAAATTATTCTCTAATATTTCAATGCCTTTATCTTTAAGCACTTTATTAAAAGCTTCTTGAAAATCCATTCCTGCCTCCTATTTAATATTTGTTACTTCTAGTTCTACTAGAGATTATTAACGATAAACTAACATCATCCCCTACTCCCTTATGTTCTCCTAGTTCGGTTATGAAGTTTTCTAGGAAAGTGAGTGATTTAGTGATTATTACTGTTCTAATAGTTTTCTTGACGAATGATTCATTAAAGTTCTCATAGCTTTGATATGGGCTTGATAAACCATCTGTGCATAATAAGACACCATCTAAGTTCTTTTCTGGGATGATAGCCACTTTTAAATGTTGATAAGCATCATCTTGGCACATCGAATAAGTGATATTACCCGCTGGATCATCAGCGTTATCAAAGATCTTAATTAATTGTCCTTTTTTAAAACCAAGAGCTTCAGTATCTCCAATACCAACGATATAGTAGTTACCTTTATATAAAAGGGCACCTGTTAGGGTTGTTCCATACGCTTTAGCGTGATTAAACCTTACTGCATCAACTTCTTCTTCAGATAAACCTTTTAATTCATTTTTTCTAATTGGTTTAAAAGCAATATCTTTTTCCACTAGTTTGTTATATTCAAGAAGAATGAATAGTTTAATCCTATCGATAAGCTTATCTTGGTCTTTTTCTTTAAGAAACTTCTTATCGATTTGTTTGAAAACATTCATTACTGCTTCACTAGCAAACTTAGAACCTAATTGACTTCTTATATATTGATTACCACCATGACCATCCGCACATGTAATGATGATTCTTTCATTATCTTTATATGAAGCAGAATAGTCTTGGCATGGCTTATTATTCTTGATATGAGAATAACCAACATTTGATTTACTAAATACGTAATGCATACTACCAATCCCAACTTTCTGTATCACTAAGCGCTTCGGCAATTAATTGCTGAGCGACTTGATTTTGACTAACATGAGGGCCATTGGCCACATTAGCGGATGTCGATTTAACTTTACTCGCTGTTAAAACGATAATCTTAATGATGTCTTTTAACATATTAGCGTTATAACAAGTGATAACATCTCCGTTATTACCAACGAAATCCTTTAAGACATCTTTAGTCCTTTGGTCATTTAATTCAACGGCAATACCATATCTAAGAGCGGCTTTAAACCAAGGGATATTAATAATTTCTTGTAACTTTTCTTTATAAGTATTACCAGTTGGATGACCATCAGTTAAAAGCAAGATAATAGGTGCCGCTCCACCAAAGTCAGGCATGATACCGCCTTGAGCTTCTTTCTTCATGATTTCACCTAGCTTTTCATAGGCAAAGTGAAGATTGGTGTAACCACCACACTTAATACCATCATATTTAAACTCATTAATCTCTATTGAATCCTTATTCTCATAGAAAGAAGCAAAGTTATTAAAGGTGATGATAGTGATATAGAAATCAACATTAGTGTTCTCACTTTGTAAATCAGATAAATAATCTTTAATATCTAAAATGGCTTGATCAACTTGTTTGATTCTTTTGCCTTGCATTGATTTAGAAGCATCGATAAGAAGAATGATATTGAGTTTTTCTTTGGCAATTCTATCGTTCATCTTATATGACCTCCTTTACCATTCAACGTCTTTGATGTCTTCTAAACCTTTAGCAATCTCTTGCTTGGCCTCTTCTTCTTTAGAAATAACGGCACCACCATTAATTTGGCTAGAAGAAGATTTAACTTTACTCGCTGTAATAGCAATAACTTTAATAACTTTTCTTAAAGCTTCAGCGGTATATACTTTGAGTACTGTTTCAGAATTACCAGTAAACTTAGTTAATACATCCATCGCTTCTTGAGTATCAATTTGGATAGCTAAAGCATATTTAAGAGCGACTTTAAACCAGCCTTTTTTCTTCAATTGATTTAAATGATCTTCCCAGTCATAAGAAGTAGGCATACCATCGCTCATTAAAATGATGATTGGTGAAACACCGCCGATATCTGGCATTTGACCACCATTTTCTTTTTTGCATAAGAATTTAGCTAATTCATCATAGGCTCTCGAATAATCTGTTCCACCTTCAGTAGAAACATCTTTCCATTTAAATTCTTCAACTGATTTTGGTTCGCTATAAACCCATTTGCATGTTTCAGAAAATGTCATCGCACTAATCTTAATTTCTGCATCAGAAGTATCTTCTTGAATTTCAGGCATGATAGAGACGACATCTCTAATCGCGTTATTAACAGCGCCCATCTTTTCGCCTTCCATAGAACCACTATTATCGATAACGAAAATAAGATTTAATTCTTGTCTTTTAATGCCTTCACCTAATGTTTTGTCTTTCATGTTTTTTGAGCTCCTTATTTAGATAATTTATTAATCGTTTGTGTTCTTTAATTTTGTTGATACATTGATCAGCTAGAACATATTCGAAGTCTTCATCTTTTTTGATAACTCCAATATGCTCTAATGTTTTGATCGAGTTTTTCACTTCGCTGAACGGGACATTGACCTTACGAGAGACATCTTTAGCACCACCTGTCCCATATGTAATGTAGAACTGGCACACTTTGTAAAGACTTACATCGCATCTCTTTTTGCATTTAATTTTGTCAGCAACCACGTGTTTGGCTATTTTGTCTAATTCTTCGATGATGTTATGACCTTTCATTAGATAATCTAGAATTTGAACGATAGCTTGATGCGTATATTCGTCTTCTTTGATATATCCTTCTATCTCTAGTGCGCTTTTGCCTTCGTTAACACTGAGTTTATTGAACGGATACTCTAATAAGTCGTAGATTTTAGGATTAATGCTTTTATCATCTTCTATCTCATATAAGGCAGAATAATGGATTATCGCTTCTTCTTTTTGCCAATAGAAGGAGAAGCATTCTGCGAATTCCAACCCTTCTATTTCAATTTCATAGTGGTTAGTTTCCTCTAAATCATCGATTTCAGCATATCCCTTAAGGCCTTTTTCTCTACAGACATTTAATATGTCTAACATCTTTTCTACTGTTTGGTTCATCTAACACCTCCGTTCTTACTATATTGGTTAAACACACATTATTTATGTAACGATGCTAATTAGTTAAAATTAGACCAATCGAAGTATCGTTAAACTTAATCTTTAATTCATTAATAATTGGAATGACTCCATCTTTAGTGATGACTTTTTCTTTACCGGTTTTATCTTTCACTAAGATGTCGTTTTCTAAGGCTAATTTGATACCCCAAAGATTTGGATTATTCTTATTAACCACAACTTTTGCGATTGGGGTATTGTAATTAGAAGAATATTTATCAATATGGAATTCATATAGATATTTACCTGGTTCTAACAGAACTCTATTTTTACCAACCGTTAAATAGCAGAACTTTCTCGTACTCTTTTTACAAACAGGACATCTATCATTGTTTTTCTTTTCAAAGAAACCATAGATATATTCATTGCCGCATTCACATGTAATGAGTTCATCTCTATAACGGCATAATAATTTGAGCCATTCGATTTCAGTTGTTCTGCCATTTTCTCTATCTTTTAAACCATCAACGAATGTCTTATGGAAAGCGTTTTTAATATAAGAAGGTAATAATGGATATTTATTAATAACCGCAACGTGATAACCCCTAATTGGTCGATTAGACTTATCTAATTCGTTATAGATATAGACTGGTTTATTACCAAACATCTCTAATTCCGCTTTTTCATCGACGATGATGTATTTCTTTAAGCATTCACCTTCAAATGGGTTACCCATACATAAGGCCAAGAAAAGAATAATCGCTAAAGAAAAACGATCGGAATGGATATCAGGCATTTGTCTTTCACCTGTATTTTTATCTTTGTCCGCTCTTACGATTTCAGGTGCCATGTAGCGCATTTTGCCTAAGACACCTAAATTCCTTTTGTCCGCGGTCACATTATCGTTATCACAAATTAATAGCTTGCCAGTATCTGGATCAATGAAGAAACTACCGTCATTTAAGTCTTGATATGAATATCCTCTTTCATGAAGTAATTTGAAGCTCTTAGCGAGTTCAATACACCAGTTAAGAAGAATGTTTTTGTTTTTAAATTTACTCTTGCCGGTTAAATAAGAAATAAATGATACGTAGTTCTTTCCTCTCAAATCCATAAAGTAGCCGCATGTGCCATCATCGAATTCCACGAATTCTTTTGGCCATAAAAAGTTAGTTGATGGGCTGCCCTTAGAGATATTGTTTTTTAAATTGTATTTAAAGTCATCGCTAGGTGTTTCTTTATAGTATTTAAAGGCTAGCTTTTGGTTATCGTAACTTACAAGATATACTTCACCTTGACCACCTTCTCCTAAAACATCTAGGATATTTACTTTTTGACCGTTATATGTAAAGTAATCATTCTTTTTAAATTGCATATATTTACTCCTTAGTTTGATTTAAGAAGCGAGTCTTAAACGGACTCGCCATCCTTTTTCTTTTTTAAGTATTTACTCTCATTACTTTCAGTAACGATTTCAAACTCTGTGCTATCGGTATCCACTAGGATGATTGGATAATCCACATAGATATCTGTCGCCGCACTAGCCTTAATGGCTTTAACTATCCTGGCCTTAGGATTTTGTCCTTCAGTAGATAGCAATGAGCCTAAAGCTTGATCAGCACCACTACCGATAGCGATATAGTCATCAACTTCAATAACCGCCAAATCAGAATTAATTAGGAATAACTTATCCTGATGGGCGAATAGGAAGCTTGAATCAATCCCGTCGATTAAATTATCGTTTGACTTGATAAAGTGGGCGTCCTGAAGGTTTTTGATAATCTCAGGAACGAGATACTTCACTACGAAACGATAATCCACTCTTTCGTAGAATTCATCGTAATCGTCAACGACATTTTTCATTAGTCTGATGATGTTACCATCTCTAACATTACCAACTTGTCCCATCAAAGCATGGTCACTACCATCCACTTTCCAAATCTTATAGTTATTTGGATTATGTAATGTGGTTCTTGTGCCACCTTTTGTGACTTGAGAATCCGCACCAAGATAAATCTTGTTTCCTTCTTTAACCGCTACTACAACACTCATTTCAAAATCCTCCTATTAAATTAGATTTTTAGATTTGCTTATAAGTTCTAGCGGCTATACTTTAAATCTCAATGCAACATTATTTATGTATTGAATATTTATTTATTAAAAAAGCGATGTTTTTCTTAACACCGCTTATTCCTTGATGAATCAACGTTCATAATAAAACTAAATTGATTATGATTCATTTTGATTAAATACGGCATTGAGTGCTTTTGTCATTCGAGCTTTTGTTTCTTCAATATCATCTTCAAAAACAAAAGGTATCCTCGCCAAAAACACATTAACAAATTTAATGTCATTGATTGTTTGACCAGTCACTATTAATTCTTTAAGAATTGGCATATCTGGTTCTAAATCTTCTAAGCGATTTAGAGGATATAATAAGTACGCATTTTTTAAATCATGCTTCAAAGCGTAAATTGATATTTGATATAAGTCATTTTGATCAACGCCTTCAATAAAACCGAGTTTCTTTGAGTAGTAACTTTCTTTCGCTTTTTCAAAACGATTTAATTGTTTATATTTGGTATCAAGTAAAAATAGTTTATCATCCAGCGAACACAGAATATCTGGCCTCAAGCCAAAAGCGCCACCATATGATTTTCCATCATAAACCACATCATCTACGAGACGAAACTCTTGTGTTTGAAGTTTTACTTTGCCACCTTTTTCACTTATCAATTCTTTAATATATCCACCAATAAAGCCCTCAAACAATTTATCGGTTGGAAATAAAAAGCAAAAAGTATCTTTGCTATTAACAGCAAAATTTGGTTCCTGGTTTAAAAGGAATATTTTGCACAAAGATAAAACATCTAAATAGCCACGTTGAATTTTACTTATTCGTACTTTGAAACAATCGGCGACTGTACATTTTGTATCTTTAACATCGCTAAATCTGTTCAAAATTTCGCGAATCTTTTTTTCGTTGGTTGGTCGAGTTCCTTCCTTTATTATTTTGGAGCAAACACATTTAATAATTCTGTTTAATAAATTATCAAATTCAAAAGATGAGTATTCACAAAAAAGCTTATCTACTTTTCCGTTCGGCACTTTTTTGATTAAGTAATTATCTAAATCAAATCTTCCTCTAATTGTTTTTATATCCTCTTGTTGTTCTTCATAAGCAAAATACAAACCATGTTTTATTGCCAAATCAAGTTTTTTAACAAATAGAGTCACAAAAAGTTCTTTTAAGTTTGTATCAGAATCAATGTCGCTTTTTATCGAAACAAACCGTGAATCAAATTTATTGCAATAATCAAGCCATTGAACAAGGTTTTTAATCAAATCCTTAGAGATAGGCTTTTTATTTTCGACATTAAACACTTTTGGAAAAATATGCAGTACATCACCTTTAAAAGAAATTGTCCCGATATAATTGTTAGTTCTCAGATTGCCTGTTTTTCCAATAGTAAGAAATTGTTGTTTTGTACGCTTGCTGTAATCGTCAAAAAGAGAGTCTCTTTGCTCCCAGTTCTTTTGAAGAAAGTTAAGCAACTCTTTTCTTACCGATTGTTCGTTCCACGAATCGGGATAATTAAAATTTTCGGATTCTTCGTAGGCAAAATATTCTTCGCTCATTTGTCACTTTTTGATTCTAATTCTCCCGTAATTAGACGACGAATCATCAATTTTGAAATTTGTTCCTTCCAATGCGCTTTCAACAATCGCTTTAACATCGTCAGCATTATCATAAGTATATTCATACAAAAGAGGGATAATAGAATCGTTCATTATTTCAAGCAAATCGTTTTCCCCTTTTTTCATAAAATAAGCATGTCCAATGAGCAAATCAGTATTGTTTTGGGTCTTTTTAAGAAGCTCATTGTTTAAAATTTCTAAAACTTTTTTTAAAAGCTGATCATCAACTAATTCTAATTTAACAGGAGATTCTATGAATGAAAATCTTCTTCTTAAAGCAGCATCTATTAGAGAAATGGATTTATCTGCCGTATTCATGGTGCCTATAACGTACAAGTTATTAGGAACAGCAAACAAATCACCACTTGGCAATGTTAACGACAATTGATTTATTTCTCCCCATCTTTTATCTTTTTCAAGTAAAGAAATAAGAACGCCAAATATCCTAGAAATATTTCCGCGATTAATCTCATCAATTATCATAACATATCTGCCGTTTTTGTCTTCAATTGCGGTATCGGCGAGTTTTTTAAAAACGCCATTAACGGATGAAAATTTAAGATTGTCTCCAGACACTGGCCTTAATCCTTGGATAAAATCTTCATATGAAAAACTTTGATGGAAAGTAGTAAACGCTATTCTCCCATTGGAAACATATTTGTTATATTTCTTCATTAATTCTTTTCTGTCGGGGTATGTGCTTTTAATTTCTTCAATAGTTTTATCTTCTATAATTCCTATCGCATATTCCATGGTAGAATACGTTTTTCCTGTTCCGGGAACACCATAAAGAATTGTATTCAGGTGGTATTTAGATGCAGTTAATGAATCCCTAACTGGTAATGATTTTGCTTTTTCGTTAGCAACGAGATATTCACTTAGATAATCTTTTACATAAGACAGATTAAAATCGTGTATATAAAGATTATCTTTAGTATTTTCTGTTTTCGTTCCTTCTTTATTGGCCGATAAATCTTCTGGGGTTATACATTCGTCTTTAATGACAAGCGTTCTAGAGACGCGCTTTTCGCTATTTGCAAGGCCTAAAACCATAATAGAAAACTTAACATAATTATTTGCCCAGACCGAAGTATGGTCATTTCCAACACTTAATGCCTTGGTTTTAATATCTTCGGCCAGCAAACTGAGTTTATCTTTTTTCGCCAAAGACGACGTCTCGTTGCAGTAATCAAGATACTTATTCCACAACCCATCGTTTTTGTATGTTTTAAAAGCAACTAAATACTGAAAAATATATGCATGCTCAATAGAAATGGTTATAAAATCAATTAATTCTCTATCAAGCAACTTGAACTTGAGAGGTTCAATTTCTGAAACGATTGTTGAATACATCAAAAAATTAATTGTTTCTCGTAAGTAATTTTTATTTGAGTCTGTTAATGCATTATTGTCTGAAGTGGTATTTGTTTCAGCAACGTGTGCGTCGCTCTCGCCTTCCAATTCTGCATTTTCTACAGCAACATCTTCATCATCGTCATTCTGCTGTTCGCCATTTAATGTGCTATCGACATTAAGATTAAAAACGTCAACAAATTTCTTAACAGTTTCGTTGAACTTGTTTCCTGTTAAATCAATAATGTCGTCTTCATTAAGCAAATCTTTCAGGAATTTTGCTCCAAAAAATACAGTGTCATATTTGTATGTCTTATCCTGAAAAAACACTCCCTTTGTCAAAGAAATCGAGTTTATTTTATTAAGTATTTTTTTAATCATTGTGCCTTTACTCCTATATAATAAATGGCATTTTTGTCAACGTTAATTGTAAATTTCGAAAGATTTTTAACAATAGCATAATATTTTCTAAAATCATCCGAAGAATAAAGTGCCAAATCTATGCTTATATTATCATTTTTAGGGATCAATATACAGAATGACCCATTGACGGTGCAATTTTTAGGCAAAATAGCTGCTCTGGTATTGTAAGTGAAATTGATAAAAATATAATTGACTGTGCCATAGAATTTGGATAATTGAAAGCCATGTAAGTCATCAACATATTTATCATAACCTGTTATATGAACAAATGTACCGTCATCAAGTAAGTTCTTTGATCTAATTACCCATATTTTGCCACTATTTTTTAGGTATTTATTGGTTAATTGTCTATCCCTATAAAAATCAAAACAACCTAATGAAAGCGTCTTAATGTATGAATCAAACCACTCATCTCTATAAATCAGCCACATTTTATCGTGATAAATATAACCGTTTTTAAGCATTCTACTAATTCCAAGTGCCTTATTCTCTATTAAAGTTGAAGCTAGAGGCTGTTTAGTAAATATTACAGATAGTATCTCAATAAACACTTCCTTAAAAAGTTTTACACCATAATCATAAATGGCCTTCACATTATATTGTTTTTGGAAAACAAAACGCGTTTCATCAGAATCAGGTATCATTATAAAAGTCTTCGGAATTACACACATGATTTCATCTGATAATTCGGTATACTTATACAGAAAGAGATTATAAATGTTGTCTGTATTTAAAAATGAATATTTTTGGTATTTATTCTTCAGAGTTGAATTCATTTTAAAATATGGCGGATTAGAAATAATACAGTCGTATCTATTATCAAAATTGTGAAGGATGAAATCATCACAAATGTAATTAAATTTTGTTCTCTTATTATTGTATCTACGAAGAGCTGATTTAAGGTTATCAAGACAATTTTGTGAGACATCAACTAAATCGAAATCAACTTGATTACAATCGTCAACAATTCTCAAAAATTGGGGGATGAAAGAGCCCATTCCAACGGAAGGCTCGAGTACTTTTATGTTTGGCTCTCTAGGAACAAAATCTTTAATCGTATTGTAAACTACTAATTGAGGTGTATAGAAAGAACCTGTCTCATTGGCATCAGCGAGTTTTTTTTCAAACAAAAAGGAGTCAATATAAAAATTACCAGTATTGCTATACTTGAGGCGCGAATCATACGACTTAATGAAATCGTCATAATCAAGGACTTCATTAATGTTTTTTGCAACTTGCAAAATAACACCTGTTGGAACCGCTTCTCCTATTGATTGTCTAATCAATGTTTCTGCAGAATCAACACTCTCTCTTGATTCTTTTTGAACCCATTTAAAATCTTCAGGAATTGACATTACTCTCATCAATTCTCGTATGCTTAGAACTCTATCATCTCTCGGATGTATTGTTGATTGGCTGGCTAGTTGATCGTTTCTTGTTGTGATGCAGGGAGCCGGTTTATCCCAATACATCCTGCAGAACTTATTGCCCATAAAACCAGACTTTAAAACTTGTCTTTTTCCATCGACAATTCTATAAGGAATTTTTTCTGGAGGATTCTTAAACGCAGTATCTCCTTCGTTTAAATCATGAATCCAGTCTTGCATATATTTTGGATATGTTCGGAAAGAGTGATACACGTCGTTGCTGTCTCTTTCTCCGTATTTTAAAGATTTTAAATCGCCAATAGCTTCTCTAACAGTTGTTATCTTTGTTTTTAAAGGGAAAATATTCAAAGGAGTAAAATTAGTCTCTTCCTTAGATGTTCCAACAACTAAAGTGCGTGGTCTGCTAGATGGAATTCCATATTCCATAAAATTAACAACTTTATAAAAAATATTGTATTCTTTGCCTAAATTCTTAATTATACATTCTTTAATAGGAATCGTTTCCTCATCTTTGTCCACGCACATGGTTGAAAGAAATGCTTTAACGTTTTCAAAAACAAAAATCCTTGGCTTAATTACGTTAACTAAATGAATGGCTTCAACAACCAAAGAGTTTCTGTTGATTTCGTCTCCCTTTTTGTAATTTGCAGAAGACATACCTTGGCAAGGAGGCGTGGCCATTAAAACATCAATGCCATTAATATCTTCATGTTTTTTCCAATAATCAATTTCTTTTAAAATAAGTTTTTGAGTGACATCTAACGTAATATCACCACCAATATATCCGTGGTCGTATTTACATTTGTTGTTAATTCTTTGAATATTAAGCCTTCTTTCAATGAGCTCGTTTGTGGCAACACACTCAAAGTTTTCTTTTTTAAACCCAAAGCAACCAACACCTGCGCTACTAAATAGACTAATATAAGTTCTTTTAAATCCCATAACTATCTTTTAAAAGATAACATATTTATTGTTTCATATCTATAAAATAGTTAAAAAATGCTGAAAAGCTTTTTTAAAACACCAAACACAAGAAAGCAAATTGCTTTTGAAACAAAAACAAATGAAAATCGAAGCAATGTTTATGTACTATGAAATAGATATGCGTAACATACTAATTATCACTTTTTTTCGAATTGCAAGTTGGGCATAAAACTTGTCCGTTTTCAATTTCTGTTTTGCCACCCTTGCTCCACGGTATAATATGATCTGCTTCCCAGTCGTTCCATTCACACTGCTTGCCGCAGATGCAGCAAACTCCTTTATATTTTCTGAATATAACTTGTCTTTGAGCTTCATCAAAATTTCTTTTTGGATCTTTTAAAGGCAGATTTTTAACTGTCTCTAACAAGTCTTCTTTTAACACTTTATGACGATATGTGAGTGATTCAAGGGTGTCTGATGAATTAGAAATCCATCTCTGATATAAAACAAGAACTGGATTTTGGTCTTCTGCTTGTTTCATCAAATCTTTTGCTCTATTGTATTCAAATTTAACAAACCAATCAGCAATATCTTTTTCTCTTCCTCGTATGTCATAATTAGGCATCAAATCCATAATCAAAAGAAATAGCGAAACAACGCTGTATCTTTTTAATTCTGGTGATTTTGTAGGAAACATTGTATAGAGGTAATCCAAAATTCTAAAAATAGATTTAGATTGGCTGCATTTTTCATCGAAATTGATATTGTTCCAATACATATCATTCAAATCTTTATCTTTAACATTAACTATTTGCCCTTTTAGAGCTAAGTTGCACATTTGAGCAGCGATTAAATCATATGTGAATCTGCTGTCCTTAAAATTGACACTATAGAAGAAATTATGGTTTGCAACTTTTTTAACAAAATCTCGCATTTTGCTAGGAATCGCATTCCGTTTTTCTTGCGCTTTAAGAGAAGTCCCGTTTTGAAAACGCAAAAACATCTCTCTAATTTCGTCCTCGTTTTGATTGTCTAAAATGACCAGGTCAAGATTATACGTGTCAATAATATCTGATATTTCGGGATCCAGCTCACCGTATGTCTTGTTTGCAATAACATGGCCATTAACCGGATCAGCATCTTTAGAGAGAGGATATTCGTTGTCGTAGAAAGACCAAATTGTCCTAATTCTTTGTTGACCATCAACGACATCATATTTTCCATCAGCTGTTTTATGAAGATATATTTTGGGTATGTCGTAATCTCGCAAAATAGAATCAATAAGCAACTGCTTCTGACTTTTGGTCCAAACAGATGGTCTTTGATAATCTGGATTAGTATTTATTGTTTTTCTTCTCTTATTCAAAGAGATTAATGGCCAGGTCACTTTGCTAAGCATAAGATTGGTCTCCTTTGTTTGTAAAATTAATGTTATCTTATCACAAAACAAAGCGTAATCATTAAAAAAGGACAAACGCAGTCCTCACACTGCTACTTAACATTAATATATTATGATTGTGCATTGGAACCCAGTGAAGTCATCTTGCTGATGGCTGGGGCCCAACCAAGTAAGGCGATTATGTGGGATGCTGCATATGAACCAAGACCCTTCTGCTGGTACACGGGATTAAAATACCGCTTTGGTTGGTGGCGCATTATGCTCTTCGATGTAAACGACTATTTGGATAGGCGTGACAAGAGGCTCTGTAGTAATACATCCCACGTGATGATGTTAGCGTGAGAAACTAACATCTGCGTTCTCAAAGTAAGCGTTCGGTTTGATGGTAGGCAACTACCTATAACTATCTAAATAGGTGCGAGTAGGGAAATACCGGTTAGATAAACAGATCTTTTTCTTGAATATTTAGCTGAAAGCTTCCTGAAAGTTGGAGAATATCGATTTCTCCCTTGGTAACGGTTAGAAATAACCCATTATAGAAGTATTGGGATTGCTACCCATTACTCAGCCTGTAGTGCTTGTGCGTGAATAACAAATTAGAGTAAGTAATGTAAGATGAAGGTCTCCGATGCTTTTTGTTTAAAACGAGTAGAATTGTAAGAAAAAACAATAATATAATTAGTAGAGGCGTTTTATGAAAATTACTGTGTGCTTTGAGTGTCAAAGATTTTTTGAAGAAAACTTTTTGTTCTGCCCATATTGTGGAAAAAGGCTTCAAAACAAATTGTTGTCAGACAATGAAGAGGCGTTCAATAATCAAATCGCCAAAAAAGAAGATTACTCAGCCGAAATAATGAATGATTTGGTTGAAAAGATAAATGAATTTGAAGAAAACTACTTGCCAACAACAAAAATGTTCTATGATTCACTTCCAATACAAGAAAAAACATTTATTGATAAGTTTTATTGTTTGATAAACAATGAGTTTCCTTTAATAAAGATGAAGCATACTGTTTCAAATACCTATTTTTATAGAGAGATAGATAAATTTATTTTAGACGATTACGCCGATTGGTTCTTTTTTACAAAAAAAGATGGCATGCTTCAGCTTAGATATAGATTAACGCCAACCAAAAAAACAACAATAAAAGCGATTACTATTTCAGAAAAAACGAACGTTGATGAAGTTGCAAAAAAGTTAATTGAAATAATCAAAAGCAGAGATTGACACGATTGATAGTTAATTATTTCTAAAAAAGACACCCCGTTAAGGATGTCTAATGCAGATACCCCAAAGAGTTCTGCGAAAGTATTAACAACGTCAATACTTCTTGTACCTTCATTCTCAATGCGACGAATGTTTCGAACACTATAGAATGTACGGTCTGCTAAGTCCTCTTGTGTCCAATGGCGACTTAGTCTTAATTGCTTAATGGTTTCTCCAATTAAGCTTGTCTCAATTATCTTGCTCATAAACCCCTCCTAAAACTAAATTGAGTTCTAGATATTCTTTTGATCTTAAAAACGTTGTCAAACTTGGAGGCGCTTTTAAATATGAGCAGAGTTATTTTATATACTAGTTAGTATTTAATCAATAAATACTGAATAAGCGGACAAAATATGTCCTATTTATCACCTAGTCATTATCTTTATTTTGTTCTAAGGCGTCGAACTTTTCTTTCATCGTTGGATTGTTTTTGACTAGTTTTCTCACTTCCAATTCAGGAAGTCTATTTTGGGCTGTGCCAAGCCATTTAGCAGCAAGACGATATTCTTCTTTCATCTTTTTAAGTTTTTCAATAACTTCATCGATGTATTTTGCTGCGTCATCATAGTGAGATGTGGATTTAGCGTAGTCATCACTAATCTTATCCGCTACTGCTTGAACAGCTTTTTCAAAGTTAGTGACATCAACGTTTTCTCTTTCGTATACCACGACTTGTTTCTTATATTGATATGCCTTTAAAGCCATATTTCTAATTAGACCAATAATGGCCAAAAAGAATTGTGGTCTAACGACAAACATCTTTGGATATTTATGAGAGACATCAACAATACCCTTATTGTATAGTTTGCTATCGCTTTCGAGAGTAGAAACTAAGACCGCGTATTCACATCCTTTTTTAGTTCTATCAGCATCTAGTTTTTTGAAATGACTTTCGTTGGTAGTTTTACCATCATCTTTTTCATTCTTCATTTCAAACATAATGGACACTAATTCAATGTCCTTCTCTTCCGATGGATAGTCTCTAAAGATAAAGTCACCCTTAGTGCCTTTTTCTTCGTCTTCTTCTTTGATGGCTTTATTATCTTTTTCAAAATAAGCATATGGATAGGCATCTGCACGCACTTCTTCAAATGCGTCTTTACAATATTTTTCTAGAGATTCACCAATGTCTTTAGTGGAGTCGCCAACACGGAATTCCTTCCATCTTTTGATTTCTTCTTCTTTAGCGTCTAATTGGAACTTATAGTTCTTTTCGATTGCTTCCTTATCTTCTTTGGCCTTTTGTTCAGCTTCCTGGATATCGCCTTTTAAATTGACAATATCATTGTCTTTTTGCGTGATTTTTTCTTGGAGTTCTTGAGTGGCTTTATTAACCGCTAATTCGACAACATTATCAACGTTATTAAGTTTTTCTTTGAGAAATTTATTATCCGCTTCGAGTTGTTGAATCTTGCTTTCGTGTTCGCTTTTAACGCTAGCGATAGCAAGAGACACCGCTGATTCATTTTCTTTTTTGGTGTTTTCAATGTTGCTTTCAAGAGCAGAAATATCGTTTTTAAGTTGAATGATTTCTTTTTCTTTTTCAGAGAGCGCTAAAGAGATAGCGGATTCTTTTTCTTTTTCAGCGTTTTTAATGCTGCCATTTAAGATTGCGATATCGTTATCTTTAGCATTTAATTGTCCTTTTAATTCTTCGGTAGCTTTATTGACTGCTAATTCGATATCTTTGTCAACGCTATTGAGTCTTTCTTTAAGAAGTTTGTTATCGGCTTCGAGTTGTTGTATTTTATCGTCTTGTTCGTTTTGTGCATTATTAGCAGCAAGCTGATATTCCGCTTCTAATTGTCTTTTAATAAGATCGACTTTCTCTTTGACCTTTTTATCTAATTCTTGAGATTCAATTTCGTTCAATAAAGAGTTATAGGCGTCCTTACCTAATTCAAATGTTTTTTCACAGTGTGGACATTTAATAGTAACCATTATATTAATCTCCTTTTTGTATTTCACTTTTATTATCCATTAAATATTTTGTAAATATTAAGCATTTATAATTTTGTTCATGTTTTTGAACACAAAAAAGCATTTATTCTTCGTATCTCATGGCTGCGATTTCTCTTTGCCATTCATCTGATGGTATATCAAATCTACAGAATTGCTTATAGAAGATTAAATCAGCAATACCTGTATTACCATTTCTTTGTTTTGCTACGATAACTTCGATATGTCTAACATCTTCTGGTAAATTAGTCTTTTTCTTTATTTTGTTATTTTCATATAAAGGATCATAAAGAAGAAGTATTACATCTGCGTCTTGTTCTATCGCACCGCTTTCTTTAATATCCACCATCTTAGGTCTTTTGACTTCGCCTTTAACGGAATCTCTATTTAATTGGGCTACCGCTAATATGGCGATATCTAAATCTTTTGCTAAAGCGTGTAAACCTTGTGATATCTTACGCATTTCATCGACACGTGAATCACTTTTCTTACCACCCACGACTTTGACAATACTCATATGATCCACAACTACTAGACCTAGTTCTGGATACTTTTCTATTAGTTGTCTACATTTTGTTTCTATATCAATTAGGCTATTAGCGCCGTCATCTATAAATATTGGCAATGATATTAATTCACTACCAGCATGATTAACTTTAACTTTATCTATATCACTTAGATTACCAGTCATTATTTTGTTTAATGAGACATTACTAGCCATAGCAATCATACGCTTTGCTAATGATTCCGCGGTCATTTCTAATTCAAATATTGCTACAGTTGTGCCACTTCTTGCGGCTTTATAGGCCATATTAAGCGCTAAAGAGGTTTTACCAACTGATGTTCTAGCACCAACAATTGTGACTTCACCTCTTTGAAATCCATTGGTGAATTTATTCACATTAGTGAAACCACTTGTAATACCTGTTGTGAAACCATCGCCACTGTTTTTTTGATTGTATATTTGTAATACAGCTTCATTTGCTACTGTTTCAATAGATTTAAAAGAAGATATTCTATTGTTTTTCGTAGCGTCTTTGATTCTTTGTTCAGAATCTTTAATAAAATCTTCTATTGAATCTATTTGAGTATTTAAATAATCACTATTGATATCTCTTATCGTTGTTAATAGATTTCTTAGATTTGAATTATCTTTAACTATATTGATATAGAAATCTATGGAGGAGAGAGCCACTACTTTGTCTGAGCATTCTTTTAGATAATCTACTCCTCCAATATCATCTAAAACATTCATTAATAGTAATTCTTCAGTAACTGTATATATCTCTACATCTATTCTTTTACTATTTAAAGATAAAATTGCTCTATAAATTAATTGATGTTTCCCTTCATAAAAATCAGTTTCCTCTAATGCTGACATGATTTTATAAAGGGCATCATTTGATATCATTGCACTTCCCAATACCACTGTTTCAGCATCGTGATTAAAAGGAAGGTCGTTAGTCCTTTTCCTCATAATTAGTTTCCCCTTTATGTGCGGAAATTATAAATAAATCATTACTTATGAAATGAGAAAAAGAAAAAATGCGTCAATGTTTGAACATAAAAAGCAATCAAAAACAACTCTTTGCGCATAGAGAACAAAACCAAATCAATAAATTATGTGCTAGATTGTGAGTTGTTAACTATTTCTATATAATAGAGGTGATTAATAAAATTATGTCAGTTGATAATCTTGAAAAACTACAAGTTCTTTCTCAATCGGGAAATGGTAAAGCATCAGCTCAAATAGGTGATTTCTATTATGATATTTATGAAGAGAAACGCTACTACCGTTCAGATTTTAATAATACAGATGACATGTTAGAAGCAGCTGAAAAAGCACTGTATTTTTATAAATTGGCCGTTGAGCAAGGGTATGATAAAGCTGAGTACGATACTGGTTATCTTTTGGTAGAGAGAGGCGAGTACGATGATGGTTTTTTATGTTTAGAAAGGTTTTTTCAAAAATACACAGACAGAGATTATTTTTTCAAAGGCAATGTTTTTGAGGCAGAAGAATCTACCAACGACGACGAAATAACAACCATAAGAAAAGATGGCAAAATATTCTACTTTTTTGGAAGAGACAATAACAACAATGTATATGGCTCTATCACAACATCCGATACATTTGAACGCATTTTACGTTGCTTTCAAATTGTTGCAAATAGAAATGAAGAAAAAACAGAGTACATTTCTAATCTTAGTTGGATATTAAATTCTGTTTGTGAAGATGATAAAGCAATTGAAATAATTGAAAAAAAGACAACAAACAAAGAAGAATGGACAAAGTTGGCGTGTAGTTTTGGCGAATTTTACCTTAACTTAGGAGACAATTCCAAAGCTCTTGAATGGTTGCGTTTTGGAGATAAGAGTGGATCAGCTAAGTGTGCTGAAATATTAGGAAATTATTTTTCTGGTTATTACGATGGTTTTGGGTCAACAATTATCGAAACAGCAACTGCATACTACGAAAAATCATTTAATAGAGGGAATCTCGATGCCGCCTTTTCGCTCGCTACAAATTACATCAGAGCAAATAACATCTGCTATAAAGATAAAGTCATTTCTCTTCTCTTAAAAGCCGCAGAAAAAGACACAAAAGCTTATTATTATTTAGGAAAGTATTGTCTTGTCATAGAAGATAACGAAAGCGCATATAGATACTTAAAGCAGGCCAACGAAACTGATGATTTAGAATCTAAAATTGCATTTGCATTATGCTTGAGAAACGGTATCGGTCATCCGCAAGACTTGCAAGGTGCAATAGAAATACTTTCAAAGATTATTCAAGACCATAAAAACGGGTTTCGTTTATCTGATATGACTCTTTTAGGGGAAGCCGCAACAGAACTTGGTTTAACATATTATGAAGATGTCTATTCGTGCAAAAGCGAAATTAGGGCATACGAATTCTTTAAAATTGGGCACGAGTATAACGATTCTAAATCTGAATATTTGATGGGTAGTATACTATCCAACATTAAGAACGACCCGGTAAGCATTAAAGAAGGACAAGAATTGATAGAAAACGCCATTTCAAAAGGGTTTGATCCTTCTTGCATTAATGTTGTTCCTTCCCACAATACAATGTTTGAACTATTGGAAAAACAACTACTATTCTACCAGCAGCAACTTATTGAAAAAGACATAGTCATTAAGCATCAACAAAATCAGATTTCTACTATGTCTAATAAGATTATAAATGTTGTTGAAGAAACAAACACTATCGTTAAAAACATAGATAGCAAAATTGATTCAATGAGTTTAGAAATCAAGAGCATAAAAGAAGAGTACGCCAAAGAATTGAATGGTATCGATGAATCGCTTCACAAATATGAAGAAAAAATAGTAGAGATAACCGACAAGATTATTGGCATTTCACAATTACCCAATGATTTTAACTCACCCACTATAGAAAATGAATTAATCTCAATTTTTACAGAAACGAACTGGACAAAACTATCTGATGAATCAAAACGATTCTTGATTTCTTCTCGTGTGGTATTTTCTGCTTTATCTAAAACAAATAATGATGGAACCGTAGACTTTTCTCCAGTTTGTTTGATGATTTGCAAAGCAGTAGAAAACGAGATGAAAAAACGTTTTTACTACGATTTTCTAAAATTTTTAGATGCCAGATATCATCAAAAATATGCAAACTATCATACCGCTCTTACAAATTATAATGCCTACACAAAAAAGACAGAGCTGAAAAAAGAATCACTTATTACATTGGGTGACATTCCATATATTTTGTGTGCATCTCACACAAAAACAAAGCAAGATTATTACGAAGATAACAAGGATCAAATTTTAGAATTCTGCAACAAATACGTTTTTAATACAGGAGTTGATATGCAATATCTAAATGATTTATCAACAAAAATAGGAGTAATCAAGGATGATTACCGTAACCCAGCCTGCCACTCTGCACCTGTCAGCAAAGTAACTGCCATTGCTTGCTCTGAATATGTTTTAGAAGGCACTAAATTCCTTGTCAATTTTCTCGCTAATTGCAAATAAAACTATAATAGATAGGCTTTATCAAATCCAACAACGCTTTCAGAATAAGTATAACAATCTAGTATAAAAGCAGTTTTGCCAGTCAAAAATTACTTGAGTATTGAATTTTTGTACTGGAGCATTATAACTCAACGACGAACAGAAACTTTTTAAAAGCGAATCATTCTAAGATTCGCTTTTTGTCTTTTTTATCACAAAAACTTTTTGCTCCCAATTGTTTCATGAAATCTTTTTATTTGTCTTTCAACTTCTGGATCAATCATGAAATATAAGTATTTTTCTTCAAAAGGAGACATTTTATCTTTTTGATAATATGCTTCCGCGATAGCACCCGCCATTGCACCAGTTGTGTCACAATCTCCACCAATAGCGACACAGTTTCTAATTGTGTCTTCTAATGAATCAGATATTAAGAAACAATAGATGGCTTGAGGGACACTCTTTTGACATATTTCAGAGAATTCATAGTTTTCTACCAATTCAGCGTAATCTAAAGAAGCAATTTCTGGATAATAATCACTTACCATCCTTTCTTTAATTTGCTCTTTAGAAGCGCCGTTACGGGCTAAATAGATAGCCATGGCTACTGCTTCAGCGCCTTTAATACCTTCTTGATGGTTATGGGTTATTTCAGTAACTGTTTTAGAAAGAACCTTTACTTCTTCTTCACTTTTTGCCATCCATCCAACTGGTGATATACGCATCGCACTACCATTACCATAAGAATTATATGGTTCTGCGTAGTAATCATGTTCATAAGCATACTTACACCAATGAAAGAACATGCCACCAAAGCCTGCACCTCTATCTTTTTTCCAGGTAAGAACGAATTCTTTAATTAAGTCTTTTTTAATTTCTTCTAATGATTCTTTATCAAAACTAAATGGGTAATGATCCACTAAAACTTTGGCGACCGCTAAAGTTAAAAGAGAATCATCAGTCATTCTCATTCGATTATCATAAATATTAAATTCTTTTCTTTTGATTGGATGGAATTCATAAAGTGAACCCACCATATCTCCTATAATTGCACCCAACATATTTATTCGTCTCCTTTTATTTTGCGAGTTCTTTAATTAACCATTCGTGGTATTTAATATATTCATTTACTAATTCTTGAAGATTTAATTCTTCATCAGCTTTTTGATTTGTGAAGAATTCCCCAAATACTTGGTTAGCGATATCTTCTACTGAAATATGACTACCACCTTCACCAGCAATCTTATATGTGAGAGCGCATAACTCTTCATCGTTAAGTTTGATTTGTTTATCTAACAATCTGCTAGCGATATATAGAGAAATTACGCCAACACGCTTATTGCCATTCATAAAGCCGTGGTTGATAACTAATGATTTATATAGACTAGCGAAAGCTTGTTCCATATTTGGATATGGTTGATATTGATTGCCTAAAGCAGATTGGATTCTATTTTCATCCATGACACCAAATGGTTCATCTTCTAATAAACATAGTCTGTTAATTAATAAAATGTCTTGGTAAGTTAGTTCTACTTTATTCATCATTTCACCGCCTTTATTTTTGTTCTAATAACGCACATATATCATGTGTCTTACTATATAGTTCATTAAATGTTTTTAATAAGTTCTCATTAATAACAATATCTTTATCATCATTAGGAAACATATCCTGGATACTTTTATAGATATCTTCATTAAAAGGTATTCTTTTTAAGATATATTGCTTCTTTTCTTTATTGTATCGAGTAATTGTTATAAATGGGAGATGATACCCATCTTCATAATTACTACATATTATTTCATCTTTGATATTTGTTTCTTTAACAAACACAAATTGATAATAAAGAAGAGTTAAATATGAGATCTTTGGTATGAGTCTATATTTACTTATAAATAGTTGATTACTATCTAAAGCTTTAATAGAGAAGTTATTCATATATCATTCCTGACAAGAAACCCTATCCAAGAACGGATAGGATTTCGGAGGACTTTAAGTGTTTCTTTTCAAAGAGAAGATTACCTAATTCTTTGATTTGATTAGCGTGCTCTTTGATATATTTAGTAGCTTCTTTTTCGCACTTCTTTAGTAAGCGTTCAATTTTACGCTCCATCTTTCTACGTTTAGTAGCGGTTTCAATTCTTGAACCTTGTCTTACAGGAGGTAAAGTTTCCCAAGTAGAAGAATAACCACACATATTCATCATATTGTAGGCATTAACTCTTGCTCTTTGGAGGTCATCTTCACAACCTCTAGAGCCTCTACCAAAGAAAATCTTTTGAGCAAGAAGACCCGCCATTGAGATTTTAATATCAGCAATGACTTTATCATATGGCCAGAAACCTTTTTCCACTTCTTTAGCGTGGAATGCTCCAGAAGCACCACTAATATCAATACGATTAATTAAGAAATATTTAGGGAAGGCGTAAGCCATACAAGCGTGAGACGCTTCGTGGATAGCCACTTCGATATTATCTTCTTCTGGAGAGTCTTTAACTCTATCAGTGATGTTATAGATGGATTTAAAGAGCAAATCAGAGGTGATATTTTCAAAGCCATTTCTTAAAACTAAATCATTAACAACCGCTTTTACACCCGCACAAGAGATACCGTTAAGAGAAAGTGCTACTTCTTCTTCATCAAAGTCACTTGGGATATTAACACCAAATTCTTTTAAATGAATCTTTAATAGTTCTAAAGCTTCTTCTCCTGATGGGAAAGGAATCTTAATTAATTTTTCTAATCGACCATTACGCAATAATGGATCTGGGATTTCTCTAATGTAGTTAGTCGCGGCAAGCACTAAGATGTCATCAGATGATTCAACACCATCAAGGTTTTCTTGAAGGGCTCTAATAACTCTTCTTTCTCTATTGATTAATAAATCTAATTCATCAATAACTACAACAGCGTGACCTGTTTCCCTGGCTTTAGCGAATGTTTCAGTAATACCGGCAACGATATTAGTTTCATCACCTTTAAGAATAAAGACAGGTGCATCAACGCATCTAATGATTTCTTTAATCAATAAGCTTTTGCCGTTTCCTGGTTCACCAAAGAGAATGACCCCTTTTGGGGTAGAGACACCCTTGGCTTTAAGTTCTTTAGAACGTTTGAACCAATCAATGACGTCTAATAATTCTTTCTTTTGATTAACGTGACCAATAACTCTTTCTAAAGGTTTTTCACCTTCGTTTAAGCCATGGTTATATATGAGTTCATAACTTTGTTTGTTTTTATTATTGTCTTTATTTTCTTCTTTAATTTCGTTTTTATTATCTTCTACTTCAAAAGCACGATGCATTTCGCTAATTTGTGCTTCGATTTCTTCAATATCAAGTGGTTCAATATCTTCAAAATCATCATCTTCTTCAATAATGTCTTCGTTTAATGTGTTTTTATCTACCATATATTCTCCTTTATTTATAAATATCTATTAGTGCTTAATTGTTAGCGATTGGGATTACTCCTTAGGGGAGGATTTAGTGATTCTACTTAAATCAGCGTAATCCTCCGCTAAGAGTAGAAGGTCATCATCACTAATGGATAAACTCTCATCATCCATTAATGCTAATGTGAGGTAATATTCCTCAATGTGGTTCATCAAATTGTTCATTTGCTTTTTCTTTCTCCTTGTTGTTAATAAAGTTCCTCAGTGTTTGCACTTCTGTGCGGATGTGTGTAAGAAAAAGATTTTCGTTTAATGATGTAACTTGGGTTAATGTAAATAAGTTTTGATACGAATGAGTTTTTGATTGACCGCGTTCATTATATTTTTTTGTTTATTTTCTGTCATAAAAGTGGAAGAAATGTCGTAAGTATTGCACAAAAAAGGCAGCCAAGACTGACTGCCTATAGAAAGGAGAGATAAATACCCACTAAAGTTCAGATTTCTTAATGACTGGATAACCGTGTTTTGTGCTTTCTTTACTAACGATTCCTTCTAATTGAAGACGTAAGAAATATCTTCCCGCTCGATTAAAGCCAACAGCGCATTCTCTTTGAATACGAGATATAGACATAAAGTCTTGAGTCATAACCCAACTCTTAATGTCTTGATAACGATTTTCTTCTGCATCATCTTTAAATTCTTGTTTAACGAATTCTTTTTCAGAAAGCTTTTGAATCTTTTTAATTTCAAGATCTAAATCATCGCACTTCTTGTCTCTAATTATATAAATTG
>Ga0247610_10002076_pt1 | contig 23749 bp, 20 predicted proteins | sample 174DNAGHGhighgp2_FD_193483 | JGI IMG/M metagenome (GOLD analysis project Ga0247610, IMG submission 193483) | Sheep rumen microbial communities from Palmerston North, Manawatu-Wanganui, New Zealand - 1742 DNA GHGhigh gp2 | ecosystem: Host-associated > Mammals > Digestive system > Stomach > Rumen...
TTCATAATTTTTTAATGTTAATTTAGCTTTACTGTATTTTAAAGTGAACCCAAAGTCTACAAATTTAAAATCAGCATCAGACTGATCTTTTGTATATTTTACTAATACCGTAACTTCATTTTCTCCAATGTTTTCTTGCTCAAGTTCTAATCCTATTGCATTACATACATCGAAAGGTATTATTATTAAAAGCAATAAAAAAATTGACTTCAATTTTCTCATTTCACATAACCTTCTTTACCATAAAATAATGATATCACATTTTCAATTATAAAGAAAGAATAAAAAAATCAAGTAACACTTGATTTTTACACTTTAGGATTCATAACGTAATAAGTAGAATTTGAAAAATCAATCTTTTTAATAATTTTTGACAATTCACACATACTTAATTTTTCATATAATTCTTTAACATTATCCACAATTTTATCATCTGTAATAATATAATCTTGAATAAGATAATTTACATTTACACCATCTTCAAATTCTAAAATATAATTAGCTATTCTTGATTTAATTTTTCTATTAAAATCTCTTTCATTTAATTGAATATTATTTAATTCATTTTTAATTCTTTTAACAACTTCATCAGCATTTATAGAGTCAAATGAAAATATTAAATGATAAAACTTCGGATCATCAATTACACTGCATTCAAATGAATTTGCTATATTACTATTTATAATATCATTCCTAAAATCACTCGTATTTGAAAATAACATACTTGCAAAAATTCTTAGATAAACTCTTATTTCTCTACAATCATAATCATTAAAAATATCTCTAGGAATTTTTATTCCATATTTACAAAGAGGAATAGTCACGTTTCCAGATGATTTCATTTCTTTTATCATAACTTCTTTTTTTTCATCAGGAAAAACAACCTCAGCTTTAAATTTATTTAATTTTTTCTTTTTTTGATTATTTTTAACAATTTCCATTATTTCTTCAGGATTAACATTACCTGTTACACACAAGAACATATTTTCTGGAACATAAAAGCTATCAAAAACATCTTTAATATTATCAACATTAATAGATTTAATATCTTCATCATTTCCAGTAATTAAATATTTCATTGGAAATTTATCATAAACACAATTTAAAAATTCAAATAAAGCTACATTTTCCGCTCTATCTCTTCCCATTTTATACTCTTGAATAATGATTCCCTTTTCCTTTTCAATCATTTCATCATTGAAAAAAGGCGTTTGAACAAAATCTAATAAATGTTCTAAACACAAATCAATATTTTTCATTGCATAAACAATATAGGATGTATAATCAAAAGTTGTAAAAGCATTTGTGTCTGCTCCCAAACTTTGAAAATAATCATGAGCCACTCCATTTTCTTCATTAAATTTAATATGTTCTAGGAAATGTGCTGTACCATTAGGTACTTTCTTTACAACTCCATCTACTTTATAACTCGTATGTATAGATCCGTATTTAACATTTAAAGTCATAAAGACTGATTTAACATTTTCACTTGGCCATACAAACACTCTTAGACCATTATCGCAAACATCCTCGTAAATATATTCGTCTACGCCTTTAATTTCTATCTTTTTCATTTTGCTCACCAACTAAACTATAAATAGTATTAATCTTAATTTTTTTAGAAACATTAATAATATCTTCTCTAGTAACTTTTTTAAATAACTCTTTTCTTTCTTCTAATAAAGGCAAATTATCTAGATAATTATAAACATAACTATTTAAAATAGAAACACTACTATCTAATGACATATCTAATGAGTTAATTAAATTAATTTTTGCTTCGTCTATTTCTACGTCACTAAATATACCATCTTGCATTTCCTTGACACATTTTTTTATTAAAGAAATAGATTTATCCTTATCTTTTTCTTCTAAAGAAACTTGAATAATATATAAATAATCATATTTTAAAAATATACTACCTATACTATAACAAAGAGAATTCTTTTCTCTTACTGTTTGATATAACTTACATGTTAATCCTCCACTACCTAAAAGGTAATTAAATACAGGAAAAACAATATTTTTTTCATAATCAGACATTGAATGAACATTATAAATAATATTCAAACTAGTTTGAACAAACTTATCTTGTTCCTCAATAATATTAGTTTTATTGCTAAACACATTATTTACGTATAAATCAAAATAACTAGTATTTTTAGATTTTAATGTAAAATACTTTTCAAATAACTTATTTAGTGTTTCGGAGTCAATATCACCAATAACAAAAATATCACAAGAATCATTATCCAACATATTAAGATATGAATCATATAAATTTCTTGTTGTAACTTTATCTATCATCTCTAAATTTCCGAATAATGAATATGAAGTTCTCGTATTTTTGCAAACGTTTTCCAAAGCTCTCTTTATAGATTTTCTAACTGGATTATTATCAATAGAAACCGTTTCTAATTTAATTTTTTCCTTTACAACGTTAAACTCCACTTCAGAAAATTCATTGTTTTCAGCCTTAGGATTAAATAATATTTCACACAAAAAAGAAATAACTTCTTCTAAATAATTTTTTTCATCAATATATTTTGGAGAAATAAAATCAGACACTATCACAGAATTTAATATATTACCAGTTCTACTTGTAGATCCATAGTAACTAGTATTATATAATTCTTCCAGCCTTATAGCCATGTCTTTATGTGTTGGATAATTATTACAAGTATCCGTTAAATAATCAACCAACATAGTTCTTTTTACAGCTTCTTCTCTTTCCATCTCAGAACGAAACTGAACCTCAATATGAACGGATTTAAATTTATTAGTTTTTACAACGTGCAATCTATATGCACCACAATCATATTTTTTATAATCCATTATAACCATCACAATTCTGTATCTTGAATTAAATCATATTGCATTTTAAAGTAATCATCTGTCATACCAGCAATATAATCTAAAACTATTCTCTCATTAGTATTTTCATGATATTTTTCACACATATTATTTAAATATGATTTGTAAATAATTGAATTTGTATTATGTGTTTCAACATCATTTAAGAATTTCGCATACAATGTATAAAACATTTTCTCAATTTGTAATAGCTCATCTTGAGTATACGCTCTACTATAAATATTCTCAGCATTAAATCTTTTTAATTCAACTAATGCTTCAAATACATCATCACTTAATTTTATATATCTTTTATCAATACTGTTTTTAATAATATCTGTAACTAAAGTAGATACAATTTGAGCGTTAGTAGTACCCAATACTTCAACAACTTTCTTAGGTAACATAGATTTATTTATTAAACCAATTCTAATACCATCTTCAAGATCTCTACCAAGATATCCAATTATATCACTAACTCTAACAACACATCCCTCTAAAGTTCCAGGAACTAGTTTTTTAGTATAGTCTTCTTTATAACATCTTTCGTATTCTTCCAAAAATTTCTTAACACTTTTCTTAACTGGCTTATAACAAGCTTGTTCAAATTCCCCATTATGACATAATATTGCATCAAGAACCTGATAGCTTATATTTTGACCATGCCCATATTTTTCAATATACATTAAAAGTCTTACACTGTGAACATTATGGTTAAAATATCCTTCACCAGCTTGTAAACTAATTTGATTCAATATTCTTTCACCAACATGTCCAAATGGAACATGACCTAAATCATGTCCTAAAGCAGCAGCCTCAATTAAATCTTCATTTAAATTTAAAGCTCTACCTATGGTTCTAGCAATTTTGCTTACAAATTGAACATGTATCATTCTCTTTTGTAAATGGCTATTCTGTTTAAAAGAAAACACTTGAGTCTTATCAATATACCTTATATAAGATAAACTATATAACACTCTATCTATATCCCTAAAAAATGGACTTCTATAATCTTCTTCTTCAGCCTCAATTCTTAAAGCATCTGAATCAGCAGTAGCAAATGCACTTAATTTATTATTAAATTTATTCATATTATCAATAATCTTGCTCATAACATCTTACCTCGCGTAATTATAATATCAATAAACAATAAAAAAGTACATAAAAAACAATTAAAAAAGTATCCAATATGGATACTTTTATTTTCTAGACATTTCACCAAAATCAATTGATCCGATATCCGGTAAAGTAACATCTACTGGAGTTGAATCAATCTTCAATCTTGGCATCTCAAAATTTGTCATTGCTGTATCATCGAATAATAATACTTCGCTATAATCTTTAATTTGAAAGTCTTCTTCTTGTTCAACTAATTCTTTATTATCATTTTTATCTGTATAAACTGAACTAAATACTTCCGTTTTTTCAGGCTCAGAACTAACAGTACTATGTAACTCATTAATGTCAAATGCAGGAATTGTAACATTTGAATAATCAGGACTATCATTTACATGAATATTTGACTTATCATATACAATTATTTCAACATTATCTGGTTCTTTAATCTTAGATTCTTTTTTAATAAAATCTAAATACATAGTCTCAGAAGAAACTTCTTCTTTTGGTTCAAATGCAAATGGACTAGGGTCTTCTGTCACAAGTGCTGGCTCAATCTTTTCAATTAAGCCAATAGTCTCTCCATTTAGCTTATCACCATAGAATCTATCTTGTTTAGTTTCTATACCACTTAAATCAATTTTTTCTTCTTTAGTTTCCTCTAATACTTCTTCTTTTTTATCTTCAACCTTAACATCGTCTTTTATGGTATCACCCATATAGTTAAGTCTTTTTGTTTCTTCAATCTTTTCAATACGTCTAGTGATTTCCATTTTTTGATCTTTTTTTCCCAAAATGAAGAATAGAATAAATAAAATCACCAAAAGAATTAAGGCTACAACGAGAAAAATAACAAAATTTTCGTTTTCGAACATGTTATTTAGAAAATCGTTCATTCACAACACCTCTCTATTCTTATAATAAATTTATCATAAATTGATAATATTTACAAGTAAATATAACGTTTTCCATGTCGACTAATTGACAAGCCCTATAATAACTATTTTGACAACAATGTCAAGTGTTTACATGCTAAAAATAGCCTTTTTGTGCAAACAAAAATAGAATTAATCCTGTTTTAATATCTTTTTTTACTATTGGACTCCCACTAGAAGCACGATCAGCTTGTAATTCATCATAAACTAAGTTATTATCTTCTAAATTATGATAGCCACGATAACGATCTAAACATATTTCAGATAAGTTATTTTTTCTCATATAAGTTAATATTTCACGATATGAAGGAATAATTATTCTCATTATTGCGTATAATCACTAGTACTATGAATCCAATTACCGCTATCAAAAGACCAGTTTTCTTCAACATGAATCTTTTCAACCATATTGCCTTTCCAATATTTGTCTATTTAAAATACCCCTATGTTAATTGCTTTATACAATAACATTTAAAAAAATTAAATGTCAAAAATAGTTGATTTATTCAATAAAAAAACAAGCAAAATTGCTTGTTTTTACTAGCATATGGTGCAGATGGTGGGAATCGAACCCACACGATATTGCTATCACTGGATTTTGAGTCCAGCGCGTCTACCAGTTCCGCCACATCTGCATGTCCTAATTATAGCATACAAAAAACATAAAAAAAAGAAAGAATTATGAATTTTCCATATCTCTTTCTTTATATATTGATGTAAATAACTCTTTAGTTTCTTCAGGAGATTCATTATTTTCAATTTTAGGTAAATCATCAAGTGAAGATAAACCAAAATAGTCTAAGAAATCTGAAGTAGTTTTATATAAATTTGGTCTTCCCGGCAAATCACTTTTACCAACAATTTTTATCAAGTCTTTGGCAAGCAATTTTCGCATAACACTCACAGAAGACAATCCTCTAATTTCATCTATCTCTACCCTTGTTATTGGCTGATTATAAGCAATAATAGCAAGTATTTCTAATGCAGCAGTAGTTAATTTGTCATTAGATTCCATGTTAACCAATTTTTGGTAATAATCAATATGTTCTTTCTTTGTTGTTAATTTAAACGAATTACCTAAAAAAGAAACTCTAATTCCCCTAGCATCACTTTCATATGACTTTTGTAACTCTTTTAACAAAGTTTTTGCTTCATCAGTTTCAATTTCCATGATATTACAAATTCTATCAAGTGTAATACCTTCTTCGCCAACAACGAATAATATACCCTCTAAAACACCTAATTTATTCATCTTTATCAGCTCTTTCTACATATATTTTAGCAAAATTCTCCTTTTGAGATAAAACAACTTCTTGGCTTTTGCTCATATTAAGAATAGATAAAAAAGTTACAATAATATTCTCCTTACTATAGTCGTCAAATAAATCAACAAATTCTACTTTCTTTCTTTTTGACAATATATCTCTAATATAGTTTGTTTTCTCTTCAACGCTCAATTCCTTTTTGGTAATTCTTGTTGAAATTGGTTTTTGATATTGTTCTCTTTTTCTCAAATTCATAATGGCATCAACAAGATCTTGCACCGATACTGTTCCATCGTTAACCATTTTTGCATTTTCACAATCTAATTCTTTAAAAGATTCCGGAGATTTAGTAAAGAAACTTCTTCTATTTTCTTCTAATCCTCTAAAAGTATCAGTTATATTTTTATATTTTTCATATTCTATTAGTTTTTGCTTTAAATCTTCTTCAGAATTTATTGCATATTCATCATTTGAATCTTCTTCGACATCCAAATTAATTAATAATCTACTTTTCAAATGAATTAACTCTGCGGCCATAACTAAATATTCGCTTGCATCATCTAAATCTTCTTTATCAAGTGAATTAATAAACTCTAAATAATCATTAATAACCTGCTTTGTATCAATTTCATAAATATCCATCTTTGCAGATTTAACTAAATGTAACAATAAATCTAAAGGGCCTTCAAAATCATTAATACATAAATTCATAAATCCCCCTTATTCGCAAGAATATCCTCTTGCCTCCATTTCAAAAGAAACAACATTAGGGTAAGCACCATTAGAATAATACTTATCTTCTAATTTAACTTTCGTTCTTGATAAGTCAACCATAATGTTTACTTGTTTATATGCACCATCATCGGCAACTTCCATACTATATCCATCAACATTTCCAATATAATCGGAAAAATCATCTTCTTTATACTCTTCAATAGGGACCTTGATTTCATCTGTTATACCCAATAAAGTTTTATCATCAGCTTTAAAGTTATAATATAATGTTTCATTCTTTCTAACACATGCCATTGTTAACTGATCATCAAATATAACACTCTTTTTTACAATAATATCATCTTTTGATGGAACATAATCAATTGGCTTAACATTAGCTAAAACAACATTATTGATTCTACTATAGTCTACTTTTAAAGCACTAAAATCGTTAGAATAATCTTTCTTTTCTCCAGCAGCAATAGTATCATCTTTAAGGATAGTACGAACTAAAAATTGTTTGTTTGTAGTACCATCTTCATTTTTTATTACAGCATAAAATTCAATAAAATAATAAGACTTATCTCCTGCAATTTTAACTTCTTCTTTTGAAGTATTTTCAATAGTATATGATATTTTCCCCTCATCAGCTACTAAATTAGAAACCGTGAATGGAAAATCTGGATTAACTATAGACATAGATGGAGTATAGGCTAGTTCAATATAATTCTTTTTATCAACTGGTAAAACAGGAGTAGAAGATGGATCTTTATCAACTAAATTTATACCTAAGTATTTTGAAGCATAAGCTAAAATATCGTCTACAAAATATATTGAAGACATAAAAATTGCTATTACCAAAAAAAGAGGTATTAAAGTTGCTCTTTTACTTTTTACCTTTCCTATTACTGTTGATGATAATTCAGTTGTATCTATTTTTTTAGAATATTTACCCATAATCAACACCTATCCTATTCATGATAAAATTATATAATAATTTTCATATTTAAACAAGTTTAACATTTAGAGTGTTGATCTTCACATTCCTCAGTATCCAATGAAGAACTAAAAAGATCGAAATACTCTTTATATAGTTTTTTTATCTCTTGAGATCCAGGCTGAGGATAATCAATAATACCCTCTTCTAAATCCCATTTTACTTCAGATACAAACTTACCATCTTTAACATAAATAACATCAGGGATGGCATCTACACTATTTAAATATTCTGCAATTGTTTTTACATTCTCTATATCTTCAACACTATAATAATATAGTTCTTTAACAGAAGTTCTATCATATGCCATTAATAATGATTCAACAATCAATCTACTTTTATAATCTTGAGAATTGCCTAAAAATATAATACCATTCTTAAAACTTTTTAAACCATCAACATCTAAGTATTTAATTTCTTTTTCATTATTAATTGAAACTTCTAATAATTTCAAATTATCAACTTCAACATTGTTATATTTTTCATACTCTTCTTTGAATTGATTTACTTTTTTTTCATCTTTATTATTCAATAGCAAAAAGCATACTACAAATCCAATTATTAATACAATTATTATTCCTAAAATAACTTTTTTCTTCATTTTAGCCACCATCCACTGAAAAAATAATAGCATATTGCCAAAAAATATGCAAAAAAAATTGCAAATTAAATAATTCTTTGATATAATCTATTCGTTCACGGCGGAGTAGCTCAGTTGGCTAGAGCATCCGGTTCATACCCGGCAGGTCGAGAGTTCGAATCTCCCCTCCGCTACCATTTGAACACAAACAGACAAATCAATCATTTGTCTGTTTTTATTTTTTCAAATAAAAATATTTATTATCTTTAAATATCAAAAATATGAGTTATAATAAATATAGAAAGGAGTAACATATGACTGAACAAGCAAACCAATGGGCTAAAGGGCATGTAAATGGTAATAAATGGAATGTTTGGAAAGCACTTTTAATTGTTGGTGTAATCAATGCCGTTATTGAAGGAACAATATATGCAATATTCCACATTAATATAAATGTAACTGAACCAAGTACTACAAAAACAGTTGCCGATTTTATAATCTCTATAATAACTGCTCCAATTGCTATTGGATTAATTACTTATATAGTTAATCTTATTAAGGGAAAAGGATTTGAACTAGAACAATTATTTAGCAAATTTGGTCAATTCATTAGAATTGCCATAACTATAATTCTAGAAAGAATAATTGTCTACTTATTTACTTTATTATTAATTATTCCAGGTATTATTAGAGTATGCGCATATTTCCTAACAAATTACATTTTAGCAGATCCAGACTTTGACGACTTAAGTTCAACTCAAATATTAGACTTAAGTAAGAGAATTATGGAAGGCCACAAAAGCGAATATTTTGGAATGGTAATTTTATGGTTCATAAAAATAATCCTAGGTATTTTAACATTAGGAATAATATGGATCTGGTGGATTCCAGAAATGCAATTAGCCTTTGCAAAATATGCTACTGATTTAATCGACGGTTACAAGAGCCAAAACGGAATGAATGCTCCAAAAGCAGAAGTTCAAGAAGTTCAACCAACTGAAGATTAATAAATAAAAAGTATAGTTAAATGACTATACTTTTTTATTTTAATAACAATATATGATATAATTTAAATGTATAAGAGGTAATATATGAAAAAAGAAAGTTTTATTGATAAGGTGAAGTCAAAATTAAAATTTGTATTATTAGCAATTCTACTAATATTTGCAATAATTGGAATTAAAAACATAATCCCTAAAAAAGAAGATATTGATGTTGTATTCATTACAAACCAATTACAAAAATCAAGTGATTTAACATCTGCTCAAGTTAAAATGACTGGAGTATACAATTATGTTGATGATGGAATAGTAGTCATCAATAGACAAAATTTCATTATGGTATATGAAGCAACTGTTAATGCTGGAATAGATTTAAAACAAGCAAAAGTAAAACTTAACAAAGTTACTAAAAAAGTTGTCGTGGAAATACCTAAGGCAAACATATTAAGTGTTGACGTTGATACAGAAAACATTAAGTACTATAACGAAGCCTTTACCCTATTCAATTTCAACAAAAAAGAAGATGCAAATAAAGCAACCGCACTTGCAAAAAAAGAGGCAGCAATTAAAGCACAAGACATTGGTGTAATAGAGCTTGCTGACTCTCATGCAGAAGCAATTATCATGGGTATAATTGAACCATTAATTCCTGATAACTACAAAGTTGAAATAGTAAAAAAATAGATAATTTACATTATCTATTTTTTTATTTCAAAATAATAAACTGTAATTGGATCTATCAATTCCAATATACCATGTATTAAGAAGAAATATCCTAATACGATTAATTGAACGTCAGCAGTATATGCCAAACTTAATGTTGTAATAATACCAACCAAAATGAACAATCCTAATGTTATAATTCTTAAAATCCAAATTTTGTTATTTCTATCGTGATAATAATCACTCTTTTTTAATTTAATTAAACTCATCATTATTATCCAAGCAAATAATGATAAAGCCAAATTCCAAGGCTTTTCAGATATCTTTAGCAATAAAGCAATACCTATTGATATTACACACGCTATTGTCGTAAGTAATCCTTCAATATCTCCGTTTTTAATTGTTAACACATATTGGTATAAATTGATTACTGCATAAGCAATCAACACAACTAGATAAGCTACTTTAATATTTATTATATCAAGAAGTGGCAAAATTATTAATCCACATCCAAGAACAATTAACAAACATGCAGTAACTAAATCTACTATTTGTTTTCTCTTCATAACAACACCTCTTCACAACAAAATTATATAACAAAATTGTATATTATTACAATTCTTTTATTTCTCTTCTCAACTTTAATGTTTTACTTTCTACACAACATTTTTGAACTAAGAATAAAATCGCAATTAAATTCATTGTAAAGCTTCCACCATATGATAAAAATGGTAATGGCACACCAGTCAAAGGAATTAACGCTAATACTCCCAATATATTAACAACAACATGTAAAGAAATATACCAATATACCCCATATCCAATTAATCCACAATGAATATTCTCACCATGTTTACCAATATTTCTAATACGTAGTAATAATACCAAATACATTAAAATAATTATTACGCCAGCAATTAATCCTAATTCTTCAACAATAATTGGAAATATAAAATCAGTATGACTCTCTGGCAGATACAATCTCTTCTGAGTTGAATTATTTAATCCCACTCCAGTAAGTCCACCTGAAGACATTGCTATAAGTCCATTACAAACTTGATATCCAGTCTTTTCCGTATATCTATCACATGGATGTGAAAAATTAAATCTATCTAATTGTCCTTTAGTAAGAATACTTTTACCAGATAAGGTTAAAATTAACAATCCAATACTACCAATAAAAACAAGAATAGAAAAAATACGAACTACTTCCAAAAAATTCTTTTTAATATATGGAACATTAATAAATATTAAGAAAGACATAGCTAATATTATTAATGCAGAACCCATATCAGGTTGCTTATATACTACAAATGCAATCGCAAAAGATATAATAAGTGGTATAAAATACCAAAATAATCCCTTTATCTTAGCTCTCTCAAGTCCTTCATAAAAGAATGCATAGAAAACTATTATTGCTGTTTTGGCAAATTCCGTAGGTTGAATACTAAACATACCTAAATCATACCAACTCTGTGCATTGCCCTTCACGGATCCATATATATATAAACCAAATAATAAAACAATTATTAATAACAAATATGGTACACACAGTATTCGATACCATTCAACTGGTATTTTAACCAATATAAAACCGACAATACAACCTGCCATAATGAATACAACCTGTCTACTAAAAAAATAATATTCAGGAACTTTATAACGTAATACAGTTGAGACACTTGAAGCACTAAAAATCATCAAAAGTCCAAGCACGCAAAAAAGTATAGTTAAAACAAGCAAAACTTTGTCAATTTTTTTGAACGTTTTTCCCACTTATATTCACCCTAATAACATAATAACACAAAACAATAATTATCATAAAATAATTCCTGTAAAATTATGTAAAATAATGTAATTAAAAAAAACAATAAAAAACCAGAAAATTACCCGATTTAATAGATTAATATCAATTAATATGTTATAATCTTACCGAAATCGGGGTGTAAATATATGAAAAAACTACCTAACATAGAAATATTAGATGAAAAAGAGAAAATATTACATACTATAAGTAAAGATGTAGTTTTTCCTCTTAATGATAAAGACAAACAAAAATTAAAAGATATGGTCACATATCTTGAATTATCACAAGATGATAAATATATTGAAAAATATGATCTTCGTGCAGGAATGGGTTTAGCATTAGTTCAAACTGGAGATGCAAGAAGAGCATTCGTAATAGCTAATGAAAATGATGACAAATCGTTCACTGAATATATTATTATTAATCCTAAAATAATTAGTCAAAGTGAAGAACTAGTTTATGTTGGTGAAGGTGAAGGCTGTTTAAGTGTAAATCGTGAGGTTGAAGGAATAGTTCCAAGACATGCACGTGTTACTGTTGAATATCAAGATTTAGAAGGAAATGTTAAACAAGTAAGAGTTCGTGAAGAAATAGCTATAGCATTTCAACATGAAATAGATCACTTAAACGGAATACTATTTCCTGACAGAATTGATCCTAAAAATCCATATAAAAATAAAGACAAAATGCGAGAAATATAAAATACTAAGAAAAGTGCTAAAAAAATTGACTTTTCCCAGTATTTATGGTAAAGTTTTAAACGTAATTCAAAAAAGGAGGCAAATCTTATGGCAACAAAAATGACAGCAAAAAAACCTTTAACAGGATGCAGAGTATCTCATGCAGAAAATCATACAAAAATGCAACAAAAACCAAATTTACAAGTTAAAACAATAAATGGTGTAAAAGTTAGAATTTCTTCAAGAGAAGCAAGAACATTAAATAAAAAAGCTGCTTAATCAAGCAGCTTATTTTTTTACTTTTTTAAATTTCTTGGATGTGTTTTCAAATACACTTCTCTAATTCTATCACTTGTAACGTGTGTATATATTTCTGTTGTAGCTAAAGATTCGTGACCAAGCAATTCTTGGACCGTTCTTATATCAGCACCATTATTAAGTAAATGTGTTGCAAATGTGTGTCTTAATGAGTGAATACTAATCTTATGTTTAAAAGCAATTTTTTTAATTAAATCTTTTAAAACGTTTTCTATTCCCTCATCATGCAACTTATCTCCAAAGTGATTAATAAATAAATAATCACTATTTTTTTTGCCTAAAAGATTGTCTCTAGGTCCATTTAAATAATTATTTAAACATTCTTGTGCAACACTTCCATAATATAGAATTCTTTCTTTAGAACCTTTACCCATTACCTTAATAGTTTTCTCATGCATATTAATATCATTTACTCTAACACTGGCACATTCAGATAATCTCATTCCAGTTGAATAAATGAGTTCTAATAATAATCTATTGCGTATTCCTAAATCTGTTGATAAATCAATTGAATCAAATAATTCTTTGATTTCCTCTTCACTTAAAAAATTAGGCAATTTTTTATCAATCTTTGGATTAGAAATATAATTAAATACATTATCATCAATTACTTTAATCTCTCTCAAATAATTATAGAATCCTCTCAAACTACTAAGTTTTCTTGCAATTGACTTATTAGTTAACTTAAATTCATCTAAATACTTAAGAAAATCCCTAATTTGATCTTTATCAATTTTAAGAAAATTTAATTTATACTTATCAACAAAAGAACCAAATTGTTCTACATCACCAATATAACTATTAATTGTCTTTTGAGAGTATCCTAATTCTTTATCAAGATATTCTTTATATGAATCAATATAACTTTTCATTATCTTTGAGGAGGCTCTTGCTCGCCAAATCTTGCAACACGCTTTTCTTTTTCTTCAACTATTAATTCAATTTTTTTCTCTAATTCATCAATAGCAAATCTATTTGCTTGAACTTCTCTTTGGAATTCTTCCCTTTGATAATATGTTAAGTCACTTCTAGCAGCTTGTTCTGAGTTTTCTGCTAAATCCTCTTTTTCTCTTTCCAATTCAGCTTCTAAAGGTGCTAAACGTCTATCATAATAAACCTTGTAATCATGAATAGTTGGAGGACTCATCTGTAATATTTCCCTATCAGAAAATGTACGTACCTCTTCATTACCCATATTTCTTGCTCTATAGTCATCAACTACCATTTGTTCTACTTCGTCTAAACTTTCTCTTGCCATAATTTACCCTCCATAATAATTATATCTTATTTTTAACAATTTATACAAATTCTTTTTCTAGTCTTTCTTTTAGAGTTGTTTTTCTTTCACTAGAATATCTATTTAAAACACCTTGATAAAATACACTAGCATCCCCCACTAATATTAAACTTTTTTTAGCTCTAGATACAGCTGTATATATTAACTTGTTATATAGCATATAGAAAAACTCTTTACATATAGGCATAACAACATGATCAAACTCACTACCTTGAGATTTATGAACAGACATTGCATACGCATGTTTAATATTAATTAAAGTTTTTCTATCATAATCAACAATATTACCATCAAAATTAATTGATACAATTTCTTTCTTTCTTGGCTTAGTTAATACACTTATACCTTCAATATAACCTATATCACCATTATATACGTTATTATCAGGATCATTAACTAACTGAAGTACTTTATCTCCTTCACGATATACAATATCACCTATTCTTAATTCATCTCTTTCGTCTCTAGCAGGATTGTATAATTCTTGTAATATTTTATTTAAATTATCAATACCATTATCACCTTTATAAATAGGAACTAATACTTGTAAAGATGATTCATCAATATTCTTTTTCTTAGCAATATTAATAATGTCTTCAATCTTTTTATGAACTAGTTTTGAATCACATCTAATAAAATTATAATCATCTTTTTTATCTAAATATTCTTCTTGCAAATCACATTCTTTAATCTCTTTTGCTAAATAAGGAATATATGAATTTTCACTCTGACGATAAATTCTTGTTAAAGGTATATAAGTAAATAAATCAGTTTTAATTAAATCGTTTAATACTAATCCAGGGCCAACTGAAGGCAATTGAAATGAATCACCAACCAGAACTAATCTAACACCCTTAGACAATGCTTTTAATAATGAATTAAACAGCAAAATATCAACCATACTTGCTTCATCAACAATAACTAATTTTTGCATAGTTCTATTATATTCATTGTATATAAATTCATCTGTCTCTTTATGCCATTTTAAGTATCTATGAATTGTAGAAGCTGGCAATCCTGTAGATTGACTCATCTTCTTACTAGCACGTCCTGTAGGAGCTATTAAAGCTATATTTTCCGCTATGTCAGTGGGAGATAATTTAAAAGCATCTATATATAATCTAACAATTGCATTTATGATAGTTGTTTTACCTGTTCCAGGGCCACCAGAAATAATAGAAACATTACTTCTTATTGCTTCTTTTATAGCTTTCTTTTGTAATTCATCATATGTAATACCTAAAGCATTCTCAAGCACTTCTATCTTTTCATCTATCTTTTTTAAATCTTTTATTTTATTATCACTAATTATTTTTAAATTCTTAGCGATAGATACCTCTGCTTCGTAATATTCTAATAGATATATCCTAGATTCCTCAATAATGATTTTATTATTTTGAAGAAGTATATCTATTATATCGGATAATTCTTCATCTCCTAGTTTTATATTATACATTGCTGCTAAGCAATTATATAATTCCTCTTTTGTAGAATATGTATTTCCTGTTTGAAAAGCATTATCTTCAAGAGCTTGTAAAGTACAAGCAAATATTCTATCTTCAGAATATGGGTCATGATTTCTTACATATACATTATCCACTTTAGGAAAATCTATAACACTTTTTATTTCATAAAATTCATTATCTAAAATATATTCAGAATCATCTTTATATTTTTGAAATATTCTAGAAGATTCTTCAACACTAAAACCCATTTCTTGCATTCTTAATATAACTTCATCATTTTTATCAAAGTTTAATATAGATCTATGTATTCTATTAATTCTATCAGGAGTAATTCCATCAATTAATTCTAAATTTTCTTTATTTTCTTTAATAACATTTAATGCATCATCACCAAATTTATCAATAATTTTCTTTGCTGTAGACTCTCCACATCCCTCAACAAAAGACACCAAAAATTCATATATTGATTCTTTAGTATTTGGCTTAACATAACAATATTTTTTAAAAGAAAATTGTTCTTTACCATACTTAGCATTCTCTTCAAAATCACCTGTTAATTCTAATAAAGCACCTAATCTTAAATCAAATATGTTACCTACTGCAGTAATAGACTTTCCAGATATTTTTGTTTTATCAGATTCATTTTCATCAACAATTTCTTTCACACGAAAAAGAAAAACAGAATATCCGCTTTCTCCTTGATATATTACTTTAGTTATTTTTCCACTAAGCGTCATAGAACTCTCCCTTAATAACTACATCATATACTTCGTTTATATTGTATTGTCCATCCATAGATAATTTTAACATATTACTTGTATGTCCAATATACTTTCCATTTTTTTCTTCTTCAATTAATACTCCAAGTTTCTTACCAATAAACATATCAAAATACTCTTTTTCTAATTCAGTTGATACTTGAATTAATTTATTAGAACGAATCTTCTTATCTTCTTCTTTAACCTGTTCAGGCATTTTTGAAGCCATAGTTCCCTCTCTTTTTGAATAAGGGAAAACATGAATTTTACTAAATTTAACCTTTTTACATGTTTCTATAGTCGTAATAAATAATTCTTCAGTTTCATATGGATGACCCACAATTACATCTGTAGAAATAGATATATCGGGTCTAATGCTTCTAATCTTTTCTATAACATTAAAATAATAATCTAAATTATATTTACGGTTCATTCTCTTTAATATTTCATTACTACCAGCCTGTAAAGGAATATGTAAATGATTACACAACTTGTCACATCTTTTTAACAAATCATAAAACTTGTCATTATTAATTTCTGTTATTTCAATTGATGATAGTCTTATTCTTTCTAAACCATCAATTTCTGATAATCCCCAAATAACATCAACAATATCTTTACCATTACTTTTATATGATCCAGTATGAATACCTGTTAAAACAATCTCTTTATGACCATTCTTAACTAGATTCTTACTTTCATTTATTACTTCGTCATAATCTTTACATCTAAGATTGCCCCTTAAATAAGGAATTATGCAATATGAACAATAATTATTACATCCATCCTGTATCTTAACAAATGCTCTAACATTACTAAATTTATCAATTTCCATTGTTTCAAATTCTTCATGTTGCATATCTTTTTTTACATCATCTATTATATGTTTATTCTTAATTTCTTCCTTAACTAAATCCACTATTTTAGATTTATTGGTATTACCCAAGATAACATCTAAATCTAAATTCTCATATTTAGTTTTATCATTTTGAACAGAACATCCACACACAACAAAAATAGCGTTAGGTTCTTCTCTTTTTAATCTTCTAACCATCTTTAAACACTTAGAATCTGCAACATTAGTAACACTACAAGTATTAACTATTACTACATCAACATTGCTATTGCTTTCTATAAAACCCTCTTTTAGCATTTTCTCTTTAATAACAGTAGATTCATAAGCATTAACTTTACAACCTAATGTGACAATTTTAAATTTCATGTTAATCACCCTTGAATAATTCTTCCTTATAATAGCAAATGTTCATTTAAAAGTCCACAACTAAAATATAACAAAAAAAGAAAGCCATTATTGCTTTCTTTATTATTCAGTTTCTTCTAAAATATCGTATACATTATTAGAATCATTTGTTTCTTCTAGATCATCCATTAAACTATCTTCTAAAACTTCAGCAGGATCATCATTTAACAATTCTTTTTGTAATTCAATATCTAGATCACTATATTGTTTAGCACCTGTTCCAGCAGGAATTAACTTACCAATAATAACATTTTCTTTTAATCCCTTTAAGTAGTCAACTTTTCCTCTTATTGCTGCATCAGTTAAAACTCTAGTAGTTTCTTGGAATGATGCTGCAGATAAGAATGAATCAGTTTCAAGTGAAGATTTTGTAATACCTAACATAATAGGATTTCCTTTAGCAGGTACTCCACCATTTAAGATAACAGGTTTATTCTTTTCAGTAAAGTCGTGTAATGAAACCGTTAATCCCTCAACGAAATCAGTATCACCAGCTTCAGTAATACGAACCTTATTGATCATTCTCTTAACAATAATTTCAATATGTTTATCAGAAATATCAACACCTTGTAATTTATATACAGCTTGTACTTCTTTCAAAATATATTCTTCTGCCTTAAGTGGGTTAGTTACAGCAAGTAATTCTTTAGGTGAAATAACACCTTCAGTTAATTTATCTCCTGCTTCAACCATGTCACCTTCAGCAACTCTTAATCTCATGTTGTAGTTTGTAGTAACTACGGCAACGTCACCAGCTTCATTTTCAATAGAAATATCATATTTTCCATTGCTTTCTTTAATACCAATGATTTTACCAGTAATTTCTGCAATAGCAGCTTTAGCTTTAGGAACACGAGCTTCGAATAATTCTTCAACTCTTGGAAGACCTTGAGTAATATCGGCATCTCCTCCGTGAGCAACACCACCTGAGTGGAATGTTCTCATTGTTAACTGTGTACCAGGTTCACCAATTGATTGAGCAGCCATAATACCAACAGCTTCACCCTTCTCAACTAAGTTTCCTGTAGCAAGGTTTCTACCATAACATTTTTGACATACACCTTGTTCACATTTACAAGTTAAGACACTTCTAATTTCTACTTTCTTTATTCCGGCAGCTTTTATCTTCTTAACAATATTTTCAGTAATCATTTCACCTGATTCAAGAATAGTTTCTTTAGTTTCAGGATTAATAATCTTCTTACTAGCAAATCTACCTAAGATTCTTTCATCTAACGATTCAATTACAGAACCATCTTTATCATTTAATAAGTCATATGCCATAACACCATTAATAGCACCACAGTCATATTCCTTAACAATAATATCTTGAACAACATCTACTAAACGTCTTGTTAAATATCCTGAGTCAGCAGTTCTTAACGCTGTATCTGCAGAACCTTTTCTTGATCCGTGTGTAGATAAGAAAAATTCAGATACGTTCAAGCCTTCCATGAAACATGAAGTAATTGGTATTTCCACAGTTGAACCATCAGGTTTAGCCATTAATCCACGCATACCTGATAATTGTGTAAAGTTTGAAATGTTACCACGAGCACCACAGTTCATCATCATGAAAATTGGGTTTTGATAGTTTCCAGCAGATATAGCAGCCAAGTCATTCTTAACCTCATCTGTTGCACTATTCCAAATATTACATACTGATTCATATCTTTCTTCTTCAGTAATTAAACCTCTTTGATATTTCTTATTAATATTATCAACTTTTTCTTGAGCTCTTTTAATTATTTCACCCTTCTTATCACTTCTTACGATATCAGAAATTGATACTGTAATACCAGCAACAGTTGAGTATTTGAAACCTTGATCTTTTAATTTATCAAGCATAATTGAAGTCTCAGTTGTTTTATATAATTTAAATATCTGAGCAATAATCTTTTCTAAATCTTTCTTAACGAAAGGTTTAACCAAATCCATTTTAGCTACTTCTTCAGGGAAGTTAGTTCCCATTGGTAAGAAATATTTATCAGGAGTCATTCCTTCAATATTATCTTTTGTAGCTTCATTTAAATATGGGAATGTATCAGGTAAAATTTCATTAAATTTAATTTTACCTACAGTAGTTACAAGATAATCATTCATATGATCCATCATGAACACTTTATGTTTAAATGATTTAACAGGTAATACAATTCTTGTATGTAATGTTAATTCTTTTCTTTCATAGGCCATTAATGCTTCTTCAGGACTCTTATAAGCATGTCCTTCATAAGGAAGTCCAGCTTCTTCAAGAGTTAAATAACAGTTACCTAATACCATATCTTGTGAAGGTGTAACGATTGGTTTTCCATCCTTAGGATTTAAAATGTTATTAGCACCTAACATCAATAATCTAGCTTCAGCTTTTGCTTCTTCTGATAATGGTACGTGAACAGCCATCTGGTCACCATCGAAATCGGCATTAAATGCTGTACAAGCAAGTGGATGAAGTCTAATAGCTTTTCCACCAACTAGTTTAGGTTCAAATGCTTGAATACCTAATCTATGTAGTGTAGGAGCTCTGTTTAACATAACTGGATATTCAGTTATAACTTCTTCAACAATATCCCAAACTGCTTCGTCTCTACTTTCAATTAATTTCTTAGCACCCTTAATATTATGTGATAATCCTTTTTCAACGATACCATTAATAATATGTGGTTTAAATAACTCTATAGCCATTTCTTTTGGTAAACCACATTGATACATCTTTAAATTTGGTCCAACAACGATAACACTACGACCTGAGTAGTCTACACGTTTACCAAGTAAGTTTTGACGGAATCTACCTTGTTTACCTTTTAGCATACTAGCTAAACTCTTTAATGGTCTATTTGATGCTGCAGTAACACTTCTTCCTCTTCTTCCATTATCGAATAATGAGTCAACAGCTTCCTGTAACATACGTTTTTCGTTTTGAATAATGATGCTTGGAGAACCAATTTCAATCAATTTCTTCAAACGATTATTTCTATTAATAATTCTTCTATATAAGTCATTTAAATCTGAAGTAGCAAATCTACCACCATCAAGTTGAATCATTGGTCTTAATTCAGGTGGAATAACTGGAATAACATCAAGAATCATCCATTCAGGTTTATTATTAGATTCTTGGAATGCAACTAATACATCCAATCTCTTAACTAAACGAACTCTCTTTTGTCCAGTAGCTCCTTCAAGTTCTTTTCTAACACTTTCTACTTCTTTATCAATATCTACTTCTTTTAATAATTCCTTAATAGCTTCAGCACCCATGCCAGCTTTAAAAGTATTACCATATTTTTCATAGTAAGCACGATATTCAGAATCAGATAATGTTTGTTTCTTATCTAGAGGTGCCTTTCCTGGATCAATTACTACATATGATACAAAGTATAATACTTCCTCTAAATCTCTTGGAGACATATCTAGTACTAATCCCATTTTAGAAGGAACACCTTTAAAGAACCAGATGTGAGAACATGGTGCAGCAAGTTCGATATGGCCCATTCTTTCACGTCTTACAGAACTCTTTGTAATTTCTACACCACATTTATCACAAACTACATTCTTAAATTTTAATCTTTTATATTTACCACAACTACAAGCGTAGTCTTTAGTAGGTCCAAATATCTTCTCACAGAATAATCCATCTCTTTCAGGTTTTAATGTACGATAATTAATAGTTTCAGGCTTCTTAACTTCGCCATAACTCCATGAACGAATCTTTTCAGGAGAAGCAATGCTTATTTTTAATCCTTTAAATTTATTAACATCTATCATAATTCTTCACCTACTCCCCTTCTTCTTCAAACGCTTCATCGCCTGGAAATTCTAAATCATCCAAGTCAACGTCTTCGTCTTCATCATCATCTCCAGGGAACTCTTCATCCTCTGGTTCTAATGATTCTTCTATATCATCATTTCCATAAGTAGCGGCATTATTTTCATCATTAGGAATAATTCCTAAATCTTTATTATCAAGTTCACTGATTCTAAATGCTGTATCATCAGCATCTTCCTCTTCAACATCTTTAAACTCAACAATTTCGTCATCATTATTAACAACTTGTACATCTAAGCCTAAAGCTTGGAACTCTTTAACTAATACTCTAAATGATTCTGGTACACCAGCTTGGTTAACTACTTTACCTTTAACTAATGATTCATAAACTTTAACACGTCCAATTATATCATCGGCTTTAACAGTTAAGATTTCTTGAAGAACATGAGCTGCACCATAAGCATATAGTGCCCAAACTTCCATTTCTCCGAATCTTTGTCCACCAAATTGAGCTTTACCACCTAATGGTTGTTGTGTAACTAATGAGTAAGGTCCAGTAGCTCTTGCATGTAACTTGTCATCAACCATATGGTGTAATTTAACCATATACATAACACCTACAGCAATTCTGTGATCGAAATAGTCACCAGTTCTACCATCTCTTAACCACATCTTACCATCGTCATCCATGCCAGCTTCTTTCATCTCTTCTTGGATATCAGCCCAACTAGCTGAATCAAATACAGGAGTAGCATAATGAACACCTAATCTCTTACCAGCCATACCTAAGTGTAATTCTAAAATCTGTCCAATGTTCATACGTGATGGAACACCTTGTGGATTTAACATTACATCAACTGGTCTACCATCTGGCATGATAGGCATATCTTCTTCTGGTAATACAAGTGATATAACACCCTTATTACCATATCTACCTGACATTTTATCTCCAACTTGGATTTTACGTTTTTGAATAATATATACTCTTATTACTTTAGAAACACCTGCAGGTAACTCATCAGAGTTAGCTTTAGTATAGATTTTAACATCATGAACTATACCACCAGCACCATGTTCTACTCTTAAAGAAGTATCTCTAACTTCTCTAGCTTTATCACCAAATATAGCATGTAACAATTTTTCTTCACTTGTTACTTCTTGTACACCATTTGGAGTAATCTTACCAACTAAGATATCTCCTTCTTTAACTTCTGTACCAATCTTAACAATACCATCAGCATCTAAGTTCTTTCTAGCTTCATCACCAACATTAGGAATATCTCTAGTAATTTCCTCAGGTCCTAATTTAGTATCACGACATTCTATATCATAGTGATCAATTTGAAGTGATGTATAAACATCATCTTTAACTAATCTTTCATTTAATATAACAGCATCCTCGTAGTTATAACCTTCGAAAGTCATGAAAGCAACAGTCATGTTTCTTCCTAATGCTAACTCACCTTTATCAGTTGAAGGTCCATCTGCAATAACTTGTCCTAAACGAACTTGATCACCTTCTCTAACTAGAGGAATATGGTTAATACATGAAGCTGCATTTGATCTTTCAAAATTAGCTAAACTATATGTATCTTTACCATCTTTTGTTTTAACTATAATTTTTAATGAATCTGCATACTCTACAACACCATCTGCCTTAGCAACAATAGTAGATCCAGAATATTTAGCTGCAATAGCTTCAACACCTGTTCCAACAATTGGAGCTTCAGATTTTAATAGAGGTACAGCTTGACGTTGCATGTTTGCACCCATCAATGTACGGTTTGCATCGTTGAATTCAAGGAATGGGATACAACTTGTTGTAATAGCAACAACTTGACTAGGAGCAACGTCAACATAGTTAACTTTGTTCTTAGGTATCATAACAGTATCACCGTTTAATCTACCCATAACTTCATCATCAACAATATTTCTATTATCGTCTAACTTAATAGTAGCTTGCGAAATATAGTAGTCTTTTTCTTCATCGGCTGTTAAATACTCAACTTCTTCAGTAACTCTACCATTTTCAACTCTTCTATATGGAGTCATTATGAAACCATATTCGTTAACTTTAGCATATCCTGCCAAAGATGTAATCAAACCAATGTTTTGACCTTCTGGTGATTCAATTGGACAAATTCTTCCATAGTGTGAAGGATTAACGTCACGAACATCCATACCTGCACGTTCTCTTGAAAGACCACCAGGTCCTAAACTTGATAAACGTCTCTTATCTGTTAACTCAGCAATTGGATTAATTTGATCCATGAAT
>Ga0247610_10002077_pt1 | contig 23729 bp, 26 predicted proteins | sample 174DNAGHGhighgp2_FD_193483 | JGI IMG/M metagenome (GOLD analysis project Ga0247610, IMG submission 193483) | Sheep rumen microbial communities from Palmerston North, Manawatu-Wanganui, New Zealand - 1742 DNA GHGhigh gp2 | ecosystem: Host-associated > Mammals > Digestive system > Stomach > Rumen...
CAGACAACTGGGACAACGGAAACTATGGTACTGGAACCATGTCTGACGACGGTATGACTGGTACGCTGATTAACGATGGTGGCTCAGGCAACATCTTGGTAGCTCCAGGTTTCTATCGTGCAGAAGTCAACCTGAAGGGCATGACCTATCAGCTCACAGCTATCAACAGCATTGGTATTGTAGGTCCTGCACAAGCAGGAGGCTGGGATGCCGATACAGACATGACTTACAACAAAAAGACAATGGCTTGGGAGATTACCATCAACCTTGCTGCTGACGAGTTTAAGTTCCGTGCTAACGACAGTTGGGACATCAACTGGGGTGGTCCTGTGGACAATCTGGAATTTGGTGGCGCCAATCTGAAGATCAATAAAGCTGGCACCTACTTCATCCAGTTATTCCCCTTGTGCCCAACAAAGGCATACTGCACCATTACACCTGCCAACTAAATTGGCTTAGGTTATAATACACTAAACAAGCGGACGCCACCATCGGTGCCCGCTTGTTTTTTTACTCACTCATCACTTTTCACTTCGCTCAAAGAGCGATTGGTCCGTGTCCCATGCATCGCAACGCCACACTCTGTACCTTTAGGTCAGAGAACTCGTGGTTGTGATGGCCGTCAGGAATGCGGTGAGTGCAGCTACTACCATCTTCACTGCAATCTCAATCAGTCGATTCTTCTTCATACCTCACTCCCTCATTAGTTCATCGAACCGCTTGAACCAGGTCCTTCACCGCCACCGTTGTTGTCGCCACCGGTGTTGTCACCAGTGTTGTCGCTGTTGTTGGTGTTGTCGTCAGTAGAACCACTACCGCTACCGTTTTCGTTAGCATTGGTTTCTGAGCCTGTCGAAGAACCGCCGTCCTCGTCGCTCTTCACTAGGCTGTCCACGTTGATAAAATCGGCCTGCTTCAGGAACTGACGGCTGGAGATGTTGGTCTCCTGCTCCTGCTCAGGCAGGAAACGGATGTGCAGACCCTCGATGTCCTTCTGCACGCTGAACTTGTCCTTCGACACTGCGCCACCCTTGCGGCACTCGATGGTGGCATAGAACGTGCCCAGTCCATCAATCTTCACCTTCTTCGACTGCAGCAGCATCTCGATAAGGCAGCTGCGGAACTTCTCCATCACGCCGTACACCACGTCGGGGGTGTAGACAGAGCCGTGCTCTGCGATGTGATTCGACAGCTTGCGGGTGTTCATACTCTCCAGATACTTCACGCGAGCGTAGTACTTGCCATAGGCTGCGTTCTTCGAGTTCTGGTTCTGGTAAACTTCATAAATAATCTTCGCCATAATCTTGTGTTTTTCATGGTAATAGATTCGCTCGGCCAGCTACATCGGGTGGCCGAATCCCGCATAATGCAAGTGAAGTGCAGGGTGAATGCAGAGCCGAGCTCGCTCGAGCTATGCTGAGCCGCAGCCTTCACTCGTACTCGCAACTTCTTGATTGCGAGTACAAAGGTACACAAATTATCGATGCAAAACAAGCTATTTTTCGATATGTTCCAAATTTATTTTGGCTTCAAAATCAGAAGCCACTGAATATCAGCCGTTTACAAACACAAAAGTGTACAAAACTGCACTAAAAACGACTCTCTTGCTTTCCTATGACCTTCTTGCGTCCCGTTGGTAGCGACGCAAACGTCGAGCGGCGCGCCCGCGCCGAGATTACTGCAATCTCATAGATTAAATAATTCTTCGACGTAGATTGCAGTATTCTCGCTTATTCACACTCTTGTCCCCCCCTTTCGTGCCAACGTGCCAACGTGCCATTGCGAAAAATCATATACTGGAAATCTTGTCACTTTGATTTCTATTTATATTATATAATATTATAATATTATATAATATAAATAGAAATATACCACCACTTAACTTAACTTCACCCCATTCCCTAAAAACTAAAAATCGAAATGGCACGATGGCACGTTGGCACGTATGTGTTCTCTTGTATCTGTGAATCGACACAATTTACAGGTTTTTATTAAATTATGTGTAATTATTCCTTGATTATGCCTGTTTATTGAAAAGAATCTGTATTTTTGCAGGCATGAAACCAGCTCAGATATTTCGCCAGTACATCTGGATTATCAATACGCTCAGGGCTTATCGCAAACTGACCCTCGAAGAATTGAACCATAAGTGGATTGACGATGGCGTAGCCGACGGCAACCCGCTACAGCGTTCGTCGTTCAACCGTCATCGCAACGCCATCCTCGATATGTTTGGCATCATCATTGACTGCGAACCAAAGACGTATAAGTACTTTATCAGCAATAAGGAGGTGCTCAGTGAAGACAGCATCGAGCGTTGGCTCTTCTCCACGCTCACCGTGCATGGTGTACTGGCAGATAGTGCAGCCGTGAAGGAGCGCTTGGTGCTTGAAAGTGCACCTGCTGGTGTTGAATTCCTCGAAACCATCATCCGCGCCATCCGTACCAACCACCGCCTGCGCATGGGCTACAAGAAGTTCGAGGCTGAGGGCTATGAGAAGGTGGTCTGTCCCTACGCTCTTAAGCTTTTTCACCAGCGCTGGTATCTATTGGCGCTTAATGACGAGGAGCAGATGCGCATTTATGCCCTCGACCGCGTGACGATGATGGAACTGACGGACGAGATCTTCAAGATACCTGCCGACTTCTCAGCACAAACCTATTTCTCTGAGTACTTTGGCGTACTGACTACTGACACGCCACTTGCTCACGTCGTTGTCCGTGCTCACAATTGGATGCCCAATTACCTGCGCACACTGCCACTGCACCACTCTCAGCGCGAACTTGAATCATCAGCAGACTACACTGATTTTTCCTATGACATCCGTCCTACCAGTGATTTTCTTGGCGAACTGCTACGCCACAGCAACGGCATCGAAGTGCTCGAACCGCAGGATTTACGTGAGAAAATGCGGCAAATGATAGCCGATACTCTTAAAAGATATTAAAATTTGGTGGGGTGTCCTGACTTTTGGGACACCTTCATATTTATTTTGCAGTCAGAAACTCTAAAAATTATAGTTATGATTGCAAAAAGGACTTTTTCGATGGATGTGCTGATAGACTTGTCGATGACCAAGTTATTCCTATTGGCAGAGTATGTGTGTGATAAGAGCTCATTCGTTTGCGGTCGCAAAATGAGACCACAACCACAAGCCGCCCGTTCAATCCCTTCCAAAGACATTGTGCCCACCATCCGTTTCACGAATGAGGATAAAATGGTGGAAGGAGAGTTGTTTAAAACGGTCTAAATGTTAATCTTCGTTATTTTTATCGCGGGACGGTGTAACAATCTGGTTTTATGCCTACGTAAAGGTAGAGAGTGTTAATAATACCTTATATTTATAGTCTTTTTTTTGCAGATATGAGAAATTTTTGTATTTTTGCACAAATTATTTCATTTATGGAAAGACAGCCGGACAATAATATGGCAAAGCGTTTCCTAAAGATGGAGATGCTACGCAGAGGTATCAGTTCAGAAAAGCTTCAGACATTATTGTCTGAGAAGGGCTATTCTTACACGTTGTCAAGCATTAACAGCAAGATCAGTAGAGGTACTTTTAGCGCTTCTTTTTTGATACAATGTCTTGAGGCCATGAAATGTGATAAAATTGATTTAAACAATCTTTCCGTAAGTTATGAGTAAGATGACGGAAATAGTTGGCCTGATAAAGACAAGGGAGGAGTTGATAGACTTATTGTTTGTGACAGAAGCTCTTGGCAGAAAGGCACAATGCAGGGCCGTGCATGGTGACATTATTGACAAAATCCATGATGTTTCTCAACGTATGAAATTGATAGATCACGATTTGACAGAACTGATTGGAGATTAAGGTAAAATATACTGATGAGATATTTAGGAAGTAAAGAAACATTGACAGATTCTATTAGGACTCTCCTTCAGAATCACAATCTGCTTCAAGGAAATCTAATTTTTTTTGATGCCTTTTGTGGTATGGGGTCTGTAGCGGATAGCATGAAGTCGATATATAGTCATATTATAATTAATGACTCTTTGAAATGCTCTACGATTTTCACAAGAGGAAGATTATATGCGAACAGTTGTACGTTTGAAAGACTGGGATTTGATCCTTTTACTTTCTTCAATGAGAATAATAACACATTCCATGGATTCATTTACCAGAACTATTCTTTTGGAGGTTCTGAGCGTATGTATTTTTCAGAAGAAAATGCCGCTCGTATTGACTATTTTAGGATGCAGATTGAAGAATGGAAAGAGCAAGATCAAATTACAGAGGAAGAATATGTATATCTTCTGGCATGTTTGTTGGAATCGGTTTCTGATGTTTCTAATACGGCTGGAGTTTACGGCGCATTTCTTAAACATTGGGATAAACGTGCTTTAAAGCCTATCGTTTTCAGTAAGATTGATTCCAATGAAGGACAATGTGATATTGTTGAGAGCCAGAATGACAAAATTGAGAATATAATTTCAGATATAGAATGTGATATTTTGTATCTTGACCCTCCATATACTCAAAATCAATATGGGACTCAGTATCATCTTTTGGAAACTTTGATACTAAACGACAACCCTCCAATTAGTAGAGTAACGGGATCTCGTCCAACAACACCGATGCGATCAAATTGGTCGAAAATGTATCATGCCCACATCCTTTTCGAGAAGGTCGTGGCAGAAACAAAAGCATCACATATTGTCCTTAGTTATAACAATGACGGCTTTATGTCAAAGGACTACATTGAGAAGACCCTTAAACGATTAGGTATTGAAGAAACGTATGACTGTGTTACCATCGATTATAAGAAATATAACAATACGAAATGTCAGGGTGCCGACGGCCACCAGGAATACTTATTCTACATACAGAAGAAACCTGCTAATGAGGTGATTGTTCAATCTCCCCTTAACTATACAGGCAGTAAGACAAAGATGGTTCCTATCATCAAGGAATATTTGCCGCAAGAGCCGTTACACACATTTATCGATGCATTTGGAGGCGGATTCAATGTTGGTATCAATATTTCAGCTGAACGTATTGTCTACAACGACATCAATCCTTTTGTTAAGGGACTTATACAGTCATTCCGTTTAGATACGTATGAGTATTTGACTTATGTCTCAAAGTTAATTCAAAAATATGGATTAGCTCCAAACAGCACAGAAGGTTATGTGGCATTAAGGAATAAATATAATAGTACGCCGATATCAAAGAGGGATCCACGTATGCTGTATACTCTTATATTATATGGGTTCCAACAGCAAATACGCTTCAATACTAATCATGGTTTCAATAACCCCATAGGTTCTCGTTGGTTCAACGAATGTTTGCTTTCCAAGTTCATTACCTTTGCAAGGTGTTCCAAATCAAAGAATGTTGAATACTTAAATGTGTCTTTTGAAAGATTGATTGACCAGATTACTCCAGACACATTCGTATATGCCGACCCACCTTATCGCTCAACTTTGGGCGTTTACAATGATGGGAAACGAGGTTTTGAAGGTTGGACGATAGAACATGAGCAGCGTCTATGCTTGTTCTTGGACCAGATTCATCAACGTGAAGCCAAATTCATGTTGTCATACGTTTTGCAGGTCGAGGATTTTTACAATGCAGATGTCGCAAATTGGGCCGAAAGGAACGGTTATCGCGTCATAGACATCGAGGTTCCTCAAGGAAGATATAATAATCGTCGTGAAGTCCTAATTATAAATTATTGATATGGTAGCAACAATAACATATAGGCCAGATGCTCAGAAGACGCCTGGCTTGTTCGACAGAATACTGACAAGAGAAGTATTGACGGATATTTGCCTGCTGGTTACAGGCCAAAACCAGTATCGTGTCGTCAAAGACCGTTCAACATATAATAGGGGAAGGCTATTGTTTGTTGAGTATGACGGCATCGTAAACTATGTTTCTTTATCAGAAGCAAGTATTGAAGGACGTAATTCAAGCTTACAAAGCGTTCCTACTGCTATCAATTTGTTCTATGCAGACCAGCGTCTTAACAAACGACTGTGCTACTATTTTATCCCCCATATTGGCAACGCTTTTACTGATTATCATCTATTCGTATATCGCTTGCTAATGACTGCTGGTGTTGATTTCCTAAATATTGGTCAATATTATCATGGGGAAGTCTTGCCATACAGAAACGTCGATGATTTGATTATTGACAGAAGGGATAATCAGACCTCTAATTCTTCCAATAATTCATCATACGTATCGAAGAGCAGTGAGAAGATTCAGATTTATGCTAAGACATTTGGAGCCAGCAAATACGAATCGACACTTCTTGCTGTCGCCATATCGCATATAGCTGACAGGCCCATTGACCTATTCAATATTTGTGAGCAAGATTTAACGAGATTACCACAGGCATCTTTAACCACAATAGAGGCATTAGGTAATATTTCGATGCACTATACTTCACTCTATCTGGATCGGCGTGAGTATTTAGAGCAGTCAGACAGAACTGTATTACGCTCTGCATCATATCTTTATAACCTATTTAGCAGACTTGGTACTAAAAGATGTGCCCTGTGTGGTTGTGAAATACAGGAAATTATTCAAGGAGCACATATTTGGGGAGTGTCTCAGATAGCTAGATCGTCAGAATTCGATGATGATGCAAAATTTGGCCATGCTGTAAGTGGGCATAATGGTCTGTGGCTATGCTCAAATCATCACAAATTATTCGATTCCAACATAATCTTATTCGACAACGATGGTCATGTAAGGATAAAAGACGACTTGGTAACAGACGATGTTGCATTCATCAGAAGTACAACGTTTAGAACTTCTCTTGATGCACGTTTCTTAAGTGATGAATTTAGAGGTTATTTGGCAAGGAGAAACGAGACTCTTGATTTGGAGCATTCTCTAAGACTGGCTATATAGGAATGATATCATCATATTATCATACGGAGAATAGCGACTTTACCCTTTACCAAGGTGATACGTTTGAACTGCTCCATCAAATAGATGGATCTTTCGATATGATATTTGCAGACCCTCCATACTTCCTTTCAACGGGAAATGGAAAAGTAAATGTGAATGGGCAATATATCAAATTCGACAAAGGTCTGTGGGATCGAGTTCGCTCAAGAGACGAAAAAGATGCTTTCAATAGAAAATGGCTTGAGCCTTGTACCAAATTACTCAAACCGAATGGAACAATTTGGGTTTGTGGAACTTATCACAACATTTTCTCTGTAGAGAAATGTCTTGATGAACTAGGCTTCAAAATCATCAATATTATAGTATGGCAGAAACCAGATCCTCCTGTGACTTTATCAGATAAACGATTTAATTTCTGTGCTGAGTATTTAATATGGGCTGCGCGTAAAAGTTGCAAGGACTATACGTTTAATATGGATGCTCTAATGAAAATAAATGGTGGCGTTCAGATGCAAGATGTTTGGAAACTTTCAGCAGCAAGCACATGGGAGAAGCAAAATGGCAAACATCCAACACAAAAGCCACTTCGACTTTTATACAGAGCAATTTTGGCTTCAACAAATATAGGAGATAGAATTCTTGATCCTTTCGCAGGTAGTTCGACAACAGGTATTGCCGCAAACCTAATGGGGCGGCAGTTTGTCGGAATTGACGAGAATATGGATTACCTTAATCTAAGCATAAAAAGAAAAGAACAGATAAATAATCCAATCCATTTCCTTGAAATGAAACAGAGAATGGAAGAGGATCCTGAACAGGTTATGGTTCTTGTCAATCATGCTCGTCCTGAATTAAAATCAAAGATGATGGAAACAGGTATCTGTTATGTAAGGATTGGCGATTCGAAAGGTTCTGTATTGGTTACTTATGGTTTTGAAAGAATGCAATATGTTTTACTCCACACAAATGGAGAAGACACTCACTTGTTCAGACTGAGATCAAAAGGGACATTTAAAATCTGGTCAAAAGAAACGCTGGAAGGATATGGGTTCCATCCTGAACATTCCCCCTATTATGCAGTTTTCCATTTTGATAATTCTCACGAGATAAGTTTTCCCAAGACCCCAAATTTGAAAAACAAGATCAATACATATCGTGCAAGAATACGTCCATTGGAGGATTTTTTCGATGAATAGTTTTTGTTTAGTAATACAATTGAAAATGAATAACGAACAGAATTCAAAAGAGTTTTTCGGCCAAGAGTGCCAAGATGCAGAAATCAACAGAAAATACAGGGAGCTGCATCTGAAGCTTGTGAATGACGTAATCTCGTTCTGCAAGGAAAACAGTATAAGTGTTGATGAACTATATCTGCGTGCTGACTGTCTTAGCGAGTCAATCAAATTTGGGGCGTGGCAACCAGCAACAGACTCTTGTTTCGAACTCTTAAAGGAAGCGGAGAGTGACGAAGATAAGCATACGTTCTTGTTTTCTGCCTAATCGCGAGTAATATCCTTAAAAGATATTAAAGTTTAGTAGGGTGTCCTGACTTTTGGGACATCCTACTATTATTTTTGCGGCCAGATTGCTGAGGTAGGATGCTATGCCTTGGCTTCAGTAAATGATATTATAAACCAAATTATTAAAATGTATGAGATTTAGTACAATTGTGGAAAAGGATGACAAGGCGTTGGTGGAAATCATCGCTGCTTTGGAGCAGTTTGAGCAGGATAGGTTCATTGCTGGCATTCAGGCACGCCACTATACGAAATACGACATAGAACAGGCGCTCGACATGGTGGTATCGTACCAGTCGAGGGTGAACGTGGAGGCACGCTCGCTGGTAAGGTTCTCAGAGACGTTTATACAGCAGTTTGCTACTGACAACAACACGTGCTTCAATGAAGCGCAACGCTACTTCAACCGCATACGCTCAACGCTGTGCGCGCTGAAAAAGGTCTTTCAGAAGACAACACCGCGTTCGATGGCGCAACTGCCTGAGGGTGTACAGCAACCAACGGTATTTGAGCGATCAGCGTTATCGTACGGTGCGTGCGTGATTGATCTTTGGGGGATGGCCTCTTATGACGATGTTGTTCAACAGCTCTACCATCAGTTGGAAACGCTGTTGACAACGGCTACGACGATTCTGGAGCTGTGTCACCAGATGATAGAAAACGAGGCGACAATTCGTCAGGACACTCAGCAGTTGAGGAACATCTATCATGAGAGTTGCGAACAACTGATGGGCAGCGTTAGGGAGTTCGCAGTGTTCCTTGGAACGGTGAAACAGCTGCCAGAGACGGAGCTGAACAAGCGTAGGAAGAATGCCCGTTCGATGGATGATTTCCTGAAGAAGGAATATCACAAGGTGGAAAAGAAAGTGTTCAAACAGTATGTCTGGTTAGAGGCTGTTCGTCAGGGCCATAACGACGGTCTGACAGAGGAAGAGACCTATCTTTTTCACGACAACCACGAGCACGTTAGACAGGTGCGTTGGGCTATAGAGCACTTCGACGAGTTTGGCGTAGAAGGACAACAGGGCAAGCTCGACTCAACTATGCTAGTGTATTTTCTGAAATGGTGTGGCGTTGGTCAGACCAAGGAAAAACGCCTCTATCAGTACTTCTGCGACACATACAGGGGTGGTTACGGTCTGCTGGTGTGGTCGGCTGTGTCGAAGCAGCGCAAGGAGTTGCGCGACAGCGGCATTACTGACAGAGGAGCAGCGGCATCTTTCCAGCAAATGATAGAAAAGTTGCAGGAAGAAGCGACGGCAGTCTGAAACTTTTCGATTTTTATGAAAAATAGGTAGATGGATTCCAATGGGAGTTCATCTACTTTTTTTCCATCGTTTTGATGGTTTCTGAGGAAAAGTTGGCAACTTTTCCTCAATTTTTGATGCCCTGAGGAAAAGTTTTCCATCGTTTTGAGGAAAAGTGGCGTTTTCTGAGGAAAAGTTTTCGATTTTAAGTGTTAAATTCTGAGGAAAAGTTGAAACGGCCATCTACCGTGTTTTAAAGTTGTCTTTTTGTTTTCGATACTGATGTTGTACCTTTGCCATCGATAAGAATTTTAAGTAGAATTCGAGGTTTGTGAGAGTCCTCATGAGATAAAGTTCGAACACCTCCACATATCTCACAAATCATCGAATGACAATGACAAAAGGAGAAAACGAGTACGTCTGGTTAGACGGCATGCTGCTCAAAGAGGAGCATCTGGTAAAGTTGGCAATGAACGTGGGCAACTATGCCCAAGCAGAGCACTACCTGTTTGCGCTGTTGGCGCACGGCGTAGTGTATGGTAAGCAAGAGATGATGGAGAAGGTGAATGAGGTACGCGAGTTTTATGGTGTACCTAAGATTCCTATGGCAGGTAATGAGGTGTCGAGAGATTGCGGCAGACAAGGCGATTCTCTTGACGACAGGGCCAGAACTGCATTCAGAAAGATGACCATCGAGGAGCGCAAGAAGTTGTTGAGAAGCAGTCTGTCGCTGCTGCGTACTAATCATCACCTATTTATATATGCGCGCCACTGGCTGGGTGTGTTTCTGGTTATCAGAGACCGCTTGGAGGGCGATAAACTGAAGATGAAGGACTTTATTGGCTATGCTAACGATATTATGCCATTAGACTGGCCAATAACACTGAAGATGGGCCTGAACACCTATAAGAACTTTGGGCGCGAGATAGACATCAACGACAAGGGTGAGGCATACTACGACATGGAGAACTGTCCGCAGAAGGAACTGTGCGATACGCTCTGGGACATCATCAAACAGATGATTTTGACGACTGTATGACGATTGTCGAGCACAATTGACGACAGAAAAGACGATGATTTGACGACATGACGATTCCAGGGGTAGTGCATGAAAAATCGATGTACTTTTGCATCGTCGAAAGGACAAAATAACAGTTCAAAGACATAATAAAAAAATAACATATAAGAAGATGAAAAAGAGAATTATTTACGTTGGAACGCTGATAGATCTGGCTGCGATTTTCGAGCCGGATGTGGAAGCAGAGAGTATTGAAGTTACGAACATTATAAAATATGAAAGTTATGAATAAGAAAGTAGAAAACAAGCAGGAGCAAAAGAAGCTTGTAATCCTGCTGAGAACAATGGTTAACGGCTATTCACTGGATGTCAACGGCGAAGGCTATATGTACTTCAACGCCCAGAGTCTGCTGGAAGGTTTCTGCATCCACGTTGGTATGGAGCGACTGGAGGAAATGACGAAGGAGGAAATCAAGGTGATGCTGGGCTCGCTGAAGGATGGTAGCATCGTGAAGAGGCTCCAGGCTGAGGTGACAGAGTTGAAGGCCCTGATTGCTGAGCAGAAAAAGGAAATCAGAGAGCAGAAGCGAGAGATAAAGGAGTTGAAGAAAGAACTAAACATAAATGAATAATAGTATGGATAAGATAAGAATTACGAGCGTAAGAAACGCTCATGGTGTGAAAGTGAAGCGCTGCTGCGCCAGTTGTCAACACAAGTGCATCAAAAGTGACGGAACAAGGTTATGTGCACTGAAGATGATGGTAGTGGAACAGAAGTATAAGTGCAAGCAGTGGCAGATGAGCGACGGCATGAAGAATGCCGGTAAAGGGGGAGGTGTGGTTCTTCGCAAGCGAAGCGGCATAGCCGAGCGCGCCTAATAGGAACCACAGAGGTAATCATTAAGTAGTAATCGAGCGAAGATAAGTGAAGGAAGTCTACGTAGTGAAAATGGCCAAATTCCGACACCCTTCACTCACAATCCGCAAGATTATGAAAAGAGTAGAATTCAAGAACGAGAGTATCGTGATGAACCTTCTGAAGAAGGGGTTCAGAGTTGAGGGTCGTCTCTGGCTGGAAGAGACTGAAGACGGCGAGTTGATCATCTGGTTTGACCGTTACAACCGCAAACCGCAACCTAAGCAGCACAACTTGCTTATTCGCCGACTGGAACACGGTTGGGTGAAGGAAAGCGTGGAGCGTATCAAGGTCTATGAGAGTATTCCCAAGGACATCGGCACAGCAAAGGTGCTGGCGGTGATTGACCGTGAGACAAAGGAAGCGAAGGACGCGCTGATAGAAAGAGAGTTGGATTTGTTGGAGTTTTGTTAACCTTTAATATTCGACAGACTATGGAAGCATTAGTGACTATTATTGCGGTAGGCGCATACGCTGAGCGCCAGTATCAGAGACAGGACGGCAGCTCTGAATACTTCAAGAGCCGTGGCGTGACAATGAAGCGTGGTGGTGACGTATTTTATGGTGAGATGACTGGGGAACTGGCATCGAAGAACCGTGACACACAATACTATCAGAACCAGCCATACGTGGTGAAGGGATTCTGGAAGCATCGCACGTGGCAGGACAAGAATGGCGAGGAACGCCACGAGAACGCCTTCTACATTACTGACATTCAAACGCTTTGAGTATGGGATTTTGTTATCAGAAGAATTTCAGTAATCCGACGTTGCCTGTTGACGAGGCCCAGTTTTGGGCCCTCGTCAGGGCGACACAATGGAACGAGAACATCGACAAGTATCGCGAAACGCATGATGCTGCACTCAAGCGCAAGTTGCCTGCATTTATCTTCCAGGCCACCTTTGACGAGACGGAGTCGAAGGCTGGGAAATTGGGACAGTGGCGCAAGCAGGCTGCAACTCGTTTGACAGGTCTCGTTGTGATGGATGTTGACCACATAGACGACCCCATTGGGCTCGTAAATGAGAAATTAGGAATGAGTAATGAGAAATGGGCTGCGCTGGGTGTTCTGCTCGTTTACATTACGCCATCGGGCAAGGGCTTGAAGATTGTCTTCAAGGCTGATGTCCAGAAGGGTAATCTTATCGACAATCAACATGCCATGGCGAAGGTCTTGGGCGTGGAGGTTGACGAAAGTTGCAAGGATGCATCGAGGATGTCGTTCATCTGCAAAGAGAGTGATATTTTATTCATCGACAAAGAGTTATTTACGTATGAGAACAAGGAATTTGCTGAGAAATACGATGCTGAGTATAGGGCTGGTCATAGTGCTGACACTAAGCCTGCTGCTGTGGCCAATAAGACTGTTAAACAAGGGATTGAGGATGGCAGCAAAGTGGACGCTGAGCCAGTATCGTTAATGTGGCGAGGCTATGATGTACAGTCTATTATTGATGCTCGCTATGCAGAAAAGTTGCCCTGTGCAGCAGACAGCAACCGTCACAACGAGAGTCTTAAACTGGCAACAGACCTGTTGCTCATGCTCGATGGTGACAAAGCACAGGTGCAGCGCATTGTGGAGGCGCAGCCGTGGGTCAAGGAGATCATCGACGAACGTGATGAGAATGTGGCACAGACAGTGGAAAGTGCAGCCGGTTGTATTGCTCAGAAGGAAAAGAAGTATGCCAGCAGTCATCCATCCAAGGCGATGCTCGAAGCGATTCAGAAGGCAACGGGTAAGTCGTATCAGGAGATTACGAAAGCGCAGACGCAAAGGGCGGTAGTTGTTGGTGACGAAGACATCAATCGCTGGCTCTGGGACTGGGGCGCACAGATTGAAGAACTGAGCAAGGACTTCCCGTTGATAAAGGATATCTGCAAGGGCTTGAAGAAGAATCAATATCCTGCGGCCATGTTCGTTGGTGGTGGCTTGCTGATGACACTCATGACAAGGTGTACTTATCGCTTCTATCATCGTCCAGAGGAACTGCGTAGGCTGAATAATTCGACGCTAATCATTGGTGACCCTGCAAGTGGTAAGAGTTTTGCGACTCGACTGTTCAAATTGTTGGCTTCGCCTATCGTCGCTGCCGACAAGGTAGGCAAGGAGGCTATCAATGCCTATCGTGAGCAGATGCGCACCAAGGGGGCGAACAAAGAGAAACCTAAGAAGCCAAAGGTCATTGTGCGTGTGCACCCAGCTCGTACCTCGAACGCCCAGTTCATTCAGGACATGGTGAACTCAGTGGAGAATGTGGATGGCGAGGATATGCAGCTGCACATGCTGACGTTCGATACAGAATTGGATAATACTGTGACGGTTCAGAAGGGCGGCTCATGGATTGACAAGCAGTCGTTGGAATTGAAAGCTTTCCATAATGAAGAGGATGGTCAGGCGTATTCGAACAATGACTCGATTCTGCAGGACTTCTACGTGACGTGGAACTTCATCTATACAGGCACGCCAATCGCCCTGAAGAAGAAAGTGAACGAGCAGAATTTTGGTTCAGGTCTCGCCACTCGCTTGACTTGCATCCCTCTGCCAGCCACTAATTTTGAGATGATGAGTCGCGAATCGAACGTTGACTACGACAGCGACAATCGTCTGAAGGATTGGGCAGAAAAGTTGGATCGCATGAAGGGTGAACTGACCGTTCAGAAAATCGTCGATGAACTCTACGACTGGACTGCACGCCGCATGGAGGACGCCAAAGAGAACGACTCCAAAGCCGACGAGATGCTGCTGAAACGTTGCGCCTATCATGGGCTGAATTTCGCTGCACCATTCATCGTGATGCGTCATTGGGACCAGATGAAGCAAGAAGGCACCTACTGGTGTGGTGAGTTCGAAACGGACGAAGTAGACTGGAAACTGGCCGAGCTGATAGTGAATATCCAGTACGCTTGTCAGCGCCACTACTTTGGAGCCATGGCTGAGGCGTATTTCGACAACAAGTTGAAGGATGCCAGCGTCAATGTGCAGCGACGCTCAAAGACCTACGAAGCCTTTGCCCGACTGCCTGAGACCTTCACCAGCGAGGACGTGATGCGCTGCTTTGGACTGACGAGCGATGGAGCCGTGCGCAGTAAGACGCGCCGTCTGCTGAGCGACCATCTGATAGAGAAAGTGAGTGATGGCAGGGGTACGACCACAGGCCTTTCGACCTTCCGCAAGACAGGCGTACAGATGCTGTAAACGTGCCAACGTGCCATTGTGCCATTTCGATTAGTGAATAGTGAATAATGAATAGTGAATAGTTGCTATGATAGAAGTAAGTATTAACAAACAGGCAAAACTCAGCGAGCACTTTTCGCTCGCTGAGTTAACCAAAACGAAGACGGGAATTGAGAACGTTCCGAATGAGGAGCAAGTGAATAATCTGAAACGTTTATGTCGCTGGTTAGAGGAACTGAGAAGACGATGGAATGGTTTGTATGGCGACGGTGATGACCCCATCATCATCAACTCAGGATTCCGAAGTCCGGAGGTGAACAAAGCGGTGGGTGGTGTACCTACCAGTAACCATACTACTGGTTGTGCCGTAGATATCCGCTGTATTGGGATTGAACAAGCTCTGCGGTACGCAGCCATCCTGTTAGACATCTCAGATCTGAACCACGAGGATTTCGATGAATTGCTGATAGAACAGAAGGCGCACGTCATCTGGATTCACTTCGCAGTTCGTCCGTTTGGCAATCGTAGGCGCACAAATCATAAGCGATAATGCAACCGATTGCATGGGTACGCGAAATTTATTCTGCCAACTTGTTGGTTCGTATTTAAATAATTCGTATCTTTGCAGAGTAAAACTAACGAAACTAAAGATTATGAAACGACTTTTTACCTCATTATTGATTACGTTGACCACCCTGACAATGATGGCACAGGGATGGCCCGAGAAATACGAAGGCGTGATGTTGCAAGGATTCTACTGGGACGGCTATGCTGATGCACAATGGACCAATTTGGAGAGTCAGGCAGATGAACTCTCTCAGTTTTTCAGCCTAATTTGGGTTCCGAACTCCGGCAAGACATCATCATTTTACCATAACAGCAGCAGTAAGACAATGGGATACGACCCTTGTTTCTGGCTTGACCATAATACCTGTTTTGGTACAGAGGCGCAACTTCGTTCTATGATCAATACCTTCAAGGCAAAAGGTACAGGCATCATTGAAGACGTTGTCATCAACCACAAAAACGGCCTTAATTCCTGGTGCGATTTCCCCAATGAGGAAAAAGGCACATACAAAATAGAATGGGACAACACGAATTTCTCGGCTATTTGTGTAGACGATGAGTGCAATAATGCCACCAATCTGAGCAAATGGAGTTCTAACGGCAAGAAGACTACTGGAGCATCCGACACTGGCGACAATTTTGATGGTTTCCGCGACCTTGACCATACCAATGCCACCGTACAGCAGAATGTGAAAACATACCTAAAGTTCCTGCTGAACGAACTTGGCTATACTGGATTCAGGTACGATATGGTAAAAGGATTCACTCCTAACTATATAGAAATGTATAATAAGGATGCCCAGCCAACCTATTCCGTTGGCGAGTATTGGGATGGAAACTTCTCTAAGGTTAAGAATTGGATAGACGGCACTGGCAAGACAAGTGCCGCATTTGACTTCCCGCTGAAATATTACATCAACTCAGCCTTCAAAAGTGGAAGCACAAGTTGGGGCGATTTGAGCAAGGCTACTCTTGCGAATGATGAAGATTATGCACGCTATGCCATCACCTTTGTTGACAATCACGACACAGGTCGTCCTACTGACGAAAACGGCATTCCCCTCTATGCCAATGTCGAGGCCGCCAATGCCTTCATCCTCACCATGCCTGGTACGCCTTGCGTATGGCTGAAACATTGGCAGACAAACAAGTTAGCCATCAAGAAGCAAATTCTAGTACGTAAGGCTGCTGGTATCCACAGCCAGAGCACCATCGTTACACGTTCAGCACCCACCACTGGTTTCATCCTAAATGTACAGGGAACTAAAGGCAATGTGCTATTACTGCTGGGAGGTGCCAACAGTTCAACAGACGGATACAAACTGGCCGTAGAAGGCACTAATTATAAGATGTACGTCAGCAACAGCGTAGACATCTCGGCACTCGACGATATCAAAGAAGACACGTTTACTGCTCCTGACTGCTGTGTAGTCAATGACAATGAAATATGTGCTTTCTTTGAGGCTCCCACCAGTTATACCAATGTAAAGTGCTATACTTGGCGAGGAAGTACCCAATACGCTGGAGAATGGCCTGGACAGGCCTGCACAGTAGTAGGCACCAACAATGGCAAAAACGTATGGAAATGGACTTATACAGGTACACTTACCACACCACCTTCTAACATTATATTCAACGGCACCGGCTTCAATCAAACAGCCGACCTTGACTTCAAGAACGGAGGCTACTACAACCAGGCTGGAGCAATACAGGGCGTTGTTACCGGCATCGAAGCCATCCGCACTACCCCATCCGTTCAGAACGGAATGATCTACGATCTGCAGGGACGGAAGATGGGAACGACGTGGGATGCGCTACCTAAGGGCCTGTATATCGTCAACGGTAAAAAAATAGTCAAGTGAAGCAGCGACTTCTCTTTGTCTGTCTGGGAAACATCTGTCGTTCACCAGCCGCTGAAGGTATTATGCAGCGACTGGTGGACGAACGCGGTTTAAGTGACCAGTTTCATATAGAGTCTGCTGCCATCGGTCCATGGCATATCGGAGATTTACCAGATAGCAGGATGCGTCGCTGTGGCACTAAGCATGGCTATAACTTCAATAGTCGCGCCCAGCAGTTGGACAGCTCGTACTTCGACCGTTTCGACCTCATCATTGGCATGGACAACGAGAACATCCGCGCCATTACAGCCAAGGCTCGCAATGAGGAGGATAAAAAGAAGATAAGACTGATGGCAGACTACTTGCGCCACCACCCTACCCAACCTACCGTGCCTGACCCTTATTACGGCGTGGAACGCGACTTTGAACTGGTGATTGATTTGTTGGAGGACGCCTGCGAAGGGCTGTTAGATGCCATCATCAAAGAAAAATGAACGTATGAAGAAAATAATATCATCAACCATCTTGTTCCTCATCGCGCTGACAGCAATGGCGCAGATGATGGACCCCGTACACTTTACCTCACAACTGAAACCACTGAAAGAGGGCGAGGCAGAACTCGTGTTCTCAGCAACCATTGACCCGGGATGGCATGTATATTCCACCAATCTGGGCAACGATGGTCCTATTTCAGCCTCGTTCAACACGGTGAAGATGGAGGGTGCAGAACCTGTGGGCAAATTGCAAGCGCGCGGCAGCGAGATTAAGAAATACGACAAGCTGTTCGACATGGAGCTGCGCTATTTCGAGAAAGCAGTTACCTTCGTACAGAAAATCAGATTTACCAAACCGCAATACGACATAGATTGCTATGTGGAATACGGAGCCTGCAACGACGAGGCTTGTCTTCCTCCCTCTGAGGCATCGCTGAAAGCAAAGGGGGAAATTATGTCCCCTAAGTTAGGGGACGACAGGGGTCTGAACAAAGAAACAGATGTGAAAGACAAGACAGACGCTTCAAAGACTCCTGAAGACACCATCGTGGCTCAGAACGATTCCGTATCGGCAATGGTCGCTGAGGCCAATGACCTCTGGCTACCGGTGGTTGATGAACTGAAAGGGATGGGGGGCAGCGACAACATCACAGACCATTCCTTGTTATACATCCTGCTGATGGGCTTTATCGGTGGACTGTTGGCTGTCTGCATGCCTTGCATATGGCCCATCATTCCGATGACGGTCAGCTTCTTCCTGAAGCGCGCCAAGACGGATAAGAAGACGATGGTGAGTACCAATCGTCAGGGTATCAAGGATGCCATCACCTACGGACTGAGCATCATTGTGATTTATCTGGGCTTAGGGCTGCTTGTGACGGCACTGTTTGGCAGCGACACGCTGAATGCCATGTCGACCAATGCGGTATTCAACATCTTCCTGTTTGTGCTGCTGGTGGTCTTCGCCCTGTCGTTCTTCGGTTGGTTCGAAATCAAGTTGCCCGATAGTTGGGCGAATGCGGTTGACACCAAGGCTTCCACCACCAGCGGAGTGCTTTCCATCTTCCTGATGGCATTTACCTTGGTGCTTGTCTCGTTCTCATGTACAGCCCCCATCATCGGACTGCTGCTTGTAGAAACCACCACCAGCGGCAACTGGCTCGCGCCTGCCCTTGGCATGTTCGGTTTCGCACTAGCCTTAGCCCTACCCTTCACGCTCTTTGCCCTGTTCCCGGCATGGCTGAAACAAGCGCCGAAGTCGGGTTCGTGGATGAACATGCTGAAGATTGTGCTGGGCTTCATAGAACTGGCGTTTGCTCTGAAATTCTTCTCAGTGGCCGACCTTGCCTATGGATGGCACTTGCTGGACCGTGAGGTGTTCCTCTCGCTATGGATTGTCATCTTCGCACTGTTGGGTGCTTACCTTTGTGGCTGGCTGAAATTCCAGAGTGATGAGATTGGGGGCGAAATGAACAAACCCATGCCCGTAGTCTGCATCATGGGTGGATTGGTGTCACTGGCTTTTGCCATCTACATGGTTCCTGGACTCTGGGGCGCTCCGTGCAAGGCTGTCAGTGCTTTTGCTCCCCCCATGAACACGCAGGACTTTAACATCAACACGAAAGTGGTGGAGGCGAAATTCACGGATTATGATGAGGGAATGGCTGCTGCCAAGGCACAAGGCAAGCCTGTGCTCATCGACTTTACCGGTTTCGGTTGTGTGAACTGTCGTAAGATGGAGGCTGCTGTATGGACAGATGCGAAGGTGGCTGACATGCTGAGCGATGACTTCGTGTTAATATCACTCTACGTGGATGACAAGACGCCCCTCAAAGAACCGTTTGAAGTGACAGACGCGAATGGCAATACCAAGACACTGCGCACCGTAGGAGCCAAATGGAGCTATCTGCAGAGCAGCAAGTTCGGTGCCAATGCCCAGCCGTTCTACGTCGTATTAGACAACGACGGAAAACCATTGACTAGTAGCCGTGCCTACGACGAAGACATTGCAGAATACATCAAATTCCTGAAAAAAGGTCTGGACAATTATGCTAAATAAAGAGATTAGAAACCAAATCATTGCCTTGGTTCATCAAGAGGTAGTGCCAGCCATTGGCTGTACAGAACCGATGTGTGTAGCGCTCTGTACCGCGAAGGCCACAGAGCAGTTAGGTTGTCGCCCGGAAAGAATTGAGGCCCGACTGAGTGCCAACATTCTGAAAAATGCCATGAGTGTGGGTATTCCAGGGACAGGAATGATAGGATTGCCCATAGCCATTGCCCTTGGCGCACTGATTGGCAAGAGTGAATATCAGTTGGAAGTACTGAAAGACCTGACGCCAGAGGCCTTGGAAGAAGGTAAACGCTTTGTTGCCGAGGACCGCATAGACATCAAGTTGAAGGAGGGCGTTTGCGACAAGCTTTATGTAGAGATGACGGTCTTTGCCGGTGACAAGAAGGAAACAGCCATCATTGCAGGAAGTCATACGCATTTCGTCACAGATGCTTCTGCTGTTCATCAGGACGCAACGGCGAAGGACGACGAGATTGCCCTGAACATGCAATTGGTCTGGGACTTTTCCACAACAGCGCCACTAGAGGAAATCCAATTCATAGAAGAAGCACGCAAGCTGAACATGAACGCAGCCCGCGAATCCTTGAAAGGCAACTATGGTCACAACTTAGGTAAGACCATTGACCGTCCACTGGCCAAAGGCATCTTCGGCAACTCTATCTACTCGCATATCATCTCGCGCACAGCCTCAGCCTGTGATGCACGAATGGGAGGTGCCATGATTCCCGTCATGTCGAACTCTGGTAGTGGCAATCAGGGTATCTGTGCCACGAATCCTGTGTGTGTCTACGCCAAGGAGAACGAGAATACGGAGGAGGAGCTGATTCGCGCGCTGATGCTTTCCCATCTGACAGCCATCTATATCAAGCAGTCGTTGGGCAAGTTGTCTGCCCTCTGCGGTTGTGTCGTGGCAAGCATTGGCAGCAGTTGCGGCATCACTTATCTGATGGGAGGCGACTACGCCCGAATCTGTGCATCAGTCAAGAACATGATAGCCAACCTGACAGGCATGATTTGCGATGGTGCCAAGCCGTCGTGCTCGCTGAAGATTACCAGTGGTGTCAGCACGGCCCTACTCTCTTCACTCCTGGCGATGGAAGGCAAATGTGTTTCTTCTGGCGAAGGCATCGTAGACAACAGTGTGGACAAGAGTATCCGCAATCTCACGAACATCGGAGCCGATGCGATGTGCAAGACCGATGACATGGTACTCAACATCATGACTCATAAAGAAAAATAGAATGAACGAATTAACCAGGAATAGAAATATGCGAAAGATTATCCTGCTATTCCTAACCGCCGTATTGTTCGGCAGTACTGTATCGTTTGCCTCTTGTACAGCTAACGAGGATAGTACCGTAGTAGTCAATCAACCTACTATCAACCGTATACAGAAGCGGGGCACTGTCCTTATCGGAACGACGGGGGATTACAGACCGCTATCCTTCCGCGAGACTGATGGGACATACTGGGGTTTCGGTATCGAGATGGCTCAGGAGATAGCCAAACGGTTGGGTGTCGGCATCCAGTTCATTCAGACTTCATGGCCTACGCTTTCTGCTGACGTGCAAGCTGAGCCACAGACCTTCGACCTGGCTATTGGTGGCATTACCATTACTGATGCTCGCTGTGAGACGATGTTGATGAGCGAGGGCTATCTGGCAAACGGTAAGACCATTCTTTGTCGTGCATCGGAGGCTAACCGCTATAAATCGTTGGAAGACATTGACAAGCCTGAAGTGCGTGTGATGGTAAACCCAGGTGGACTGAATGAGAAGTTTGCCAATGAAAACCTCACTCATGCTACTATTATCGTCCACCCTAAGAACGAAGAAATACCTTCGCTCGTAGCGGAAGGGAATGCCGATGTGATGATAACAGAAATCACAGAGGCTCCCTATTATGTGCAGATAGATGCCCGACTTGCAGCCCCCCTATTAAACACTCCGTTTAATCATGGTGAGATAGGTGTCCTGATGCGCAAGGGGCAGGACGACTTGCTACAGTTGGTAAACGACGTCATCCGTCAGATGAAATCAGACGGTTCGCTACGACTGCTGCATGAGAAATACGGGCTGGTGTATGGGTACTAACTAATTACCTTACGGCCTTTGGCGTCCAGTTCTTGAAGAAGCTAAGCACTTTCTTCTGATTATATCCCTCACCCTCCTCCAGGAGACCTGAATCCTGGATATGGAGGATTCGGCCTTCCTCGTCGAGGACAACGAATACGGGGTATCCGAAACGTCCGGCATTGTTCAGACGCTTCATCAGGGCTCGGCCTTGTGCCAGTTTCTCTTCACCCTGCGACTTGCGAGGATTATAATTGACATGGATATACTCAAAATTATCCGCTATCATCTTGCTGATAGTAGTGTCCTTCTCGATGAAGTCAGCGAACTTCAGGCACCAGGGGCACCAATTGCCACCCACCTGACAGATGACGAACTTGCCTTCGGACTTAGCTTTCGCTACAGCCTGGTCTATCTGCTCGATGGGATTAATGTTCTCGTTATACACTTTCTTCAGCGCTTTCTGAGCGTTTGCCGTCAAGGCAAAGAGAACGGCTACTATTGCCAAAATCAGTTTTTTCTTCATATGCTATTATTAGATGATTTTTGAATCCTGTGAGTCTCTTTACGGGCTTCTCGCCAGCGTGGGAAATACTTATCCATAAGGGCATGGAATCGGGCATTGTGACTGGGCTCTAAGAGATGGCAGAGTTCATGCACCACCACATGTTCGACACACCATTCCGGCAACAGCAGAACGTAGGAAGAAAAATAGATGCTGCGGTCTTTGATGTTGCACTGCCCCCAGCGCGAAATAGTGGATTTGTAATAGACTCTACTCGGCTGAACGCCCATTTCCTTGGCATGCCGTTCTACCATCGGTTCCACCAATGCCTTCAACCGTTTCAGCGCTTCGTCTGCTTGGGCACGGGTGGTCAGTGGCAGTTTGTTGAAGAAAGCAGCCCGCTGCCTATGACGCTCGAGTGTCTTCTTCCTTGCCTCGTTGATCCAGTCTTTATGTTCCTCGATGAATGCCATCACTTTGTCACGAGACATGCCAACGGGTGCCGACACATGCACATCGCCATTCTTCACGATACGCATCGACAACCGACTCGTCCACCTGTATGTTACCTGTATCCTATGTTCAGCGTTGTTATTCATCTGGGACGCAAAAAAAACGATAGTGGAAGTGGAGGGAATCGTAATCGACATAGTCGCTTTGCACCTTCAGGTCAAAGAACCCTCACGAGGGTGAGACCCCTCCTCTGTAACGATAGTGGAAGTGGAGGGAATCGAACCCTCGTCCACACGAGGAAACCATACGCTTTCTACATGCTTATCTTGGCCTTCATTTTCGTGCTGCAGCAAGACCCAAGCCACCAACTGCAACCTTATCCTCTAAATTTCATCAGATTATCGAGGCCTAACCTGACTATTCCCGATTTAACCTGCACCGCTTGATCCTTAGATTCGGGACTACATCCTTGGAGCGATGTCTCGTTCTCCTACCTTGTAAGAGAATTGGGCCAGTAAACTACTGTACTTCGTTTAGGCAGCGAGAGCGTACTTAGTTTCGCCAATTAATTTTTCGACCGACGTGATTATGGAGTCCACAGTCGTCACTCCGCATGCTTACGTACCATCTCGGCTCGCTGTCAAATCCAGTCACCCCCAAGATAAATATCGTAATTGGACTGCAAAAATACAATTTATTCTTGAAACACCCATGCTTTTTCAGAAAAAATCGCTAATTTTGCACAATATTTTGCACTGAAACGTGTTTTTATATAGTATTAATGTGTGCGCGAAGATGAAACGAATAACTATATTTATAATCTGTCTGCTGCTGACAACGGCCTCAACATGGGCCCAGTCTGGTATGACTGATAACCAAGTGATGGACTATGTTATTGAGCAGAACGCCAATGGTGTTTCTCGTCAGCAGATTGTTACCCAACTGATACAACGTGGTGTCACCATG
>Ga0247610_10002078_pt1 | contig 23728 bp, 37 predicted proteins | sample 174DNAGHGhighgp2_FD_193483 | JGI IMG/M metagenome (GOLD analysis project Ga0247610, IMG submission 193483) | Sheep rumen microbial communities from Palmerston North, Manawatu-Wanganui, New Zealand - 1742 DNA GHGhigh gp2 | ecosystem: Host-associated > Mammals > Digestive system > Stomach > Rumen...
CACTTCATCTTTACGATATGGGTTTTCTATCAACTCTGTGTGTGCCCAAAATCTATTGACTGGGTTGAAGTCTAACCAAATGCGTTTGCGTGTGCGAACTTCCAATTGGCTAAAGGTTTCATACGATATACGGTTAGCCTCATTCACGAATAAATAATCACGCCTAGCACCTAAAGCTCCCATCTCATCACATGAGAAGAACTCAATCATACTATTAGTTATTTTGTTTTTGAATATATGCGTTGAACGGTTTTCAATAAAAAAGTCTTCCCATCTTTGACCTATAAGAAAGTTTTTCATATCACGCATTGCGCCACGAGAAAGATTCGGGAATGTATCTGTCGTAATAGATATAATCTCATTTTTAACATCAAAGGACATATCGGCTAGAATAGCACATATATCATATGTCTTTCCAGCCGACGTTCCGCCTTGCACAACATTGATACGGCTATCCATTGCCTTTATCTTAAAGTATGCTTCCGTATCTACGAATTGTGCCATTATTGTTTCTCGCTTTTGTCCTTTGCTAATCTTGGAGCAGGAGCTTCCATCTCATAGTTTTCATTTTGCGTTTTAATTGGTGCAAATTCACCACGAATACGAGCAATTGTTTCAATTGCCTTTAAGTCCCCTGCGTCTGCTTTTAGATTTAATCTATATAACTTCTGCACGTCAGAAGTCATATCTTCTTCAGAAAGCCCCGCATCTAGCATTATTTTTCTGTTTTTTGGGGATTTAATTGGCAAAGCACCAATCTTTTCAAGTATGTCTTTCCATGCTTTCTTTTTTCTTCGTGCTTCTCCACTTGCAATCCCTCCCTGCCTTGCAATCGCTTTCTGTTCGGCTTCTGTTCGTTCGTTAAATGGAATCAGGTCCTGTTGCGACATTTTTATACTCCATCATAGCATCACAGGCCATGTGCTTATTTGTTGGACACTTTGCAGTAATCCTTATCGCCCTTGCATCTGGATAGGCTTCTTTTAGGATTTTCATGATGATACCTAATCCACTTTCAAGAGAATAAGTCGTTTTTATTAGCTCGATAAACTTTGAGTGTAGCTCACAAAGCTCAGCTAATTGCTCTCCTAGTTCAATCTCCATGATATATTGAGTTGTCCCAATCTGGTCGCCTAACGGACACCAATGCTGGACTGTTTCGTATAGCGTTATTTTGTTCACGCCATAAGTGTTCTTTAGATATGATTTTTGTTCTTCTTCAGATAGTGAATTATATTTACCCATAAATTCCATGCCTTTCTTTATAGTAAATTCTTATAAGATGAAATGCTTGAACAAAGAATAGTCCTAAATTAGTAAGTCCATTCCAAATTGCTCCTACACTAAAGCCATAGATGATGAAGAAAATAGAGCCAAGCATATTCAACCATCTGATAACTTTAATGTTTGTTGGGAGAAATGATACGAATACTAAAATCGTAGCAATAACTCCACATATTTCAATAAATGCATCCATATTATGCTTCCTTTTCTTCTTTCTTACCCTCACTTAAATAGGTCAAAGGTGTTGCGATAAGAGATAAGACATACTTCACTGCAAATGAACTCATGATAGATGCCCAAATAACCTCATTAGGCAAAACTCCTAGAAATGCAATTAGACTAAAGAGTGCTGAATCAAGAAAAGTCGCTGGAATGTTTGAGATAACCGTTCTAAGCCAAACAAACCTATCTCCGAGCTTATTCCATACCCATTGATATACATAGGTGTTGCCCAAGTCTGAAACGAGTTGTGCGATGAACGATGCAATAATAACCCTCCATGATGACCCCATCAAAGCGTGCCATGCTTCATTTTGACCAGGAATTGCACTTGGTAATACATCAAGCAGGATAAGCAGTAATGCAACTGCAAGGTTTAAGACTGCTGTTGTCCAAACAACTTTTTTAACATTTTCAAAACCGATAAGTTTATGAATCAAATCACGAATTGTGAAGCTAAATGGAATCATTAGGATTCCACCTGCAAGGGTTAATCCACCAACATCTAGCATTTTATTCGCAAACATATCAGTTGCTATTGCGATAATCGCATAGGCTACAATTGCAGTTGTTGCAACCCAGCCCATTTTTACATCTTTTAATCCTTTTTTCATTGTTTACTCCATATACCCAACAGGGTCAATTACGTTATTATTTTCAAATGCTTTTTTGCGGTCAATGCATGTTCCACATTTTCCGCATTGTTTTTCTTTACCTTCATAACAAGACCAGGTTAGTTCATAAGGCACTTTTAACTCTAATCCCTTTTTAACTACTTCGGTTTTGTTCATTTCAACAAGTGGTGCTTCGAGTTTAATTTTATTGTATGTTCCAATCGAAATTGCTTTGCCTATTGCGTTAGCAAAATCAATCGAACAGTCTGCATACGCTTCTCCTGCTGCGTCATCAGCATGCGCTCCATACATAATCACACACTCTTGTCCTTGGAATAATCCATCTGCAATACTTGTTGCTGTTGCAAGCAATAAGCCGTTTCTAAACGGAACATAGGTAGAAACTCTACCTTCTCCGTTTTCGTCAATCTGTTGCTTATAACTTTTTTCTGGAACATTTTCAGAACTATGTTTCAACAATGAACAATTACTAAATGCAAAGACTTTTTCAAGGTTCATTTCATAGTGAGCAATATTATAGTATTCTGCTATCTTTTTTGCACACTCAAGTTCTTTATCATGTCTTTGTCCATAGAACATTGATAGCGAAACTACATTTTCTGCTCCGTATCTATCTACTGCTATGCCAAGACATGTTGTGCTATCTACTCCCCCACTAGATAAGACTACTGCTTTCATTTTTTCCTTTCTATTAGTTTTTTAGAGTTGGTTTTCACATACAACTAGATTTACTACATAATCCTCCTTTCTCATAAATACTTTTCCGCATACTCTTGGAATTTCAGCCACTCTCTATATGATAAGTCTAGAGCATCAATCCTCTTATCTAATTTGAGCCTACTATTCTGTGGTTTTTTTAGCCCTATCATAGCCTCGCCATTGAAGTAATACATTTGCGCAAAGCGATTTGCAGAAGTCCAAGATGTAGAATCAACTGAATAGAAAGGGTATTTTTTTAGTTCTCCGGTGCAAGTTAGTCCTAAACCATGGACTTTGGTTCCATATTTCTTCGCAATATTGAGTAGAGGGATAAAATAAGGGTAGTCTTTTCTCTTAATCTCTTTGATGACTATTCCTCCAATCGCAACGTAATCATAATTCTTACATATTTCAATCCATTCATCTAAGCCTCTACTCTTATGCCAAACAGGAATACATTTTTTACCGGTTAAATTTTCTAGTTCTTTTCGATATTCTTTAACTTTATCAAGTCCTACTAAGACATCAATATCTAGTTCAAAGAAATATTTAATATCATACTTATTAATAAAACTGGCATATTTCTTGATGTATTCATCCCAGTCAACCTTGCCCTTAAAGTTATTCATAAAAGTGAATGCTCCTGAATCAAGCAAGAAAAGCTCGCATTTTTTTATTGCTTCAATTTGCCAATCTTGGAAATAAAAAAAGCTTTCCAACATAAACTTCGGTAGGTTTTTACCTACTACTTCTTTATGAGCATAAGTTCCCGCTAAACAAACTTTCATATCTCAAACTCCGCTCCACACTCTGGACATTTTACGGTTTTCTTTTCAGTTTCTTTTTGAGTATTGTCTTCGTTAAAGAAGTCTGCTAATTCCTCATCTGAAATGTCTGAACTTGGAAAAACACCCCAACCTTTCAACTCTTCATCATCAAATTCTGCTTCAAGAGCTTCTTCATCCCACGCAAGGTCTGCTTTAGCTGTCGCATTGTCAGCAAGTGCCATCTTTCTGCCTTTTTTACTGTTAAGCGAAACGTCTGTTCTCTTTACGGCTACAATTTCATCTCCAGTCGTTTCGATAACTTTCACTTTATCTAATCCAATTTGTCCTGCTGCCTCGATAATCCCATTGCCTGCGATAATGTTGTTGTCTTTGTCAATTAGAATTGAACGGCCAGCGCCGTTTTCTCTCAATGATTTTTCTAGTAAACTCATGCCAAATTCAGTATGTTTGTTGAAGTTTTTGTCATCGAATTTTAGTTCATCTATTTTCATTGCCAATATTTTCCTTTCATTATATTTTCATAGCAAGCAATTTTTCTTTTTATTCTTTCTTCTTCACAATAATCATGTTCGACTTCTAGGTCTAGCAAATCTGCCATATACCTAAACATCGAACTTTGCCATTTGCCATTCTGTAAGTTTTGGTTTTGTTCTATTGAACACGAGTTTTCATTGTTTCTGTTGTGGTGATAAAAGATTCTAGGAAACAAGGCTACGCTTTCAATCTTATCGCATTGTTTAATGTGTTGCACAACATCTTCCATAAGAGTGTTTTCTGGGAATAATTGGACTAACTCGCTCTTAATCACTTTAGTCCAACAAGCCACAAAGATTGAGTGAACTAGGTCTTTGGGGTTGTTATCTTCTAGCCTTATCTGCGACAACTTATTGCCATCATATTCCATTTCGTATTGTATTCTAATGCAATCTGGACTATTGTTCTTAACAATAAAATTATATAAATCTTTCAAAGCATCTTTATCTTTCAAACAATCATCACTATCTACGAAAACTGTATATTCGCTAGGTATTCCAAACCTAATCCCTACATTTCTAGCACCACCGTTCCATAATTTTTTGTCGCTTTTGATAATTGTAAACCTACGGTCTTTTGCTTGGGCTATTTCTAGTATTGGTGTAACTCCAAACTCATCGCTATCATCATCTACAACCACACATTGCCAATCTACAAATGACTGTTGCATGATGCTAAGTAGGCATCTATCTAGCCATTTGAGGTTGTTATAATTCGGAACGATTATTTTGAAGAAGCATTTTTGCATTTGGTTTTGCTCGTTGGTTTCTTTTTTACTACATTAGTTTTAATAGTTTTTTCTTCGGAAGGATTTTCTTCATTTTCAAGCTGTATCATATACTCGTAGAAGTCCACGACTTTTTTAGTATCTGGAAAATAAACAAATGCTACATAGTTTTCATTGCCATATAGTTTTGTTGCTTCTTCGTGTAGTTTTGGCAAGTATTGAGTTCTTAATATATTCTCATACATACCTTTCTTGTGCATTCTATTCATTGTATTTTGGAACATTTCGCCATAAACACAATGTAAACATATCTTTGTATAGATTATTGCTTCCATTTTTCTCCTTTCATATTCTTACAATGTTGCTATAATCTGGCATCTTATTCGCAGTGATAATGCCAATGTCATAAGTATTAGCCACGCTAATAATATCGAAAATATCATTCAAATCTTCCCTATTTTTTAATTCAGTCTGAAATGGGTTCCAACACTTACCATAAAATCCTTTTGGTGCATACCAACGATTTGCAATAATAGGTGTTGGGTATTTCTTGTCTTTAATGTAGATTGTGTCTTTCTCCCAAAAGACAATAGTCAATCCATTGATTTCTCTAACCTTTCTTTCAAACTGCTTGCGAGATATTGCTTTGATGACCCCTTTCATAATTCTCCTTTCAAAACTTTTTCCCATATCGGCTCGACCTTTTCCGATTGTGCCTTGAAACTTGGTTTCTTTTCCATTATTTTCTCTACATCTAGCCCTTGTAAATCAAAGTTCACTAGATAGCCGTTCTTCCCATCTTCAATAACCTTGACAGCTTCAGGGATTGCTGTTGATATAACTGGAGTTCCTAAGGCCAATGCTTGGTGGATTGAATAACAATATGATTCACAATAAGATGTTTGGACTAAATAGTCTGCCTTTTCTATCCAACCTTGATTATCCAATGATGGATTGAGCAAAACTACATAAGGTCTGTTCAACATAAATTGTCTAAACTTTCCAATCAATGAGCCAGTTCCACATACTACCCACAGCATCCTTTGCTTATACAAGCCATTTGAAGCGCTTTCAAAACGCTTAATCATCTCAATCAATATATCTATGCCTTTTTCCTGCTCAAAGCGTGTTAAAACGCAAAATATGCGATTTTGTGGGTATTCTTGCTCTGCCAATATATTCGGCACTACCACCGAATCCAATCCAAACGCTTCTTTTAATCCTTTTTGAGCTGTTTTAGAAACGGCTAATAGTTTGTCTATATTTGTAGCATCGAGCGTGTAGTTCTTATACAAACCTTTGTTCTTTAAGACCGACCAATCTGCGTGTATTTGAAAATAGATTTTGTCGGCTTCAATTTTGGCTTTGAGCCTTTTAATTCCATCATAACCCATCACTAGCAGCACAGAGCAATCTAGTTTTTGTCCTCTATCTATAATGACTGGTCTATACTTTGCGATGCGTATTGCTTGTTTGATATCTGCTTTACCAAATAAAAAGACAATGTTTCTATTACTAAATTGTTTTGCAATATTCCAACACGCTGTTTCAATCCCACCTATTTCAAAAATCCTAGAGCAATAGACAATGACCTTTTTGCCATCAGATTTGTAGTCGTCTTTAATCGAGATAAGCTCACCGATATTATTTTCCATAATATAAGTTGCTCTATTCTCATCTTCCGTTATTAAGCCTTCATTTTCAAAGTGCTGGTTTCCATTTTCCTTATCAATGAATCTTTGTTTTACTCTAAATGCAATCCTCATAGATGCCCTTTGCTGTTTCTTCAATAAATGCAATTGCTTCTTCCTTACCTTTGCAAACCTTAAAAGGTATTCCTGCCATCTCTAAAACCTTCCCCCATGCTTTTTGTTCTGGTGATGTAACTGATTTGCCCTTTCTTTTCATCTCGATTGCGAGTGGCTGGTAGGCTTCTACATTTTTCATGATGCCTTTAATCGGCAAAAAAATGAGCAAGTCTGGAAAGCCCTTGCTCGTTCCCATGCGTTTTGCCTTAATGGCTCGCATCTTTAATTGTGCAGTTGAGCCACCCACCTCATTTGCAGAGTGGTGGATTTTATAGCCATTGTCTAAACAATAATTGACAACTCCAATTTGTTCTATTTCTTCTTCAGTGTATCGTGCCATGATATTTTCATCATGGCATAAGTTCAATAAAGTGTCAAGAAAAAATCCATCTTACGATGGATTTTCCCCACACCTACCTAAAAGACCTTTATTTCGAGTTGTTTATTACTAGTTCGGTAATTTTCATTTGCAATCTTTTTACCGTTCCACTTAATAACATAACATATCTGTCTAATTCTACAACCTGTCTTGTTAGCATAATATGTCCAATAACCAATGATGTAATAAAAACCATAAACCAGTTATTTTCGTAAATTTCTCCAATCAATAATCCTAATCCAATCCCCAATAATACATCGTAAATCAATTTCCAAATTTCTACACCAAATATTTTATTCATATACACTCCTTTATTTTTTCCATTTCTATGAATTTAAAGTTTTTTCTATATTTTCAATATCTGCAACTTCTTTTTCATCATCGCTTTTGACTACTGTGAGCTTCGACCTAGCTTCATACATCGCTTTTGTCGCTTCTATAAGTGCGTTGAACTCTTTTTTGCCTAATCCTTTGGTGAGATTTGATATTGTATCTAATCTCCACTCCAAAGCATCTTGCTCTTTTTTCCTACTTCTTCTTAGAAGTTTCATTTTTTACCTCTCTTAGCTTATCTTTCCCAATAACATAAGAGAATAAAGTCAATTCGAAAATTGTATCTTCAATTCTCCTAATTTCTCTGTCCATCAAACTTAGCCAGATTATGAATAGAACATTTATTACAAGTTGTAGCCCAATAACGAGTTCCATTATTTTTTCTTTCCTTTCTTCTCTTTAGTTGGAGTTTTACCTTTTGATTTCTCCTTCAACTTATTTTCTGCGTTGATTTTGATGTCGACCATTTTTGCCCTAAGCGCTTTATTTTTTTCTTCCAATTCTGAGATTTTTCTTTTAAGGTCTGCAATCTGCCTATCTTGGCGTTCAATCCGTTCTTGAGTGTTTCTCTGGACTACTAACATTGCCTCATATTTCATCTCAATTTGCTCGTAAAATACAATCTTATCTTCCAGCCTCGATATTTCTTCTTCCTTTGCGTTTGCCCGTTCATATTCTTTGACTAGGTAATCTTTTACATCTGCTACTTTGACTGTTCTCATTAGACCATATTTATCTTCCATTGGGTCTTTAATCTCTGTAACTTTGCTCTTAGACAAAACTTTACTTATGATGCCCATCATTTCTCCTTACAGGTATCTAATGCTTCAAGATATACGGTTTCTAGTTCGCCGTTAATTTCAGTAGAATAGATTCCACTATCGCAAGGTTTGTCGTAGTTTTCCTTTTGGGCATTGTATGTCGCAATTGATATGATTAGCCATGAGATAAGTATTCCTAATACCATCCCAGTAAGAATCCAATCTATTGTCGTCAAGATTTTGTTCAATCTATCTTTACTCATTTTGACCTCCTATTCAGTCTCTTTTGTTTTTTTATGAACTTTTCATGATTTTTTCTTTTGGTATGCACCTGATTTGTTTCTCTATTGAGTATAGTTAGCGTATAAGCTCTTTTTCTCAATATCTTCTCTACCTCACTATTTTCTACCATTATTCACCCCAAACTTTGCAATAGACTTTTTCTTTACGAACTCCACCACGACCACGCTTTGAGATTTTTCCACCTTTTGCGCCAGCAAGTCTGGCTAATTCTGGGTTAGCAGCAAACCCCCCAGTATGTCCTGCTCTCCCACCTTTAGCACCAATTAGTGCATAGAAGTTATTTCCATGTAGTTTTTTATTTGTTTGTGCGGCTTTAAGACCACCACTTTTTGAACCACTCGTTTTCTTAATCCTCTTTCTCCAAAATTTTATATAAATTATCTCGCCAGCTAATTGCTTCTTCCAATGTTTTGAAATTGACTTTACGATAGCGGTTTCCGCCCATCCGAACACTTACTATGTATTTTCCGAATTGTTTAGATATATGCTTTGGCAACATATAATACTTACGGCGAGTTTTCTGATATTCAACCCCAGAACATGCTAGTTTATAGGCTCTTTTTGCTTCTTCTTCGGTTGCATATCTCCCGAAAAATTGTTTTTTATACCTTACTATCCATTTCCTCTTAGACTTATCGAAACAATATCCTTTTGTTCCATGATGGTTTTTTGCATTTTCCTCTTGGGAACATATTCGCATATTGCTTTTTCTGCAATCTAATTTGTTGCCATTTAGATGGTCAACAACTAGCCCTTCTGGGCATTGCATTATCAAACGGTGCAATCTAAAAGTTTCTCCATTATTTCTTCTAATTGCATACCCTGTGTCTGATAAATGCCATCTTAGACGATTGTATTTTTCATAGTCGGAATCGTCTACTATAACCGACCTTCCATTTGCGTTTTTCCCAGATAATATAATTTCTTTCATATTTATATTATATAATATCTGGAACATATTTCTTTTTTTAGTTCCTGTTATTCTCTCCCTTCTAGAACTGCTTTTGCATGTTCCATTTGATAGTTAATAGTTTCTTTTGTTGGATTTTTTGAGATTGTTGATTTGTTGCGTTCTGAAGCTACAATCGTATCCATTTCTTCCGTTGGCGTAGTTTCATAACCTGCAACTTTTAATAACCAACCAATCCTCAATCTAAAGGCTTTTCCAACTGCCCTTGTTTGTGCCATAGATGCTATTGCATATTCTTCAAACCTACTCTTTCCAGGCTCTTTGTTTGAACATGTTGCAACACCATAGCCAACCTTATTCCCATCTTTATCTCTTAAACTCACTTCTGCACGATATTTGTAGTCGTTGCCATTGCTCAAGTTTTCTACAACTTCAACTACTGGGAACAATCCAGTAAATGCACCGGCAATCTGCCAGCCCTCTACATTGACATAGTTCTTACCTTGTATGTTTGTATAGAGTTTGCTTTCCACAATCATGCTTTTTAGTTTAGTAGCAAAGTTCAACACATCTTTAGGACTTGCTAAGCTTACTTGCTCATCTCTAGTTGTTAGTTCGTTTGTCATTAGTAATTTTCTCCATTATTTTCTAGGTATTCGTTCCAATTTTCTTCCCCCATTAGTTCTTCGCCGTAGCGTTTTATTTTACTCATTTGTTAAGTCTTCGTAAGGTTTCGTTTATTTCATCAATTCGCTTAATGATTTGGTCTAATTGTTCGTGGATAAATGCTTCGCTTTCCATATTTTTTTGCCTAAGCATTTCATATTCAAGACGCATAGATAAATCTTTTGGTAATTGATTACTCATCACCATGCCTTCTACAATAGGTTTCCCACGCATCCTGCACGCAGTATTCGTGATATTGTTGTTGTTGTATTTCGTCCATTAGACTTCCTTTCTTTGGTTTTATTAGTTTTGATATTTTAATTATATATTATACATGAGCATTTGTAAATAGTTTTTTTGAAGATTTTTTGAGATTTTAATATAATCAGAATAAAGGGGGTGATTGTATTGCGACTAACTATTGAGCTTACTGGAGTTACCAATAGCGATGTAGAACTTTTCGAGAAGATGAGTAGTAGAGAGTTGAGCATCCATGTTCAAAAAACTGAAGGCTATGCAAGAATTTCTGCCTATGGCAGCTACGATGCACTTATTCCTGTTATCATGCAGGCAACAGCTTTTAAGTCTTACAAAATCAATCTTCACTAAAATAACCCCACAACAAGTGGGGTTTTACTTTTCTTCGATTTTGTATTATTATATAGATAGATGGCGAAGGAATTTGCCATTGAACCTCGATTTTATTAAAAATCACACTATATACTTTTTTCCACAAAATAAAAAACTATATAGCATAGAACCAAAAAATCACCCGCCTTTCTTTGGTTACTTGGTCTGGGTGATTTTTTGATGGTTAGCTTCGTAATAAACATCATCTAATCTTTCACCCTCAAGTTTGCCTAATAGAATAAAGCCGGCGATGATTGCGATGATGATTGCGATTGTTTTGAGTATTTTTTTCATTTTTGTTTTTCCTTTTATTATTTATATTTTAATTATATCATAAGCATAATAAAATGTAAACAGTTTTTTGAAAGAAAAAATCGCAATTTTTCGTTGCGACCTTTTCCTAACTTTAAACAAGGAGATTATCTCCAATTTCTATTGGATCAATCAATGGACTTTTTGTCCATATCTCCAAGTCCCCACAATAACCTCATAGCCCTCATCGTAATCTATATCTGTGAGGTCTTTAATCTTATCGAAGTCTAGCAGATATTCCCTACCATCATCCTTCATCACATAATGCACAGTCGCTTCATAATGTGGTAGTTGGTGCATCCGATAGTAAATAGATGGTTGGTCTGCTACCTTCAACTCATCTCCAACTCTTAATAGACATACTTGAGCCGTTGCTAGATTTGTAAAACTTTCCACAATCTTCTTTTTTTCAATATCACTTCGCATCATTACAATCTGGTTTGCATTGACGCTCATATTGAGTTCTGATATGTTAATCGAGCCTGCAAAGCCATGGTCTTTCATCTCTGTTATCTGTAATAAAGTCTTAAAGCTCACTCTCCGTTCGGTCTTTTCGCCTAACAACTTAATCCAACCGAACTTAATAGTTTGGACCTTACCGGCACCATCTTCTTTTTCTTCGATGATTTGATTGCCTTCATTGTTAAATCTTACTAAATCGCTCATATCGTTACGCTCCCATGTTTCATAAATTTTGCTTTTGCATTAGCTTCCAATCTATCGTAGTGTTTTCTCAACGCTTTCCCAGACCAGATATTGCATTGCCAAAAATCATCATTCATAGCCCATATAATCGCTTTTCTAATTTGCTCAGGTTTTCTTCCATCTAATCTAATCATTTTATCAATATCGACTGCCCATCTACTAATACACGAATCTTTTTTCGCAGTTGCATTGTTTGGGTAGTTAGCTAATATGCCATGTCTTAATTCATTAGCTAGTCCTTCGGCTTCAACACTAACATGCTTTGGAACTTCTTCCTTATATATATCTAATATATCTTTATTCTCAGTTTTATTTTCTTCTTTAATATATACTGCTAAGTTTTGGGTAGTCTGACTACCAGATTTTGAGTAGTCTGCCTGCTTAGTTTCGGTCAGTCTGACTACCGAATAGGCTTTCCCTCTACCAGTATTCCTTATGCATTTGATAAGACCTTTCTTTTCTAGTTCTTGCCTAGCACCAATAATAGTTTTGGCTGATTTGCCTAAAAATAGCCCAGTCTTTTCTGGACTTTCCCAAAACTCCTTGAATCCAGACATCCTAGCATAGACCAATTTAGCTGTGATGCTTAAATCCTTTCTGCACAAAATCTCTTGTTCCATAACAACATAGAGTTGTGGTTTATTTTGATATTCTTCGGCTTGCACCTTTACCTCACTTTCTGAATAAATAAATCCACTAGGCGAATAATTGAATGCGAGAACCTAGTGGACTTATTTACTCCAATTATTCTTTTTGTTCTCGCATTTTTATTATATATCATTTTCAAAATAATGTAAACATTATGTAGTTAAGCATAAGAAAAGTAAATCGCTTATATGAGCATTTAGATTTTAAGACAATAAAATATATGAGTTTTGGTCTAAAATGGCTAGAAAATGCTTTAAATTGCGTTTAATAGCATGTTATTTGACTGTAAACAACTCAATATCTACACGATAACTATTCCCAAACACAGTTTGCTCTACATTTGCTGCATTTGTTGCAGTCCAAGTTACTTGAACATTAGTATTACTTGTTCTTGCTACATGTGTTGTGGTTGTAATATTGTTTTCTACTTGAATAGTAGTTCCACCAAAACCTGTGTAGAGATATTGCGTAATAATCGGCTGAATGATGCTATTTGCTGGAATTGTGATGTTATATGTCTTCGTTTCAGTAGTATTGCCAGCGAGTTTGTGGTCTTGGGTAGTAAAATAAAGTGATGGAACACTTGGCAATTTGCTTAATGCAGGGAAGTCGGAGTTAAATGTAAAGTTATCTAAAACACTCATTATGCTTCTCCTATCAAATGCGAGCCATAAATTCTGTAATGAAGTTTTAAGTCTGGCAAAGAACTTGTAGAAAAATATGTCATCTGCAAATCATTCTCTGTTATTCTTAAACCACGAAAGTCTGTTAGTGTAATTTGGTATCTCCTAGAATAAAATGGGTCAAGTGGCCTAATATTGTCCGAGCCAACTTCTTCTTGCCATACCATCACCCTCGGAATATAGCCTAAATTGTGTGTGTAAACCGTTTGGGCTTGGTTGTTGTTTGAGATTTGGAAGATGCCGTTTGCGATAAGTTGGTCGTATTTGTAATTTGAGTTGATGTTATATTTTCCTAGTGCTTGTGGTGGAGCAATGTTTGTATTTTGTTGGTCGCTTGGCAATAATCCAAAAACCCTAACCTTTGCCGAGTTTACCGTCATGCCTAGTGGTGGTGTAATGTGGACATCGACTTTCGTATTATAACTAACTACTGTCATTCCAAGAGCATTTGTCGCTGTTGTATTGTCTCCACTCAACCAAATCCCATTGCCATTGAACTCCACCATCGCAAAGCAAAGTGGCTTAAACCCTAGAGAGTGTGCAATCGAAACAAACCAATAGCCACTAGAAGGCTGTGTCATGCTTGTTTCTTCACAGAGAATAATCTCATCAGTATTGTAGTCAGAGTGAATGTTGTATTTTGAGAAGTCTGTTGCCATTTTTTATCCATCCTGTTCCAAAGAATCAACAACATCAACTGTTGGACCACTAGAAACTGCAAAGACTGGCGAGCCATTTGCTGGATTTTGTCCGATAAAGATTTGCCCAATCCCTTGAGCATTTTTGAATAGCATTCGCATCATGCCGTTTTCATCCATGCCAGTAATCAGTCTTTCAATTCCATTCTCATCATAATAATGGTCTTGCGTGTCAATCTTATGGGTCAAAACACCGTTGTCGTTGTAGTATTGAATCCCCTCTGCGTTCATCCTAAAAACTACAACTGGAACTCCATTGATGAGTTTGGTTTGTCTAAATTCTCCAAGTGCTTCATCAAACACGATGTTACCAGTTAGTGTATTAGTAGTTCCACCACCAGTTAGTCTTGAATTTTCTATAATTGCCATACTATCTCCTATGCTAGAACATGAGTTCCGTTAAGTTGCGATTCGTTGAGTGTAAAGTAATAGACTGGCTCGACCTTGTGTGCGTCTATATTAGTTTCAAAACTCCCAACCCCTAATTCCCATTTGATAGTATCAATCTTGTAAAGACCTGCGTAGTCGCCTTCATCTATTGAGATTGTATCCATAAGTTGTAGCGATGGGTCGCCTTTAACACTCATCCTCAATCCGCCAATGTAGTTGGCATACTCTCTAAGAATAAATAATGCAAAGGCTTTAGCAGAGTGGTAGGATTGGAAGAATTTGTTATCGTTGATTGTCAAAACTTGTTCACCATACTTTTCCACAGATTCTGTATCTTCGGCTTCATATTCTAGATGGTCGTAAACTTTTGCAGGTTCTCCCCATAACTGAATCTCGTTGATTTTAACTGGGAAGTTGTTGTTGTTTGTAAATGTAATCGTATAGGCAGTAGTGCTTAAAACACCAACTGCTGTTACTCCACTATTGACGACATTTCCAAATGAGTCAACTGCCGTAAACCAAGAAACTGTGCTTTGCCTGCCTTGCGTTGGATTGACTATTTCGTAGCATGGGTCTGACAACTTACAATCTCTAGTAATAGAGTCATTTGCACCTACCACCCACATATCGCCAGTAGAGCTAGTAGCACTCGGTGCTTTTGAATAGACGCTTTGATATTCTTGGACTTCACGCAAGTCGCACGAAATGACAACTTTATTTACGATATTGGCACTCTGTAATGTTGCGATTGAGGCTATTGAATAATCATCAATGCTCATAACTGGATTGGTAGGCAAAGAGTTGCGTTTCATAAATCTTAAAATGCCTTGCTCATCCAACCAGAATTTTCCACCCTCTGCCTGAATCAAATCTTTGATAGCATCTCCTGCCTTACTTCCTACATCGAAGAATGCAAATGGGATAACATTGTCGCCTTTTTCAAAACTATATTGACTTGGTAATACGCCAAATTGTTCTACAATCTTGGCCAACAAGACATCAGTCGTAACATCTCTTGCGATGATTGTATCAACAAGCACTTGTTCATAAATGGCAGACAAAAAGTCTGTTGCATGAAACTCTGCCGTAGCAACATTCGTTCTAGTATCTGGAACATCTTCAGTAAGGCCTACGAATTGAGGGATTGGGGTTTCGCCAATAAATCCTGCAAAGATTTTTACTGGTCTTTGTGGTATGTTATATTGTGAAATTGGCGAATTGCTTCTTGGCGAGAAGTATTTGTCGAAATTGTCTAGCGTAAAATCTCCCATTGCATATTGCGTATTATATGGAAATTCTATTGAGCGTTCTACGCTTATATTGGTTAGCCTATCCGAATAATCTTGATATGCATACAAATCCCAAAGCTGAAGTGGATTGTCCTCTGATGCACCAAGTAAATCATCGCCGTTCAGTTGTGATTGGTTGAGGGTAAAATATGTGCCTTCTCTAGGCTCTTTTGAAAAGCTGATATAGAGCCTCGCTATTGGCTCAATAATCTGCCCTCGTGCCTTATCGTGAAAAGATTGTGGTGCGCTTATCATAATTGTTTGCTCTCCCTAAACGAAACTTGGACTTGTTCATTAGTCCCACAATTGTCGATAATCCTTTGGTCTGCTAATGTCATCTTGCCAACCATTGTATATCTTTTAACTCCAGATGGGCCACTAAAATCAAAGGCAATGTCGCCGTTTACGGTTTGGACTGGGATTGGAGAATCAGGTGTTGGAGTTCCGTCTTGGGCTGTATCGCCCAAAATCACAAAGTCTAGCAAATCTTCAGTTGTCCCCTCTAGCATCACCTCTTTGCCACTACCAGTAATTTCGCCTTGAGTTACGGTTAGGTAAGGCTGGAGTGACGGTTCTTGAACTTCCGTTTTGATATCTGTCCATCTATCAAATGCTGAGTTTTGGAGAGCGTTTAGTTGTGCTTTTAGCGTATCATTCGTGATTTCAGTGTCAGTTGGAGTAGCAAGAACATAATACAAAGCTATCGGATTAGCGTTAAGCCAGGTTTGGTAGTCGGTTGCTACATCGTATCGAATATCTTTGACACGCACACCATTTGTTTCGCTTCCTGGATGTAGCCCAAGTGCATAGTTCATAGACGAAACTATGGTATCAAAATCACTATTGGTGTAGCACTGTTCAACAGTCACATATTTATCCGATAATGCAAGAATTTCACCTATTTGATGTTTATAGCCAGAGCCTATATTTAGGTTAAACCTATTCGTGCCAGTTCTAGATATTGAGCCTTGCGAACCGTCTAGGTTTTGCTTTCCAATCTCTTTATGCACATACCAGTCATCCCCACTTTTGTAGATGTAGTCTTGGTATGCACCAATCTTGCAAAGCTCGATATTGAAGTATGCCTCGTAGGTAGTAGCAGTAGGACCTTTCTCTACTTGAAGTGAGTTAAGTATCTCACCCCATGTTACTCCGGTATCATTTGTCACCCAACACCAAATCAAGAGATAATTTGCAGTGTTATCGGTCGTTATTGTTAGTGAATCAGCATTGTTGTCTTGGGTAAACTGTAAAACAGCTACACCAACATCAGGGAGAACAGAGGTTGTTGCAAGGGCAAAACGCTTGTTGCCCCCTTGGTTTATCTTTTGAACGGTGTAAGTCGTGTTCGGTTCGCAAGGGATATATATAGTTCTGTGGTATGTATTTGAAACTATTGTTGTTCCAGTTGGATATCCAACAAGGTATGTTACGCTATCCTTGTCAAACAAATTCTTCCCCTTTAGTTGCAATAATCTCTGCCTATAATCTGGCACATCTTCGCCATAGCCCATATCGACAGGTTCATCTGCCGTAATGGTAACTGTTGGGTATTTTAGAACTGCATATTGTCTATCTCTAATTCTTCGTAGCGTTTCATAACCAACACTATCTAAATAGCCGAGCCCAACTGTTAATTCTCGTTTTTGTGTTCCAGTAACATAGGTAGATAGATTATTGTCAATCGTGACTACGTCAGATTCGGCGATGAGTGGTTTTTGAATAATTGGCTTTTCTAGAACTTTGAACTCTGCCGTTTCTTCTGTGTCTTGTATAGTCATCTTAATCATGTTATGCTCCTAACCTTGCGTTATTAGTTTGCTGGAATGCTCTCATAATCTCCTCTGCAACCTTTCTGCGTTCCAATGCAGATGTGGCGAACACTCCAGAAACATTGATATTGAAAGTGTTGCCCATAGCTTTTGGTTTTCCAGTAGATTGGTCAACTTGCTCTTGTGGCAAAACATACTCACCTCTGTGGACTACACCTGCAACTTCATTCTTATCGCCTTGCCCAGTATAACCACCCCTTGCATATCCGGCAGGAATTGGCCCCATACCTTGCCTTTGCCACTCTGCCTTCCAGTTGCCACCATACTTCTCCTTGTAGTAGGCGACAATGTTTGCTGTTTCCTTGTCGGCAGTCATACCTGCACCGCCTTGATAGCCACTAATGGTGTTGAATACGGCACTACCCCTCAATGCCCTTTCTACCGTTCCTAAGAATCCAGTAGAATAAGTTTTACCTGCGATTTCACCGGCTGTTTTTACTTGCCCATTGGCATTTTGCAACGCACTCGCAAGTGCATACCCTGCTTCTGCACCTTTCTTTCTCGCTTCTTCAATAGTTTTATTATAAGAATCAATAGTGGCTTTATGTTGCCTTTGTAATGATTGAATCTCGTCATCCAAAATAACACCACGAACTGCATTCAAAGTATCACGATGTTTCCTTAAAAAATCTTCTTCTTTCTGCAATTCGGAATTATATTCTGCAAGCCTTTTATCTAATCGCTCTTTCTCGTTTTGGTTTTGCAAATCTAACTCATCCTTCATGAGTTTAGTCTGCTTTTGGTAGCGAGCATTTTCTTCTGCTAATGCAAACTTCAAAGCCTCGAGTTTTTCTTTGTTGTATTTGTTGTTATATCTCTGCAAGAAGTTGATTTGATTGGTTAATTCCTTGACCTTGTCAGCGTGTTCTTCTTCTTCTTTCTGTTGGTTGAGTGCAAATTCTGCATTGCGTTCTTCAATCGCCCTCTTATATTCATCGTTTGCATCTTTAATCTGTTGTGTGAGTCTATCTACTGTGTCCTCATGGTTTACAAGGATTTTCTTTAACGATTGTTCATAACTCCTATTCGCTTCTTCAATCCCCTTCATTGCGTCTGCGATAGTTTCGTTCATGTCCTTTATTGAACTTGCATAGGACTTATTCGCCTTTTCAGTTTCTTTTAGTCTATCTTCTTGTTCTTCAAGGGTTTCATTAAATTGTTCACCATTGTCATTTGCACTCACAAAAGCACCAACCGCAACTCCAGCAACAAGACTTAAAATACCAACAACACCACCAGCAGTTGCCTTGAGAGCAGCAAAAGCACCAGACAACTTCTTCACTAATGCAATAAGGCCTGCCGTTCCACCAATGATAGCAATTGTAGTTCCTAATCCTGCAACAAGAGCTTTGTTTTGGCTAATCCAATCCATAAGTCCTGAAATAACCGTTACAAATGGTTGCAATAACTGTCCAATTGTAGCTTTCATACGAGAAGATGCTCTTTCTAAATCTTCCTGAGCTTGTGCAGCATCTTTATTATATTTTGCATATTCTGAGATTGAGCTTTTGCCATATAGAGTGATTGCAGTTGCTAATCCGATAAGGGCTGTTTGTGTTTTCCTTGATGCAGTTTCAACACTAACCTCTGCGTGTCGCCAAGAATCGCCAATCTTCGTTGATGCGTGTTGCAACTTTTCACCCATTTGCTCAAAAATGTTCCCACTTCTTTCTGTGGTTGCATTTTGTTCTTGTATTGCACCAGTAGTAGCTTCTATTCTTTCTCTAACTACCTCTGCGCTTTGTGCAATGTTTTCTTGTTTTTGTTCATATTCTTCCCACTCTTTGTTCGCCTTTTCGAGCCAGTTGTTATAATCTTGGATTGAGCCAGCACCCTCTCCCATCCAAGTGACTTTGAAGTTATCACCAGCACTTTTGAGAGATTCTGTCGCTGTCTTTGCTTCCTCAATCTGTTGTTTCAATTGCGAGATATCTGCCGTTATTTTTACACTCGCTGTGCCGATGGTTTCATTGTCCATCTATTATAATTCCTTTCGTTTTTCGTTTGCCCAGTTAGCAACTGCTTTTCCATATTCCTTATCTTGAATTGAACTACCTGATAGAGCATTGAAGTCTGCGTTTTCCATTGCATATCTATAATGGACTTTCTCTGCTGCTTTTACATCTGCGACTGCATCTTCAAAAGTATATGGCAATTTGATATACTTTCCATCATCGTCAATTCCTATCTCATATCCCCTTGCAAATGCCATCATAGCATCCCAACCATAGAAATAGCCTAGTTGTGCTTTGATATATAGCTCATATGGAATATCTCGCTTATATTGTGAACTGCGAGCCTTTTCAGCCCAACCATCTACGGTCTGCTTATCTTCTTCACTTAATGATTCATAGAAACTAGACATCTTTAGTTGCTTCCCTGTAAATCTTTGCAATCTGCTCATAGGTAAAATCATTGAATAACTGTTCAACCTTTTCACCACTAAACACTTCACGCATCTTTTCGTAGGTTTTATCTCGTAAAGTATCTACAACTTTTCCTATCTCACTATAAGCCTTCAAACATGCTTGATATTCTTCAGAGTTTTTATCTAGTTTTTCGCCGTTCTTTTCTTTTTCTACTAGCTCATCATACTGCTTTACTATCTCGTCTTTTTCTTCTAATTCCCTAGAAATAACTCTAATCTCGGCTTCTGCTCCTGCTCCCATAGGCTTTACTTGGAACTTTCCATAGCCCGGTATCTCAATCTCACAAGTGATTGGTTTCATCTCAATTTTAATAGTCATGTCTATATCAAATCCTTTCTAGTTTTATTTTCTCCATAAAACGAAACAAAAAAGAAGCGTTCCCCAAACGCTCCCTTTTCGTTATTTCTAGGCTGATGGAACAACTGTGACCCAAGTCTGGGTAGCAGCATCCCAAAGAGTATTTTCTTTGGTAAGGTCGCCATTGCCCGCCCAACCATAACAACCGTTGCTGTCTGGTTGTAGCTCGATGGTAAATGGCACAGTCAACACACTATCAGCATTATAGGTAGCATTGAAGTCTGCCTTGATAAGTGCTGCATTAGCGTGGAAGTCATTCTTCGAGTTCTGTTCGCAAGTATAGTGAATATTCACAGCCTTTGCAGTCTGTTCAATACACGAATTGCTACCAAACTCAATACGACCTGCATCAGTTCCAGTTCCTGACTTGTAGAGATGAGCATAGAGCCTCTTAAGAGCATCCATTGATGGCAATAAGAAACTACCAGTAATCTCTGCTGTTTCGTAAGTTCCAGATGGGGTAGTAATGTTACCACCAAGTGAGGAAGTCGTGCGAGTTCCTTCAGCCAAGTTCACCGTAATATCACCGAGAAATTGTGCTTCAATAACGCTCGTTCCAAACGCTAGTTCAGCCTTTCCGCCAAGATATTTGATTTGTGGCATATCTGTTTCCTTTCTTAATAAATGATGTTCCCCGAAATAGCCCAAACGATTCTTTCTTGGGAATCTTCGCCAGTGTTTGTCGGGGTCGAAACTGGCATTATTGTTACATTATGCACTGCTTCGTTGTCTTTAACTAGATTGCATTTAGGTAAATCACAGATGCTATACGCACTATTGTTTAGAAAGTCTGCAATTGCCTTGAGCTTCTGGTAGCCATCTACATCACTCTTTTTAGAGCGAGAATAGAGTTCATACCTTTGCACTCTACGATTGCCACGAGGTTGGGACTGCCCTATATCTACAATGAAAACTCCGTTCTTGTTAAGCGACAATTTGTTCCAAAATAAATCGACATCAATTGTTCCGAAGCCGTTATCTTGGAGTAATTGTAATAAGTTTAATGTAATCATAGGTAGTTCTTAATCCCTTCCTTCAAAACGCTTTCAAATGCGTTTAAGAGATATCTAGAGCCAGTTCCTGGTGTGGTATAGTGCCTCACTACTCGTGAGCCATCTAACGCCATTCCACGCTCTTGATAACCTGCGTATCTAACATCTGAGCCATTTCCAAATATTACACCTTTTTCTAGCTTCTTCTCTGAAACAACCCTACCACTTTCAGAGAGCCTACCAGTTTTGCGTGGAACAGTCATTCTCGCTCTTGATAGGGTTGTTTCTGCCATATTGTTAAGTGCAATATCTATTCTGTTTTCAAAGTCCGAAGTCCAATCGCCATTGAACTCAATCTTAAGATTTTCAGAATAATGGACATCGCTAATCTTCATCATCACCCTCTGCGATATCAGTTCGCTCAAGTGTTAATGTAAGATGTTCCACTACTCCTGTGTCAAAGTTCGTTCCAACAGTCAATCCTTTCACTTCGTATTCTATGTTGTTTACTATCACCCCATTGCCGACTATAGCGTCAAAATCGGTAAAATCCTCAGGGTGTGCGTGTAAGGTTGCAGTATCTCCATCTATTCTTTCGATATTGTTACCTGTCCTAGTATAGCCAGTTCGCTCTTTGAATACACCTTTAAGCGTTCTTGGCTCGGCACTTGCTTGGACATTGCCAAAGACAGTTCCTCTCTCAATGACAAAATATTGGTAATCTATCTCCTTAAATAAATCGAAAACTGTCGCCATAACATAGTTCTCCGCTCTTTGATTTCGCTTGGCACTGCGAATACTTTGAAATTGCAATGACATTTAGATGGACAAATCGGCTCATCGGAGTTTCTTTTGATTCGGTGTTATAGGAAACAGAGAAATCTTCGACTTTCTTGTTCTCGATGTTTTCTAAAGTTGTTCCTTGTTCCACACTAAATACGGCGAAACAACGAGCAATCAGTAGTTGTAAATCAATAGGCAATGTGTCTGGAAGCTCCGTTAAGCACAATAAGTCTTTAATACGCTCAATCGCAATTCCTAAATACATATCATAGTTTGTATCTTCGGTAGCAGAAAGAGAACGACCTAACAACTTCGCCATATCATCTTTCGATATAATTGGATTGTTCATCATTTTCCCTTTCTTCTAGTTAATACTAAGCACTGGTGGTTGCACTTGGGTAACCGGCACAAGCCTTGTTGCCATAGAGAGAGCCTGCAACAGCACGCTCAACAAGCATGATATCTTCGTTCTTAGAAGTATCGAAGTCGAAGCGAACCATTTCATTGCTAATGTAAGCACCATAGGCATTGATTGCATAGGCGACTACATCATAGCCACTACCTGCAAGAGCATCCATCTCGAATACACGAGCCTCAATAGCACCCTCTGGGGAAGTGCCTGGCTGGAATAGATAGTTGCCGTTTGAGAGTTTCTCAAGCCTCAAATCAGAGATAGTTCCAAATGGAACAACGACAGCCTTACCATAGCCTTTGTCTTTAACGAACTTGAGGGCTTTGATAATCTTGTCATAGATGTTGTCATTAGTATCAGACTCAACAACAGTAGCAACAGCGTGTGCATATTTTTCAGCATCAGTTGCGTTTTCTCCAAGTGGAGTTGCAGCGACATTGAGGTCAGCAACCATAGACCACAAACCACGAGAACCATCGAAGATTCTGTAGTCTGGAGTTCCAGAAGTGCGACCATCACCAGGAACAGCACCCTCTGCAATAGCAGTAAGGACGCGGTCTGAAAGTTCTTCTGAACGGAAAGCCAAGAGTTCGCCAGTTTCATCATCAAGAATGTCTTGTAGGTCGATTGGGAGTTTCTTGTAAACAACTTTCTGTTTCAAATCACGACGGATAAGTTCCATCTCTTGGTTGGCTTTGGTTTCGCCTTTCTTATGACCTTTAGCACGAATACCCTCACCAGTTCCGAGGAATGCGTTCATCGCACTTGCACGAGAGCGAATAATACGGAAAGTAGAGAGGATTGAGCTATCATCATCCCAACCTTTGAAGAAGATGTTCTCAAGGCGAGTTGGGAGAATGTTTTCACCACCAGTAATGCCTTTGGCTTCAAGTTCTTTCTTCCATGCTTTAGCAACAGCTTCAGAAGATGCACCTTGCATTTTAATAGCAAGTTTTGCATAATCTACTGCTGCACTTTTACTTTTAAGGTAGGCAGTATCTGCAGATTTTGCAGTTACATTTTGGTCTGCTTTTTCAACAAGACCTTTTGCAATATTGTCCATTGCGTTTTCTTCCTTTTCGTTAGTATTAGTATTTTCGGCTTCTGAAACTTCTTCGGCTTTGGCTTCTTCATCATCAGTTTCGCTATCGGTTTCGGCTTCAGCCGGTTTTTCTTCCGTAGCATCTTCTTTTGGCTCAGTTGCTTCTGCTTCGGCAGTTTCTTCTACCTTTACCGTTTCTTCAACGGCTTCGCTATCTTCAGTCTTTACTTCTTCGACAGCTTCTGGAGTTTGAGTTGGTTCTTCCACCTGTTCTCCTTTAATCGATTTGACAGCCAAGACACTCGCATCCATATTTGAGCCACGAGTTACGAGTGAAACCTCAATGATTTCGCCATTGTAATCTGTATTGGACTCGTGTTGGTAATCACGATATTGGATTGAAAAGGCATTGTCTAAATGCCCTTCATCAAGCAATTTGAACATATCTTGTGCAATTGGACGGCTTGAGATGCCTGCCTC
>Ga0247610_10002079_pt1 | contig 23719 bp, 18 predicted proteins | sample 174DNAGHGhighgp2_FD_193483 | JGI IMG/M metagenome (GOLD analysis project Ga0247610, IMG submission 193483) | Sheep rumen microbial communities from Palmerston North, Manawatu-Wanganui, New Zealand - 1742 DNA GHGhigh gp2 | ecosystem: Host-associated > Mammals > Digestive system > Stomach > Rumen...
CAACAATATAGGCGACCCGGCAGTTAAGACGGCCATGGACGCCTGCGAAATGTTGAACGAGACACTCGAGGACCTGAAGGGCTACATCCAGCGGACGGCAAAAGTGAACACGGATGCAGTGTTGCAACCCGTGCTGGAAACATATGTAAACGACGTAGTACTGCCAACTTACAAAGACCTGAAGGAGAAGAACGCCGCACTCTACGCTGCTGCAAGAGCTTTTGCAGACGCGCCCTCCGACAGAATGTTCGAGAACGTGTGCGAGGCGTGGCTCGAAGCACGCGAACCGTGGGAGACGAGCGAGGCATTCCTCTTCGGACCCGTGGATGCGCTGGGACTGGACCCCAATATGGACAGTTGGCCGCTGGATCAGGAAGCAATCGTGAATATCCTGAACTCTGGCGAGTTTGACAACCTCACTTGGGGCGACGGAGACGATGACGACGCCATAGAGGCAGTGCAGAGCGTACGCGGATTTCACACGATGGAGTTCCTTGCTTTCAAAAATGGCGAGGCCCGCACCATTAACGGCGGCACAAGCACCGACCCGAAAGACCTCGACTACACGGCAAGCAACGCCAAGAGCTGGGGAAACTATATGGTGCAGGTGGGAAAACTGCTGCAGCAAGACGCCGAACTGCTCTACGAATCGTGGACGCAAAGCTACGAAGGCGGAAAGGCGTACAAAGACTTGTTCCTCAACCACAGCATCGGCTCGGAGGACGAAGACGAGTAAACAAAACGAGAAATGAAGGCGATACGTCTTTTACACGCGGCACTGGCCCTCGCAGCGGCGGCTTCCGTGCTTTCCTGCCAGGAAGACGGGCTCACTATGGAGGAAATTGATGTTCCCGCAGGCTACTCGTTGTCGGCCGGCACGTCAACGGTTTTCACCACCTCGTCATATGCCTTCGACTCGGAGGCCGATTGGGTGACTGGTGCACTTAAGCGCCGTTTTGTGCGAGGCGACAAGCTCTATGACAACGCGCGGACCAGCAGCACGGAATACGGAGGCGGACTGGGTCCCGTGTATGCCGGCTACAGTTGCGGCTCGTGCCACAGAAACGCAGGACGCACCAAACCGGCACTCTGGACGCAAACTGGCACAGATCCGGACGGCACGCCCATCTACGGCTCAGGGCAATACGGATTCAGCAGCATGCTGGTTTACGTGACGCGCAAGAACGGAGCTTTCTTCCAGAACTACGGACGCGTGCTTCACGACCAAAGTATTTTTGGTGTGGAGGCCGAGGGCAAACTGGAGTGCCGCTGGCATTACCAGACATTTCAGTTCCCAGACGGAGAAACGTACGAACTGGCCTACCCCGAGTACACGATAAAAGAATGGTATGCCAACTACGGAAATACCTCCGAGCCCATCAATCCTGACGAATTGTTCTGCACCGTCCGCATTCCGCTGCGTCACGTTGGCATGGGACAAATGATGGCCATCGACCGCAACGAGGTGGAAGCGCTGGCCGCCAAGTCCAATTATCCCGAATACGGCATCAGCGGGCGCTGCAACTACATTACGGAACGCGGCATCCGACAGCTGGGACTCAGCGGAAACAAGGCTCAACACGCCGATTTGACCGTGGAACTTGGATTTTCCAGCGATATGGGAGTAACCAATAGTCGCTATCCGGAGGAAATTTGCGAAGGGCAGCGCCAAATGCAGGAAGGCTCCATGATGGGCCTACTGTACGACAAACTGGAGGTGAACACAGAGGACATGGAGAATGTGGACCTCTATCTGCACGCACTCGGCGTGCCGGCTCGCCGCAATGTGAACAAGAAAAGTGTGAAACGAGGCGAAGAAATGTTCTACGAGGCCAAGTGCCACCTTTGCCACGTCACCACGCTCCACACTCGGCCACGTGGCGCAACCTTGCTCAACGGCACCGAACTGCCGTGGCTCGGCGGTCAGACCATTCATCCCTACAGCGACTTTTTGCTCCACGACATGGGCAGCGAAATAATGGGCGTGGGTCTGAACGACAATTACGTCAGCGGACTGGCTCGCGGCAACGAGTGGCGAACCACTCCGCTGTGGGGCGTAGGACTGCAAGAGAAGGTGAACGGACACACCTACTTCCTGCATGACGGACGGGCGCGTAACTTCACCGAAGCCATTATGTGGCACGGCGGCGAAGGCGAAGCCAGCAAGAATCTCTTTGCCCGAATGCCGAGCGCAGACCGCAAGGCGCTAATTAACTTCCTCAACAGCTTGTAAAATCAGTATGATGAAACATATTTTTTGTTATGCGCTGGCAGCACTGATGACGCTGCCCGTCGCAGCCGAAGAAACGGCACGCGAGAATTCCGAAACGACACGTGAAAATTTCAGCGCCACCTCTTCGGACTCGAAAATCGACATGGAAAACGGCGTACTGGGCATTGCAGACAACCGCGGCTTCACGCTGCAGAGCAAGGACGGACGCTTCGTTTTCAAACCCTATCTGTTCATACAGACTCGGGCGCTCTATAACTATTACGACGACGAAGGCCTCGACAAAGCCTACAACCAAGACAATGTGGCAAACAGTGGCTTTGCAATCCCGTATGCCATACTCGGTTTCACGGGCAAGACGTTTGGCAACCTCGACTACAACCTCAGCATCAACGCAGCCGGCTCGGGTGGAAATATACTGCAACAGGCGTGGCTCGACTATAAGATGAGTCCGGCGGCCCGTTTCCGCGTGGGAAAATTCAAGACGCCATTCACTCATGCCTACCTGACGACACTCGGCGAAACACTCTTCCCGCTGTTGCCAACTTCGCTGACGGCTGCCAGCATCATGCCTCACACACTCAATGCCGTAACTCCCGCCATCGGAACGGGCTTCGATCTGGGCGTGCAATTCCACGGAACCACGGCTCTCCGACGCGGAACCGACTGGCGAATGGGCTACGAAGCCGGCCTCTGGAACGGTTCCGGCAGTGCCGTGAACACAGCCACGAAGACGCTTTCCGACGACTGGCACATCCCGAGTCTGCTCTACGCCGGCCGGATTACGTTCATGCCATGGGGACAAATGCCGGCAACGCAAGGCAACAACCGGATGCTCAGCGGCCGGCACATGATTTTCGGAGTGAGCGGAGGACTGAATGTGGAGAGCGAAAGCGAAAGTACGAACGATGCGCGCCTCGGTGCCGAGTGGGCCATGCTCTATAACCGCTGGTACGCAGCCGCAGAAGCATACTGGATGCATGTGGGTTTCACCAAGCGGCAGAAGATAGACGACACGTTCAACTACTGGGGCGGCTACGCACAAATCGGATATTTCTGCACAGAAAATCTGCAAGTGGGCGCACGTTACGACTTTATGGACCGCAACAGCACGCACCGCGACGGCTTCCTCAACATGCCCGCAGCCGTGCTGAATTACTACATTCCGCGATGCAACCTCAAACTGAGTGCCATGTACCAGTTTACAGGACGCTACGGTCACGAAACACAACTCGACCGCGACAACGACGACCTCGGCATCAGCACGCACACGGCCACCGTGCAGCTGCAATACAGCTTCTAAACGACAAAGACGATGAGAAAGCTATCATTCTTCAAGGCATCACTGACTATCTCACTGGCCACCCTCGCCTTTGCCGCCTGCGACTCGGGCGACATCTACGAGCCGACTGCTGAGACGCAAAGCACCGCATCACGCGTGGTGAAGCTGACTGCAGACATTTCTGGCCTCGGAAGCCTGCCGGAGAAGTACGCCCTGTCGCTCGCCGCATTCAAGTCGAACGACCGCTACGCCACAAAACTGCAGACCATAGCCGAGGAAGGACCCATTACCGTGTTGATGTCCAACACAGACAACGGCGTAAGCACCGTGGAACTGGCCATCACAGACCGCCTGCGACATCGCGTTCTCACTCTGGCTTCTGCTGATTACTCCAACTCAGCCGAAGACATAGACACCATCCGACTCGAAGTGGGACGTATCGACGTCTCGCAATTCAACTGCCTGCAGCAAGCGGTCTTTAACAAGGCATGCATCCAGTGCCACGGCGGCAATGGGCGCAAGGCTGGCAGCCTCGACCTGACAGACGGCCACGCGCTGGCCGAACTGGTGGACAAGGCCAGCGCCACCCGGGAGGGCGCCATCCGTGTAGTTTCGGGCAATGCCGGGCAGTCGCTGCTGCACCAAATCCTCCAAGACGGCGGCCAGAATGTGCTCCATTATAACCACGTAGAAGTGCTGAGCAGCCAGTTCAAGGAGAATCTCGAAGAGGTAAAGAAATATATTGACGATTGGATAAATGGCTTGTAACTTGCATAATCGTACGAATTGTGCTAAATTTGCACGCAAAAGACACAACGTATGACATACGGAAAGAGTTATTTCGAATCGCTTGGCGTTCGGCTGGAGTATTCCTGTTTCCGCTGCGAAGGCGGTGTCACGGAGTGGCACGCCATGCTGCACGTGGAACCTCGGGGAGAGATGTTTGCCGGACAGCTCGAGCGCACCTATCAGGCAGAACAGCAACTGTTGGCCTTGCCTGAATTTGCCGGTGCCAAATATGTGCTGAAGCGTTATTTCCTCTCAGATAGCACCAATCAGCAACCACTGATGCGTCAGGAAAAGGACGTGGCCATCAGCGTCATCCAGCAGCAGCCGCTCGACGGCAGCAAAATCGCCGCGTGGCTCTATCTGCAACAAGGCACCGAAATCACCGAATCGAGCGGCATGATTGTGGCCAGCCACAACGGATATCGCCACTTGTGGAAGATGGGAATGGTGGAAACTGAAGGCGACAGCGCTCAGCAGACGTCCAGCATCCTCACTCGCTACGAGGCTGCATTGGCCCAGATGGGTGCCACACTGGCCAACAACTGCCTCCGCACCTGGTTTTTCGTGCGCGACGTGGACACACAGTATATGGGAATGGTGCGCGCACGACGCGAGAATTTCGTGGCGCAGGGCCTCACCGAGAAGACACACTACATTGCAAGTACAGGCATTGGAGGCGGACCGGCCAACCCGAAGGCCTTGATCCAGTTGGGCGCATACGCCGTTACCGGACTCGATGCCTCGCAGCAACGCTATCTCTACGCTCCGACTCACCTGAATCCGACTTACGAATACGGAGTTACATTCGAGCGCGGAACAAAAATGCAGTACGGAGACCGCTCGCACATCTTCATCAGCGGAACGGCGAGCATTGACAACCGGGGAAACGTGCTGTACGAAGGAGACATTGTACAGCAGACACGCCGCATGTGGGAGAACGTGGAGACACTTCTCTCAGAGGGCGGAGCCGGTTTCGACGATGTGATGCAGTTGGTTGTGTACCTTCGCGACGTAGCCGACTACAGCACAGTCTGCGAAATGTTCGCCCAGCGCTTCCCCAATGTGCCCATCGTCATTGCATTGGCACCTGTGTGCCGGCCCACGTGGCTCATCGAAATGGAGTGCGTAGCTGTGACGACTGATGGAAACACCGCGTACAGGGCATTCTGACGACTGCCGCCTCCGTGTGGCCAGACGCTGAAACTATTCAGGAAACACCTCATAACTATGCAAGACGAAGGCAAAAACCGTTCTGCCAAAGCGGCTTCCGGGTCGAAGTTCGCGTCGTACGCACCGTTTCTGCTGGTGGGCATCCTTGTGGTGGCCATAGCTGTGGCCACAGTGGTGGAGGACGTCTACGGAACCGCCGTGGCTCACCACTATTTTTACGCTTCGTTTTGGTTCAAACTGCTGTGGCTATTGCTGGCTGCAGCGGGTAGTTACCTCATTTTCCTGCGTCGGCTCTGGCGTCGTCTGCCTGTTTTCCTTTTGCACCTAAGCTTCGTGGTGATTCTCTCAGGCGCACTGCTGACATCGCTCACCAGCAAGAAAGGCGTATTGCACCTGCGGCAGGGCGTTCCGCAAACCGAGTTTGTGCGGCAGGGACGTGGCACCGTTGAGCAACTGCCCTTCTACGTGCGGCTCGACTCGTTCCAGATTCACTACTACCCAGGCACCGAAGCACCGCAAGACTACGTCAGCCACCTCACTATCGAGGGTCAGCAGCACGTAATCTCCATGAACCATATCGTTCGTCGCAGCGGCTACAGGCTCTACCAGTCGTCGTTCGACGAAGACCGGCAGGGCAGCATCCTGTCTGTGAACTACGATCCGTGGGGCACCACCCTCACTTACATAGGATATGCCATGCTGGGACTGAGCATGATGGCTGTACTGTTGCTGCGCCCGAAGCGTCGCAAAGTGGCAGCCGCCCTGTTGCTTCTGCTCCTCTGTCAGCCGGCAAAGGCACTGCCTGTGGTCAGCACCGAAAAAGCGGCCGAACTGGAGCGCGAACAAGTGATGTGGAACAACCGCGTAGCACCCTTGGGAACCATGTCGCAGGAGTTCCTTCTGAAGATTTACGGCAAGCGTCGCTATCACGGCCTCACGCCAACACAAGTGGTGGCAAGCATGATACTCGAGCCGACGGCATGGACCGACGAGCCCATCATCAAGGTACGTCGCGGAAAGTACGTGGCACTATCCGAGTTTCTCGACCAGACAGGCCAGGTGCCCACGCTCCGAAACGTGGGAAACGACCCTAAGACGGACGAGAAAGTGGGCCTAATGCTGATGCTCTCGCACGGCACACTGGTACAAGCCGTGCCCGAGAACGTGCAGCCTCTGCCCGAGAAACGACTCAGCGCAGAGCTGTTCTACAACCATGTGGACTGGCTCCTTTGGGGTATGATGGCGTGTTTCGTACTGGCCGCCCTGTCGGCTGCAGTCCGGTGGCAGCGTGGCCGCCGAGTGCTGAAGCCCGCCGTTGCAGTGTTGCACTGCGGTCTCTTCCTCTTCTTGCTCTCGGGCTGGCTGCTACGATGGTACGTAGCTCAGTTCCTGCCACTTAGCAACGGATACGAGACCATGTTCTTTGTAGCCATCTGTCTGCTGGCAGTCCCGTTTGTGGCACGTCGCACGCTACCTGTGGCAGCACTTGCCGCCGCCTTCGTGCTGCTGGTGGCTCACTTGGGAGAGGTGAACCCGCACATTACGCCGCTCATGCCCGTGCTGCATAGCCCGTGGCTGAGCGCACATGTAAGCATCATTATGATGAGCTACGCGTTGCTGATCATCAGCTTCGTGGAGCGTAGGCTGTTGCGGCTCGCCGTATTCCTGTTGGCAGCCGGCATATTCCTGGGCGCCGTGTGGGCCAATGTCTCGTGGGGCTCGTATTGGAGTTGGGATCCAAAGGAGAGCTGGGCACTTCTGACGCTCCTCGTCTATAGCATTCCGCTGCACTCAGAGAGCCTGCCATGGTTCCGCAGCACGCGCCACTACCGTCTCTACTCCATTTTCTCGCTGTTGTGCCTACTGATGACATACTTCGGCGTGAACTATTTGCTAGGCGGAATGCACAGCTACGGAGGATGAAAAACAAAAAGCAAGAGATTAAAGATTCAATAAGGGGATGAAACTGAACGAACTATCGGCAGGTGAGAGTGGAGTTGTGACACACGTGGGTGGAGAGGGCGCACTGCGCCAACATTTTCTCGACATGGGACTTATTCCCGGCGTACCCGTTACGGTGGAGAAGTTTGCACCGATGGGCGACCCCATCGAGCTCCACCTGCACGGCTATCAGCTGTCGCTGCGCAAAGCCGACGCCGCACAGATAGAAATCGACACCGATGTGCAGGCCGCCGAGGCCGCCGAAGAAGAGGCTGACAAAAGCATTAATCTCGACATCGAACACCCCGGACTGGGAGAAGAGGGGCCGCGCTTCCATATCGGCGCTTCGAAAGCGCGAACGCAGCACCTCACTTTTGCACTGGCAGGCAATCAGAACAGCGGCAAGACCACGCTCTTCAACCAGCTTACCGGCAGCAATCAGCACGTGGGCAACTTCCCAGGCGTCACTGTGGACCGCAAGGACGGACATATCAAGGGTCACCCCGAGACCACCGTCACCGACCTGCCCGGCATTTACAGCCTCTCGCCCTATACCAGCGAGGAGATTGTGAGCCGACGCTTCATCCTCGAGAGCCATCCGCAGGGAATAATCAACATTGTGGATGCCACAAACATAGAACGCAACCTCTATCTGACAATGCAGCTCATGGAACTGAATATTCCCATCGTGCTGGCGTTGAATATGATGGACGAAGTGGAGGGAAACGGCGGCACGATTCGCGTAAACGCGATGGAGAAAATCTTGGGCATACCCGTCATTCCCATCAGCGCCACCAAGAATCAGGGTGTGGACGAACTGGTGCGCCACGCCATCCACGTGGCACACTATCAGGAACTGCCTGCCCGACAGGACTTCTGCAGCGTCGAAGACCACGGAGGCGCCGTTCACCGCTGCCTCCACAGCACCATGCACTTCATCGAAGATCATGCACAACGTGCCGGCATCCCACTACGTTTTGCAGCCAGCAAGCTAATAGAAGGTGACGAACTGGTGGCCGAAGCGTTGGGACTGACGCGCAACGAGCGCGAAACCATCGAGCACATTATGTGCCAGATGGAGGAGGAACGCGGACTGGACCGCCGTGCCGCCATGGCCGACATGCGCTTCACCTTCATCCGCCGCGTGTGCCGCCAGACGGTGCTAAAGCCCAAAGAGACCAAAGAGCGACGCCGCAGCCGCCACATTGACAGCATACTTACGGGCCGTTGGACGGCAATACCATCGTTTCTGCTCATCATGGCGCTCGTCTTTTACCTCACATTCAACACCGTAGGCTTGTGGCTGCAGGAACTCTTCGAGACAGCAATAGACTGGTTCACAGCCGCCACCGCTGCCGCCTTAGAGCGATGGGACATTGCGCCCGCCGTGCGCTCGCTGGTGGTGGACGGCATCTTCAGCGGCGTTGGAACGGTGTTAGTCTTCCTGCCGCTCATCGTCTGCCTCTTTTTCTTCCTCAGCCTGTTGGAGGACAGCGGCTACATGGCACGCATTGCATTCGTCATGGATAAGCCACTACGACGGCTGGGACTCTCGGGCCGATCCATTGTGTCGCTTCTCATCGGATTTGGCTGCAGCGTGCCCAGCATCATGGCCAGTCGCACGCTGCCAAGTGCACGCGACCGCAAGATGACCATTCTGCTCACTCCCTTTATGAGCTGCACGGCCAAGATTCCCATCTATGCTTTCTTTGCCGCGGCATTCTTCCCGACGCATGCCGCACAGGTGATGGTGGCACTCTACGTGTTGGGCATCCTCGTGGGCATCGTCATGGCACTGATTTTCAAGCGCACGCTTTTCCGCGGCGAAGCTGTTCCGTTTGTTATGGAACTGCCCAACTATCGCCTTCCCGTGGCGCAGAACGTGCTGCGGCTGTTGTGGGAGAAAGCGCGCGACTTCCTGATGCGAGCCTTCACCGTCATTTTCCTGGCCTCGATGGTCATTTGGTTCCTGCAGACCTTCGATTTCCACCTGCAAATGGTGCCCGAGGGAGCAGAGCACACCAGCATGTTGGCGCAGGCTGCCAGCTTGATAACGCCTCTCTTCGAACCGCTCGGACTGGGCGACTGGCGCATCGTGTCGGCACTCGTCAGCGGATTTATGGCCAAGGAAACGGTGGTTAGCACGCTCGGAACGCTCTATCCCGGCGAGTCGGTCAGTCAGTTCCTCACTGCTGCCAGTGCGTGGTGCATGCTTGTTTTCTGCCTGTTATACACGCCGTGTGTGGCTGCCATTGCCACCGTCCGCCGCGAACTGGGCAGCCGCTGGGCCGTTTTCGTGGTGTTCCTGCAGTGCACCGTGGCATGGATAGTTACATTCCTGTTCCGAATTTTTCTCTGATATGAACGTACAGAGCATACTCCTCTTGGCCGCCGTGCTGGTGGCTTTCGTTGCGGTCCTGTGGCGCCACATCAAGAAAGGCGGCAGTGGTTGCAGTTGCGGATGCGACGGCTGCGACAATTGTCAGTGCCCCAACACCAAGGCGCAGCACAAGCAGTCCTGAAAATCGCGGGCTTCGAAGACCGACGTATCATCGTTCAGAATACAGAACGCGTAGAGGCAGCCGTTCTGCCCCAGCGCGTAGCCGGCCAGCGACGAGATGCCGCGCGAGGCCAGCGTACCCGTCTTGCAGAAAATATGTCCTTTCAGCACGGGGTCGCTCATGCGGCCGTAGAGCGTTCCCGTGCGTCCACTGGCAGCCGGCGTGGCCAGCACATCCTCCATCAGCACACGCCACATGCACGTGTCGGCATAGGCATACGAAAGCAAGTCGGTGAGAAAATGCGCACTCATGCGGTTCAGCGGCGAGAGGCCACTGCCGTCGAGCGCACAAAGGCCGTCCGTCCGCTCGGGTAGCACCTCGCAGGCGAAGTCCTGCAACGAGGCGCCCGTACGGTGAAGCACTGCCTCGGCCTTGGCATTATCACTACAAATCAGCATGGGAGCCAGCACCTGCAGCAATGTGTGCGGCTGGCTGTAGATAAGGCGCGCGCCGTGTGTGGCCTCGCGCACAGCCAAAGCGTACTTCCGTGGTTCTGCCGTGCGGCATTCGGCTTGCATCCACTCGTGTGCGAACTGCGGATTCCAGTGGTAGCGGACGCCGCAGGCTTCCAACGACGCCCGAAACTCATTTTCTATACGCTTGGCACCGCTCATCAGCAGCGGCACCTGCCTGTAAGGGATGTCCCACGGCGAAGCAGACGGATGCGGGCGTAGCGTGTCCGAGCGCGTCAGGTCGTACAGGATGCCGCCTTCTATCTGGCTGATACCTGCCTCGCGCAGTGCTTCGGCAAAGGGTTGGAACGATGCCACCAGTGGGTCGTCGTCCGCCTGCAGCAGCAGGCACCCATACAGGACGCTGTCGCAGATGGTGCCGTTGGCCAGCAGTTTGTTTTCGTAGGCATGCTCGCCGCCCAGCTGCTTCAGCGCACAGACGGCCGTCAGCAGTTTTGCACACGAGGCGGGCACCATCCAGCGGTCGGCATGGTGGGCATAGACCTCCTGGCCTGTTGTCAGGTTGGTCACCGCCACCGCCAGCTTCGCAGAGTCGATGCGTGGCGTGCGTGCCACCAGCCGCGCCAGCCGTGCAGCCAGCACGCTGTCCGACGCCTGCACGTCGGCGGCAGAAAACGACGGCTCGGCGGAAATTTCCGATACGTCGTTTCTTCCACAACTGCACGCGAGAAAAACAATTCCTAGCAGCCACGCGGCAGCCTCCACCAGCCTACACCTCATCCTTCTTCCCGCCGTCAGCATTTCCATTTAATTAAAAATCAGGGTTGTTATGCGCTCTGGCGCGAATACTTCCTGTGCCGTCTGCCACAACGCGTCGGGCGTCAGTGCGTCCAACCGCTCGAACAGCTGCTCCTTGGTCTGCGTCCGCCCGTAGTGCAGATAGCGTTTGGCCATGTCGAGCGCCACGCTCTCGGCGTTGTCATACGAGAGTCCGATTTGTCCCTTTAGTTGTCGGCGCGCCGCATCGAGTACGCGCTGACTCAGAGGCGCCTCGGCCAGTCGCGCCAGCTCGCGCAGCACCAGCCGGCGGCAGCGTGCCACGTCGTGATGGTCGCACCCGAAATAGACGCTCCACAGCCCCGTATCGGTGTAGGCCGTGGCACTGCTTTCCACCGAATAAACCAAGCCGTTTCGCTCGCGCAGACTCATGTTCAGGCGGCTGCTCAGCGCAGGCCCGCCCAGCATATTGTTGAGCAAGTAAAGGTGCAGATGACGCGGGTCTGTGGCCGAAAAACCACGGGTGCCCATCATCACGTGCGCCTGATGCGTACTCTTTTCGGTGCAGACCTCCGTTCCGGCGACAGCCGCCTGCGGTTGCTTTCGCACCGGGCCTTCCGCAGCGAAAATCCGAGAGCCGATGCCCAGACGTGCGATACTCTGTTCCGCCTGCCGCGCCACTTCGTCCAAGCCCACACGCCCATAGACATAGAGCACCATGCGGCTGGGCAGGTAGTTGCGGCGTGTGAACTGGCTCACATCCTCCGTCCGTATCTCCCTCAGGCGGTCGGCCTCGCCTAGGATGTTGCGGCCGAGCGGATGGCCGGGGAAACTCAGCGCCTCGAATTCGTCGTATATCAGTTCGCCCGGCGAGTCGTTGTAACTCTCTATCTCGTCGAGCACCACTTCCACTTCGCGCTCAATCTCGTGCTGCGGATACGTGCTGCAGAGCGAGATGTCGAGCAGCAAGTCGATGGCTCGCGACAGGTGCGGCCGCAGCAATGTGCAATAGTAGAACGTCTCCTCCTTGCCCGTATAGGCGTTCAGGTCGCCGCCCACCGATTCCATGCGCGTGATTATCTGTCGGCTGCTGCGGTGCAACGTCCCCTTGAAGCTCAGATGCTCCGTGAAGTGCGCCATTCCGCTCTCGGCAGCCATCTCGTCGCGCGTTCCCGCGTCCACCGCCATGCCACAATACACCACATCGCTCGCGTACGGCGCACAGATGATGCGCAGTCCACACGACAACCTACAAGTCTCAAACTCCACGATTCTCTCTTCTTTATTTCCTAACTGCAAAAGTACGAATAAGCGAGCGAAAAGCAAAATTTATTTATGCTTTTCCGAGCGAGAGTACTTTCACGGACAGAGTACAAATGGCTCGCGTACAATATAAAGCTTCCCCTATTTTTTTCTCTGAAAAAACCTACACGCCTACACTTTGGCACATCAATATGCTGTATTTCAAATTATTGCAGCGGTGTAGGTTCGGGTGTAGGTTCGCAAAAAGCGTGTAGGTTTAACGGCAAAACACGCCACATTTAACATTTCGCACGTCATAAAAGTCGCGCAACACGTCACACCGAACTCACCACCTGACAAAGCAAATTCAGGAAGAAATGCAGCCAAAATGCCCACGAACCTACACCTTTTCGGCTTGCCTACACCCGAACCTACACCCCTATACTGCACAGATATTCAAACGATTAACCCACGAAAGTGTAGGCGTGTAGGTTTTTTCGGAGAAAAATTTCTTAGGGCGGAGATTGCCCCAAGGGGCAAAAGAGTACAGGCAGGGGCGAAGTCCCTGCTACAGAATCATCCGTAAACAATTAGCGCCGAAGGTGCGACAGACGCAATCACTCTGACGCCCCTTCGGGGCTACCATGTGGAGTTGCATCCTTTTGCAGGGGCTTCACCCCTGCCTGTGTCCTGACACCCCTTCGGGGTTAACGCCGTATGACGCACGGCACGGAAAAAGAAAATGGCACGGAGCCTCAGCCACCGTGCCATTTCCATAAATCCGTAAATCCCCCTTTACATTGCTACTTTGAACGTCCGGCCGCCTATCTTCACGAGATAGACTTGTCCCTCGGCAAGGCGGACTTGCGTTGTGCCACGCTTGGCTTCTATGGCCTTCACCTGCTTGCCGTCCGTGGTGAATATCGTGGCCTGCACTGCCTCGTCCTCGTTCTGTATGCTTAGCACATTGCCGCTGGACGTCACGCGAATCGGATCTTCGGTGGACACACCTTCCACGATGTCGCTGCCTTGCTCCACAATGTTTCCGAATCCGCTCCACGGAGATGTTGCCCTGTAAGCCTCGATAGTACCCTTTGGTACTTCCAGAGTACACGTGGATAAGGGAGCATTGGCAAATACGCCTGTTTGACAAGATGGAGGTGTCTCAGACAAGCACGTCACGGTAGCCAGTTTAGTACAATCCTTAAAAACATTGTTGCCTATAGACTTCAGCACGGTGCCCAAAGTTACTTTAGTCAGTCTTTTGCACTTGCTGAACATACCATTGTATAACGTGGTTACATTGTCGCCAATCTTAACTTCTTGAAGATAGGTAATGCTTTCGAACAAATTTGTCCTCGTACAATTGCCGTTATATTCTATATACTTAAGTTCTCTACAACTCGAAAACGCAGAACCTCCAATACTCGTCACGCTCGTTGGAATAGTGATAGCGGTCAGGGCGCTACATAATCAGAAAGCAGAATAGCCGATGCTTGTTACTGTTGATGGAATGGTGATAGAAGTCAAGCTCGTGCAGCCATTAAACGCCGACTCACCGATAGTCGTCAAGTTTTCTGGTAGATAGACGGTGGTCAGTTCCATGCAGTGAAGGAATGCTCTGTTTCCGATGCTCGTCACTTTATATGTTATTCCGCCGCTAGTAATGGAGGCCGGTATAGTAACATAACGTATTTGATAATCATCGGCTCCTGAATACGTAACCGTTGCCTCGGATATCTCCTTGTTCAAGTCGTAGTAAATGCCGTCAATCCTTACGTCATACGCACTAAGGCTCACAGAAGTCAGCATCGCCACCAGCGATGCCAGCAAATGTTTAAGGTAATTTTTCATCATTGAATATTGTAATTATCTCCTGCCTACAGCCATCCCGACTCGGCGTTGCACATTAAGTTTTCGTATGGATATAAAAAGACGTGGGTAGCTGTGTACTCGCTTATCCCACATCTGGGCTCTCGCATTGCCTTGCATCAGGATAAGCAACCAATTAGCCCACGTCCGTGAGATATATCAACCATACCTTTTAATAAGGAATAGAGATATAAAATCACAACGTAGACGCTTCGATTGCGTTTCTTCCGATGCATGAATTTGCGAGATTCAGATGTAGAAGATAACGTTCGTAAACGTCCTTTCACTCGGCCACAGGCACACGTGCCTCAGCCTCGTAATCCAATAAGATTCTTCGACCCACCGCCCTCGAGAAGGGCGATAGGTCTGTGCAAAGATAGAGTAAACAAGCGAGATACGCAAAAAAAGGAGCGGGAATTTGCATGTACCCCATCCGTGTCATTCTGAGGGAGCGAAGCGGAGGAAGAATCTCACGCATCGCGCAGCCTTCAAAAAAGAGATCCCTCCTAACGTCGGGATGACACGTGGCGAGGAAAGCTCAACGAGCGGAATTTGATAAGCAAATTCCCTGCACCGAATCGCGTAAAATATAATGTGTTATTCCACGCTGCAGGACTACAGAATTTCGCTCCCCGTTCAGTTGCCGGCAAGTATTATCAGTACGAGGCCGACAATAAAGAACAGGAACATGAATCGCAACAGGGCATTTACTTGGCGAGTGGCGCCCTTGAATTCCTTCCAAATGAAGACGCCCCACAGGGCAGCAATGAGTGGTGCACCCTGCCCCAATGCATACGAGATGGCTGGCCCGGCCTTGCCCGATGCGATGTAGCTGAAGGCTGTGCCAAGGCACCAGATGGCGCCTCCGAGCATGCCCGTCAGGTGGGTGGCGGCACTGCCCCGGAAATAGGCTCCGTAGGAAACTTTCTCACCCACGAAGGGGAACTTCATGACCAGTGTATTGAAAACGAAGTTGCTGCCCAGCACGCCCAGCGAGAAGATGAAGATGGCCGAGTAGGGCGTCAGCATTCCTGCGGCAGGCTGTTGGAAGTTGGCCACATCCATACCCTTTACGACAAATCTGTAGAACAGACTCATCAGCACGCCGGCTGCAATGGCTATCAGCACGCCCTTCCGGTTCTGGCTCGGGTCTTTCTCCGAGTTGCTGACGCGGCCCGATGCCACGCCGTTGCATACGATGGCTATCACTATCAGCGCTACGCCCAGAAAGAGCAAAAGAGGATTGCCACTGGGCATGCCCAGATAATTGACGATGACGCCCAAGACGAGTGCAATGCCTACACCCAAAGGAAATGCGACGCTCATGCCGGCCAACGAGACACTGGCCGAGAGCAGGATGTTGCTGGCATTGAAAATGATGCCGCCCAGCAGGACCATCAGCACGCTGTCTTGGCTGGCTTGCGACAGGTCATCGAGGAAAGGACGGCCTTCGGCACCCGTGCTGCCCATTGTCAGGCCAAGCAGACCGGCAAAGAGCACCATGCCAATGACGTAATCCCAATAGAAAAGTTCGTAACGCCAAGTCTTGGCTGCCAGCTTCTGGGTGTTACCCCACGAGCCCCAGCAAATCATTGTGATGAAGCATAGCACCACGGCTAATGTGTAACTACTTACGATGTACATGGTTTCTTTCAGTTCTTGCGATTTGGTTTTCTTCTGTTACTTGATTTCACTGATAAACGGAATGCTCTGCTGCGCTCCCATGCGAGTGACGGTAACGGCCGAGGCTGCACATGCGAAGCGGATGGCCTCGGTGATGTCTTTTCCCTGGCAAAGAGCAACGCACAAAGCGCCACAGAAGGTGTCGCCTGCTGCGGTGGTATCGACGGCTTCCACTTTATGTGCCGGCACGGTCCTGACTTCGCCATCCACAATGGTTGCGGCGCCTTTGGAACCCAGCGTGATGACTACTTGCTTCACACCGAGTTCGTTAAGCCTGAGGAAGCAGTGTTTCAGCGTGTCGTCGCTGACCTCTATGCCGCCAATTTGTTCCGCCTCCGTCTCGTTAAGAATCAGCAAGTCCACGTTCTGCAGAAGTTCCGCAGGCAGAGGTTCCTGAGGTGCCGGAGCAGGATTCAGCACTACGCGAGCACCATATGAATGTGCTTTACGAGCGGCATAAACCAGCGTGGGAATGGGAGTCTCGAGCTGCATCAGCACCAATGCTGCATCGCGTAACAAGCTGTCTGCCGCGTCGATGTCTTCGGGACGGAGCTTCCAGTTAGCTCCCGAATTCACGATGATGCTGTTCTCGCCATGAGCGTTGACGGTGATAAACGCGGTGCCGGATGACGTCTCCTCCGTTTGAGTCAAATGCGAAAGGTCTATCTGCTCGCAAGCCAGTTGCTTCAGCGTGTTGTCGCCCAACGCGTCCTTGCCCAGTTTGCCAATGAAAGCCGTTTCGCCGCCCAGACGCGAGCAGGCAACTGCCTGATTAGCCCCTTTGCCTCCAAGGTTTTGCATAAAGCCGTGGCCCATGATGGTCTCTCCGGGGCGAGGAAATTCCTCCACGCGCATCACCATGTCCGTATTCGAACTGCCGATGACTACGATTCTCTTCTTCATGTCTATTGTCTATAGTGTTGTTTGCCGTCCATAGGACAGTCAAAGCCCCTCCCTGCGGGGAAGGGCTTTGGAATGAGCATGCTGCGGCTTATTTCAGCTTGTGCAGTTTCTTTTTCTTGAGATACTGGATGATGGCCTCGGGACGGTCGGTCTGGATGAGGGTGGCTCCGCGGTCGAGAATCCAACCCCATGCCTCGTCGGGCTCGTTCATCTCCACGGCGCGGTCGTCGTCGTGATAGGCACAGAGCGAACCCCAGATGCTGTTGATCCACACTTTGACACCTGCTTCGCGAATCTGGCGGAGACGTGCTTCCACGTCCTGGTTGTAGGTCTTGAAGCAGCATTCTATGGCCACGGGCTTCAGGGCGAGGTTTTCGTTGATTACCTTTTCTGCATCGGCAGCATCGACTTGTACGATGGGCATGTAGATGGTATTCTTCACCACGTCGGCATTCTCCTGCATTACCTGCTCGGCCGACTTGCCGGACTTGATGATTACCTGCTCGGTGGTGCCGGTGCGCTGCATGATCTCGTAGGCTTCCTTAAAATAGTTGTATCCCTGGTCGATGTTGATAAGAATCTTTCCTTTGCACAGGTTGAGTGCTTCCTCCAGTGTGGGAACTTTGTGCCGCGTCAGGGATGCTCCGTGCTGGGGCTTTAGGAAAAGTTGCTGTATCTCGGCATAGGTGTGGTCGCTGACCTTGCCTTTACCGTTGGTGCAGCGGTCGAGTGTCTTGTCGTGCATGATAACGAGCACGCCGTCGCTGGTGCGCTTCAGGTCGAGCTCCACCATATCCACTCCCATGTCGATGCAGTTCTGGAAGGCCTGAAGTGAGTTTTCGGGTGCACTGCGCCAGTCGCCGCGGTGAGCCACTACGGTGACGTACTTGGGATTGTTGAACAGATTCTCGCGCAGCTTGGTGGCGCGGTCTGTGGCTTGCAGCATACCGCTGAGCAGCAGTGCAAGCATAAGGAGGAATGTCTTCTTCATTCTTTATTTCCGTAAATGTCCTCTCCCTCGGTCTGTGCCGAAGGAGAGGAACGAGATTACACAAATGTTTAAACTTCGCAACTCGGGGTACGACTTATCCGCGACGCTCGAGATAAGGCAGGGAGTACGGACGACGATAGTCGTAGTAGTAGAGACGGTGTGCGAATGCTTCCTTGTCGTCGCCGAAACTGAGCGTAGCGGGATTCCACTTCACAGGACGCTTCAGCTCGCGAGCGATGTTGAAGAGGCAGCACAGTGTGTTAGTACTGCAACCGTACTCGATCGGAGCGATGGGGTCTTTGTGCTCGCGCACGGCGTCGATGAAATTCTGCATGTGCGGAGCGCTCACTTCGTACTGTCCCGCAGAGATTTGCTCCTGCTGCTTCTTCAGCAACTTGCTGTCGGAGCACTCGATGTAGCCGCGTGCCACCTTGAGCCAGCCCTTGTCGCCGATAAACTTGATGCCGCGAGCCTCCTTGTCGTCGGTGTAGGGACGCTCCTGCATGATGATGCCGTTGGCATAACGCATGGTTCCCCACTCGGCGCCGTTGTAGCCTTTCGGGATGAACTCCACCGGTCCCAGTCCGTCCATACCGATGGCGGCCTGAGCGATGTCATACATGTGAGCTCCCCAGTCGGCAGGATAACCGTTGCCTGTCTCCTCGTACCATCGCCATGCACCCCAGAGTTTCTCGTTCTGGTCGGGGTCGAGTGTCACCACGGGGCAGAGGTCGGAATGATAGTGAATCTTGGGATTGTTGAGCGGGCCCATCCAAAGGTTGAAGTTCAGGTTGTCGGGCACGGGCATCTCGGGCAGGTCGAGTGGCTTTGGAGGATCGCCCACGCGGCAATAAATCTCCTTGATATCGCCCAGTGCACCGCTCTGCACGAGTGCGATGGCCGTCTGGAACTCTTTGCTGCTTCGCTGCTGGCTGCCCATCTGCAGGATGCGGTTGTTGGCACGAACGGCGCGCTGCACGGCCAGACCCTCGGTGATGGTGTAGGCCAGAGGTTTCTGCACGTAAACGTCCTTACCGGCCTGCAACGAGTGAATGGCAACGAGTGCGTGCCAGTGGTCGGGAGTGGCTATCTCTATGGCATCGATGTCCTTACGCTCGAGCAGACGCTCGTACTCTTCGTAAACGTCGCAGCGCACGGGCATGGATTTCTCCTTCTGCCACTTCGTTACGTAGCGGCGGAAACGCTCGCGCTTGATGCTGTCCACATCACAGCAGGCTGCCACCTGCACACCCGGGCACTGTGTGAAACTGCGAAAGTCGCTGCATCCCTGCTGTCCGAGACCCACAAATCCGAGCACCACGCGGTCGCTTGGAGCCACGCGGACGCCATCTACCGTAAAACTGGGCAGAATCATAAAACCGGCAATGCCTGTGGCGGCAGTGGTCAGGAAGTCGCGACGCGACATTGTGTTCTTCTCGGCTTGTGAAACTTTGCTTTGCTTTTTGTTCATAAGGCTTAAGAATTTTGGTTTAGGGTTAATATTTAAGGTTTTCGTCACTTTCTGAAATACTTTCCTACCATGGGGAGCGACGAGAGCGGCAGGTCGCGTCTGACGATGTAAGCCAAGAAGGCTACGATGTAGGCGGTGTTGCAAGCCAACTGCGCCCACATGGGCAGGTGGTGCGAGCCATAGAGCATCAGGGCCGTTAGGACGGCTGCCAGAGCAACGTAGAGTGCGATGTCCCGAAGCGGATAATCTATTTTGTAATAGTGCTGGCCAATGAAGTACGACAGCAGCATCGAGGTGGCATAGGCGGCAAATCCGGCCCACGCACAGGCCATGTAGCTGAAGCGTGGGATGAAGAGCACGTCGATGGCTATAAGCACCACGGCACCGATACCCGAGAAGTAGGCACCCCAGATGGTGCGGTCGGTGAGCTTGTACCAGAACGAGAGGTTGAAGAACACACCGAACATAATCTCAGCGGCCATGACGATAGGCACCACACGCAGCCCTTCCCAATAGCTCCGTCCGATAACAAACTTCAGCACCTCTATGTAGCCCATGACGCAGAGGAAAGCCAGCAGTGTGAAGATGATGTAGAACTTCATGGCCTGTGCATACGTCTCGCGATTGTCCTTGTCCTTCGACTTGCCGAAGACAAAAGGCTCGTAGGCAAAGCGGAAAGCCTGAGTTATCATTACCATAATCATGGCTATCTTAATGCAGGCGCCGTAGATGCCAAGTTGCACGTTGGCTTCGGCAAGCGGACCGTCGTAGAATCGCGGGAAGAGAATCTGCGAGGCGGCCTGATTGAGCTGTCCTGCCACGCCCATGACGAGCAGCGGCCACGTGTAACCGAGCATTCGCCGGCAGGCTGCACCGTCGAAACCGAAGCGGAAGCCGCGCATTTCCTTCCAGAGAAGCAGCAGAGTACAGAGCGTGCAGACAAGGTTGATATAGAAGACAAAGGCCACATCGAGCGTGAACTGCTCGTCGTAGATGCCAAAGGGATTGAGCCGCAGTTTGGGCAGCACAATAAGATAGAGGATGTTAAGCAGGATGTTGAGCAGGATGTTGAAAATCTTCAGTGTGGCAAACTTCACAGGCCTGTGCTGGTAGCGCAGATAGGCAAAGGGAATGGCCATGAAGGCATCCACAGCTACTGTGACGTACATCACGCCCACGTATTCGGGATGGTCGGCATAACCCACAGCGGCAGCAATGGGTTGCAACAGGGTCAGCACTACGGCGATGGAGGCCAGCGACGTGAAGGCAAGCATCCGCAGCGTGGTGGAATAGATGCGCTCTGGCTGCTCGCCCTCGCGGCTCATAAAGCGGAAGAAGGTGGTCTCCATGCCAAATGTCAGCAGGATAACGAGGATGGAGACGTAGGCGTAGACATTGGTGATGACTCCATACTCGCCGCCCGAGGCAGCGAAGCGGGCCGTCTGAATGGGCACCAACAGGTAGTTGATGAATCGGGCAACAATGCTCGACAGACCGTAGATGGCCGTGTCCTTGGCCAATGATTTCAGATTTGCCATATTATTTATGATTTTACTCGTTATCTCGTATAAATCCTATACGCCTTCTTGGTTTGTCGGTAGAGTGTGACATCTGTAACTCTGCTAGTGCCTCGCTGATTGCATCAATCTGCGACCTTGTACTCTCATTTATGTCGTTTTGGTCTGCAAGAATCTCTTCAACCTCATGACGAAGATTCGTTAAACTGCGTTCTATCTCGTTCAACTTGACAGGAATTGCCAAAGTTGTGAGTGCTTGACGCATAGCAACAAAAGCACGTGTAACAATAATACTTGTCTCTATTGCGACATCACTTCTGAGAATTCCGGCCAAAGCCAATGCACCATGCTCAGTAAAGGCTAAAGGCAAGGCAGATTTAGGACGTTTGACCCTTGATGTCATCACAAATTGTGATAAGATTGTATCCCATTCCACCTCACTTAATTGAAACATAAAATCTTCGGGGAAACGTCTAATGTTGCGCTTTACCGATTGATTGAGTACACGCGTTTCGACTTGATAAAGTTCTGCCAAATCAAAATCTAACATTACTCGTTGTCCACGAATCTCGTATATTTTCTCTTTAATTGCCAGTTCGTTCATCTCTTTTATATCTTCCACCTTTTTACCTCTATCCGAAGAATAGATATGCAATTGCTATGGCGGTTACAATGCCGGCCAAGTCGGCCCAGAGTCCACAGGCCACGGCGTGGCGAGTGTGGCGGACGCCCACTGAGCCGAAGTAGACAGCCAGGATGTAGAACGTGGTGTCGGTGGCACCCTGGAAGAGACACGAGAGGCGGCCCACGAAAGAGTCGGCGCCGTACGTCTGCATGGCGTCCACCATCATGCCACGGGCACCGCTGCCGCTGAGCGGCTTCATCAGTGCTGTGGGAAGTGCTGCGACCCAGTCGGAGTTGAGGTTCATGGCTTCCACGGCCTTCTGGATTCCTTCGATGATAAAGGACATGGCACCCGATGCACGAAACACTCCGATGCTGACGAGGATGGCCACCAGATAGGGGATGATGCGTACGGCCGTTTCGAAGCCACTTTTTGCACCCTCTACGAAGGCGTCGTATACGTTTATCTTCTTGTACATACCTGCCAAAATGAACGAGGTGATGACACTGAAGAGGATGACGTTGGCGGCCACGGTGCTCCACGTGTTCATCGTCTCGCGCTCCACATGTGTCCCCAACCACACGATGCCGCCCACCAAGAGGCAGAGGCCGAGGATCGTAAGGAGAATGACACGGTTGAAGAGGTTGATGCGCTGATAGATGCCGGTGATAATCATGCCAGCCAAAGTGGCCACCGTGGTAGCGATGAGAATGGGGATGAAGACGTCGGTCGGCTGCGCAGCTCCCATCTGAGCGCGATACACCATCACGCCGACCGGAATAAGCGTCAGTCCGCTGGTGTTGAGCACAAGGAACATAATCATGGGATTGGTGGCCGTATCCTTCTTGGGATTGAGTTCCTGCAGGCTCTCCATAGCCTTGAGGCCGAGCGGCGTAGCCGCGTTGTCGAGCCCCAACATGTTGGCACTGAAGTTCATAAAGATGTGCCCGAAGACGGGATGCCCAGCTGGTATGTCGGGGAAGAGTTTTACCATAAGCGGCGAGAGCCACCTGGCCAGCACGTTCACCACGCCGCCACGTTCGCCAATCTTCATCACGCCCATCCAGAGGCTCAGCACGCCCGTCAGTCCGAGCGAAATCTCGAATGCGGTCTTGGCCGAATCGAAAGTGCTGTTAATGACAGCAGGGAACACCTCGGTGTTACCCATAAAAACTAACTGCACCAACGCGATGATGAATGCAGTAAGAAAGAATCCTATCCAAATATAATTCAGTACCATAAAGCCTCACCCCCTAACCCCTCTCCGAGGAGAGGGGAGATTAATAGTCATATTCGTGTTCATTCTCTCAAAGCGGTTCTAATCTTCTCCAGTACTTGAGTAATCTCGTTCAAGACTTCTTCATTTGTGAATCGGATGACGCGAAATCCCAAGTTGTTCAGTCGTTCTGTTCTTATGTTGTCTTCCTCTTTTCTTTCAGCCTCTGAGTGATATGCGCCATCTACTTCTACCACAAGCATCCTGTCGAGGCAGACAAAGTCTGCGATGAAGTCGGATATTATGTGTTGGCGGCGAAAGTCGAACCCCAGTTCTCGGTTCCGAAGATGTTCCCACAAGACACTTTCTGCCAGGGTGGCATTCCTGCGGTTCTGCCTTGCATAGTTCTTCAGCAGAGAGTACCTGTCTGATGCTGCCCAGCGGAATCGTGTGGAGGTGGTTGTGGTCTTCGTATTCATAGGTCGAGTTGCCCTTGCACGTACTCCCCTCTCCTCGGAGAGGGGTTGGGGTGAGGCTCTCTTCCCAGATGAGAATATGCCAGTTCGGTTACTTCGCGGCCACGGGGAGTACGTTTGATGAATCCTTCCTTTATGAGGAACGGCTCGTACACTTCCTCCACGGTACCGGCATCCTCGCCCACGGCGGTGGCTATCGTGGTGATGCCCACCGGGCCGCCGCGGAACTTGTCGATGATAGTAAGCAGAATCTTGTTGTCTATCTCGTCGAGACCGTATCGGTCTATGTTCAGTGCCTCCAGCGCGATGCGTGCAATGCGCAGGTCGATGTTGCCGTCGCCCTTCACCTGTGCAAAGTCGCGCACACGGCGCAGCAGGGCATTGGCGATTCGTGGCGTACCGCGACTGCGGCTGGCTATCTCGGCAGCAGCCTTCGCATCGATGGGTACACCCAGTATGGATGCACTGCGTTGTATGATTTTCTGCAGCGTGGCAGACTCGTAGTATTCCAGGTGCAGATTGATGCCAAAGCGTGCACGCAAGGGTGCCGTGAGCAAGCC
>Ga0247610_10002081_pt1 | contig 23704 bp, 15 predicted proteins | sample 174DNAGHGhighgp2_FD_193483 | JGI IMG/M metagenome (GOLD analysis project Ga0247610, IMG submission 193483) | Sheep rumen microbial communities from Palmerston North, Manawatu-Wanganui, New Zealand - 1742 DNA GHGhigh gp2 | ecosystem: Host-associated > Mammals > Digestive system > Stomach > Rumen...
ACGCCTGAGTGCGTCGAAGACGGCGCCGAGGCAGTCGTAGTTGCTGATTTGCGTGGTATACTCCTCCCTTTCCAAGCCAAGGCTCTCCGCCACGAAGCGGTTGCCGAAGTCACGCCAGTCGATGTCGGGGAAGGCCACATGGTGGGCGTTGAAGTTGCCCGTCGCCCCACCGAACTTGGCAGTGACGCCACAAGCCTTGAGTTGCTCTATCTGCCGGGTGAGCCGATAGACGAATACCATGACCTCCTTGCCCAACCTGGTGGGCGACGCCGGTTGTCCATGGGTCTTGGCCAGCATCGGCACGTCCTTCCATGCCTCGGCATATTCACGCAGTTGGTCCACCAGTTGGTCGAGCAACGGGAGCAACACGTCATGAAGAGCCTCCTTGATGCTCAGCGGCACGGCGGTGTTGTTGATGTCCTGCGAGGTGAGTCCGAAATGGATGAACTCCTTGCATGCCTCGAAGCCTCCGGCCTGGTCGAGCTTTTCCTTGATGAAATACTCCACGGCCTTCACGTCGTGGTTGGTCACTTTCTCGATGTCTTTCACACGACGGGCATCCTCCTCGGTGAACTCCTCGTAAATGGCACGCAGCAAAGGGAACCGCGTGGCATCGAAGTCTGCGAGTTGGGGCAAAGGAAGACGGCATAGAGCAATGAAATACTCTATCTCAACGCGTATCCTATACTTAATAAGTGCATACTCTGAGAAATATCCTGCCAACAGTTCTGTTTTCCCTCTATAGCGGCCGTCAATAGGCGAAATGGCCGTCAATGTATCAAGACTCATCATATCTATCAATATGGATTTGCGACAACTAAAGGTGTCTCTTTTTATCCTTTTAATGCTAATACGGTGCAAAGGTAAGAATTTCTTGTCGTATCGACGAATAATAATCCCTAAAAAAACAAAAAATCCCCGCAGCCCCGAAGAGCCACAGGGAATCACCCCAAGTGGGCGTTGACGGATTCGAACCGCCGACCCTCTGCTTGTAAGGCAGATGCTCTAAACCAACTGAGCTAAACGCCCCTTTTGTGAAAAGCGGTGCAAAGGTAGGAACATTTTTTGAACCAGCCAAATTTTTCGCAATCTTTTTTTTCAAGCCATGCCAGGATTCTTTCATAAAGCTTTTCAAAACCTTGGTGGTCGGCCAAACATACAAACGCTTGCAACCGACTGAAAGGCAGCCACTTGTTATTATGGGAGAAAATGGCTCATATCATTCGACACGAGTTCCATTTTCTCCCAATGACTATAGGCAACCTACGATGCCATCATGTCTGAAACAAACGATTTTCTTTCACCATGAATGACAAGCGTCATCACGGGATGGGGAAAGTGGCTTTTCCCAAAGGCAGCGGTGCAAAGGTCATTTCCGATTCGCTTCTGCCTTTCTGTGGCAGATGGGCGGCACCATCAGTATTGTCAATGATGAATATGAGAGTGTTCAAGCTACGTTCCGGCAATCTGACGGTCAATTCCTGCGTCGGTTTGTTGATGGAGATGGTTGTTTCTTTGCAAAGCGACTCATTCGATGTTGACGACAGGCGCACACCACTTTTCACCTTTACAGGCAACTTGAGTTTCAGGCTGGTCGCATTCTTGGTGGTGTCGATGGCCATCACGATGAGCGAGTCGCCCTTGATGTAAGCAGATGTCTCGAAAGCGGAATTGGTACCGGTGTTGACGCTGGCAGTGGTGCCGAGGCGAGTGGAACCTGTGACATGCTTGGAGAAGTGCGACATCACAAATGCGCGAGGCAGCAGAGTGTTCTTCGTGTTGCCAGGATAATTCCCCTCTCCTGTCCCGACGAAAGACCAGTGGGCACGCATGTACCAGAAGATGTATGCGGTGCAGCCCGACAGCATGCATTCATTGAGTTCCTCGGCGAAGAGGAGTTGCTCGTGCCAATTGGGCAAGCCCTGGATGTTGTCGGAAACAGAGTGCTCTGTCATCCACACTTCCTTGCCATATCTTGCGGCCAAGGTGGCAGCGCTCTTCATATTTCCCAATGGCGGATGCCCGTAGAGGTGTCCGGCGATGATGTCAATCTGGTTGCGTGCCGTCGCGTCATTCAACAGCATATTGGAATAACTGGGGTCGAAGCCCAACGGCTCGGCACTGATCAGGCGGACACCGCCATATGTCTGCCTGTCGAGCATATGGGCATAATTCTTGACAAGGTTGAGTTGTTGCTGTGGTGTGTAGAGGCAACCGGAGTAGTCGACCCACCAGTCGGGTTCGTTCTGAATGGAAACGGCATCCATCTCCACTCCTTTCGACTTCATGTACTCCAGGAACGTGTTCAGCCAGGGGAAGAACTTGTCATAGCAATCCTCGCGCAGTTGGCCGCGCTGATTGCCCTGACTATCACTGTTGCCGCCCTGGGCGGTGCCGTTGGTCTTGTAGTCTCCTGGAGGCGACCATGGCGTGCCAAAGACGATGCCGCCTCGTTGCTTGACAATCTGTGCAGAGGGGACAGACCCTTGCCAGTCGTAGGGTGTATCCCAGTTTCCCCACTCAGGAACCCTGACATCACCAACGAAGTTGGGAGAAATCTCCATGCGCATGATGTTCAAGCCTATCTCCGACTCAGGGCCATACAGCAGCTTCACGGGCTGTGTGTCGGTGCCCAAGGGGCACATGGCGCCATCGCAGGCAGCGGCGCCGAATCCCGTAATCTTCTGATATCGGGTGTTGTCCACTGTCACAGTGATCATTTCCGCTTGATTGAGGATGATGTCCACAATGAGGGTGACATCGGTGATGTTCACCTCTCCGTCTTCGTTGACATCAGCGTTCTCAAAGACGATGAAGCCTGTTGAACTGCTGAGAATGTAATCCACGGCAGTGGTGACGTCGGTGATGGTCACCTCTCCGTCGCCATTGGCATCGCCGATGAGTCTCGCCACAGGAGCTTTCTTCACGAAGAACTTGATGTCGTCGAAGTAGTATTTGTTGGCTTCCTTCAGCACGGCAAGGTTGAAGGCGATGGTGTGCATCTCATTGCTTTCATCACGTGCATCGCCTGCTTTGTAAACTTGGTCTTCGGTGATGGTTCCGGTCTTTTTGATGTTCACCCAACTCGTGGTGAAGGGAATGTCGCCAAGCATGTCCCAATGATTGTATTGTCCCGGTTGGTTGTGAGCTTGAGTCTTGCTATTGGCAGCTTTCTCAGCACGCACCTTGAAGGAGAAGACGTATTCGTCGCCCGGTCGCAATTTGTCAGCCACGGTGATGAAGAATTGGCTGTCCCAGTCGTCGATGGATGTTTGACCCTGGGGAATGTCTCTCGACACCACCTCGATGCACTTGTTGCTGGCATTTGTCGGGTCTGTGACAAGACGGGACGGTCCCCAGTATGACGTTGCGGAAGTATACTCTTTGCTGGTGTAGTTTGTCGTTTCGCTACCTTCGCAGTTGCCATTGGTGATGAGGTCGGCATAGCCCTGGTCTCCTACCACCAAATAAATGGCTTTGATGACAATGGTGGCTTCACCAGATGCTTGGAGTGCGATTTGTTTGACACTTGTCACATCTTTGTCTTCAAACGACATCTCCACTGAGGTGCTGCCGGTGCCTGCCCCTTGGGTGTAAGCTTCTCCGTTGTTTCTCTGGAGTTGAATCTGGGTGTATAGCGGTGTCGGTTCTGCAAATTCATACACCACCTTGCTATATCCCGACCAGTCTTCATCATCAAACCATGCGGCAACACCGCCCCACTGGACGGAGTTGAAGATGATGACACCGTTTTCGTTGGACCATGATTCACTTTCTTTCCAACAGTAACCGATACGCCCCATGATGTCCACCTTGTCGCCAGCATTCTGGGCATAGGAGGCCAATGCCATGGAAGCTATCAAGCATAAAGCCAATAGTTTTTTCATAAATTTATTTGTATTGTTTCTTCTCTTTCTTGTTTGTCTATCCAGGATATTTCTCTTGTTTGCAAGTCAACAGCCAGATAAAAGAACGGCAACAATCGACAATCAAGGCTGCATGGGTTGTTGATGCATGTTTCACTTGAAAAGGACCTGTAATGAATAATGGTGCAAAATTACGCATTTTATCCCAAATAGCAACACATTTTCTCGTTTTTTTGAATGCGTAGCTAGCTTTACCCTGTCTGAGACCATTTGACCACATTCTGAACAATTGACCAATGCCATGGTTATATATCTTATTGGTTTTCAAAATTTAAAATGGTAAGACAATTAATACTTCACAATTTCGTTCTCAAATCATTTGCCATTTTAAGTTCATTTGTACCAGCATGCTATTTCTCCACGACATTGAATTTGAAATAGGTGCCTTTCATGTAATTCTGGAAACCGCCACTGTAGCTGTAACCGTTGAAGGTGCCATCGAAACATCCTGTGTTAACGCCATCGGGATTATATTCTTCCAAATGAAGTTGACTGCCTGAAAGGTTGCCATAGACTGTCATCTTGGCAGAACGCCCCTGGGAGTGATAGTAATAGGTGCCTTCCACGTAACCGCCGTTGACTTGAATGTCCATGGTGATGCCATACTTGGAAATGGCTCCTTTGAGGTGATGGTAGCCATCTATTGTCACCACACGAGGTTGTGGTGCCACACGGGGTTGTGCCTCAGCTTTCAAAGTGTTGAGGGAGTCTTTAATCACCTGTGCCTTGGCGAGGGAGTCTTTGGCGAGGGAGTCGGCGACGTGTTGCTGTTGCTGCTGTTCAAGAGCCTTCTCCATCTTATTGTTCCTGTCAATGAAATAGAAGATGCCGCCTCCGATGATGATGGCCACCAAGAAAGCCAGGATGGCATACAACAACTTGTTGTTATTGTTACTGCCATTACCGCTGCTGGCAACATCTTGATACACCATTTGTTCACTCGTTTGCCCGTACTGTGTCTCTTCACTTTCATTCACCACCGGGCATCCGCATTTGGGACAGTGGTCTGCCATATCAGAAATGACTTGCCCACACTCTCTACATTTGATTAGTGCCATGGTATCGTGTTTTTATTGATTTGTGGTATTCATTTGGATTTGTTTTTCATTCAAATTAACGACCATAAGTAACTTGCAAAAATACGAACTAATTTTGAATATCACAAGCATTTGAGCATCTTTTTTATTGGCAGGACATTCATAGGGTAAGACAAGAAGAAATGACAAAAACAAGACAGCCCGAACACCATTTTATTGGTAGTCGGACTGTGTCATCAATAATTCCATTCTGGAAACATACCGTCTTTTCACATCCTGCATCCGCCTGTCGGTTCAAGCGGGAAAATCTGCGAGGCGGCTCCCATCCCGGAAGTCCCATCCTCAAGGTAACGACCTGCCTCAATCGTTGACAGTACCCCGCCGGTGCTTCTTTACCACAATCAGGGTCCAGCCTCGATGATGAGTAAGGAAGTTTATCCTACCCCATGTCTTAAGGCCGACAACAGCACCTTTTGGCATACGGAGCATCTTCCTTCGCTCATTCACCTTGATCTCGCGTCTACGAGCCAAGATCTTCAGGTCGTCACTTTCAACATGAAGCTTTGCCATGTCTCAAGTCACTTTTTAAAGAACGCTTGGATGTTTAAAATCCCTTTGCTTTTGTTTTCTGATGCAAAGGTAGGCGGAAAGTGCGCAGATTTGATGCGCACTTGAAAAAAAATTAAAAAAGTTGAAGAAACGAATTGAATGATGTCTGAAACGAAATTCCAAGCAACAACGCCCGCCTTCCACACACGGAGGATACAACCCCCTCTTTATGACTGAGAGGGAGATGATTTGCACGCGTGTTTCGAGAGTGAAGATGGTAGGATATCCATGCCAACAACATATTGCCCATCATAAAAGGAGGCAACAGGTTCCGAGAAAAGTTTCAACAGTTATGCAACATATGAAATGAGAATATGGAACAAGAAATGAGTTTTTTCTTTCATCAGTCGGTATTCTCATAAAATTGATGTAATTTTGCAGCCGTAAATTCAAACAAGAAGACAAGAAATGGAAAAAGTAGTAAGCGGCATCAGGCCCACAGGCAACCTGCACCTAGGCAATTACTTTGGTGCGGTGAAAAGTTTCGTGAAAATGCAAGACGAGTATGACTGCATGTTTTTCATCGCCGACTGGCACAGCCTGACCACACATCCGAAACCAGAAGACATCCAACAGAGTGCACGCACCATCCTGGCCGAATATCTCGCGTGCGGCCTCGACCCGGAGAAGGCACCCATCTACATCCAAAGCGATGTAAAGGAAACATTGGAACTCTACCTTTTCCTCAACATGAACATGTATCTGGGTGAACTGGAGCGCGTGACGACATTCAAGGAAAAGGCTCGAAAGCAACCCAACAACGTGAATGCCGGCTTGCTCACCTACCCCACCCTCATGGCTGCTGACATCCTGCAACACCGCGCACAAAAGGTGCCCGTGGGGAAGGATCAGGAGCAGAACATGGAAATGGCCCGCAAATGCGCACGCCGCTTCAACAACATCTATGGCGTGGAGTATTTCCCCGAACCACAAAACTTCTATTTCGCCGACAAGGCGGTAAAGGTTCCCGGTCTCGACGGCACTGGAAAAATGGGAAAGAGCGAAGGCAACTGCATCTACCTGCGCGACGACGACAAGACCATCACCAAAAAAGTGATGAAGGCTGTAACCGACCTCGGACCACAAACCCCGAACAGCGAGCGTCCTGAAGTGATAGAAAACCTGTTCACCTTCCTACGTCTTTGTTCCAACGAAGAGGCATACACCTATTTCGATGAGAAATGGAACGACTGCACGCTGCGCTATGGCGACTTGAAAAAGCAAATCGCCGCAGACTTGGTGAAGACCATCGCACCCATCCGTGAGCGCATCAATGAATACAGTGCCAACCGCGAGCTACTCGACCGCATCGCTCGCGATGGAGCCGACCGCGCACGCGAGAGCGCCCTCGCCACCATCAAGGATGTCAGGAGAATCATAGGATTCAAGTAAATTGAAGATTGAAAATTGAAAATTAAAGATTGAAATCTCTGTCTCCCTATGCCGCAACAGTGTTGCGGCAAAGAAAACACAGGTCTTTCCGGTTTGATGATTCAGGCTGAGCCCCCCCCAAAAAAACCGAACACACCCCCACAAAAAAAAGGAGCCTCTTTTGGAGGCTCCTTTTTTTTGTGATGTATCTAAGATTAGCGTACTTCAACAGTAGCGCGGCGGTTGAGCTCGAACGGTGAGAGGATGTCAACACCACCCTTGCCAACAGCAGTGATCTTGGAGCGGTTCACGCCCATGCCAACGAGTTCCTCGACGACGGTCTTTGCACGCTCGTCGGAGAGCCACTGGTTGTGGTCGGGCTTGCCAGTAGCGCTGTCAGCATAACCGGTGACGAGAAGGTCAGAGTTGTTGTCGATGGCGAACTTACCCACGGTGCGGACGTCGACCATGTCACGAGAGTAGGAAGGACCACTCTTCGTCTTGTCGCAGTAGAAGAACACAGTAGCGGGAGCAGCAATACCCTTCACGATGGGCTTTGGCTCTGGGCACTTGTGGTTCTTGATGAGGTTGTTCAGACGGTCAATCTCAGCGTTGGCGTCATCCAACTGAGCGTTGAGGGCGTCGATTTGTGACTGATGGAGAGCCTTGATGGCAGCGACATCGGGCACTTTGTCCCATGTTCCCTTGCCGAGGTTGAAGGTCAGACCGAGCTCAGCATAGAGAAGGTTGTCGTGTGAATCCCATCCACGATGGTTGGGGTCAAGGTCGGTATCATACTTTTTGAAGTCGATATCGTTCTCAATACGGTTCCATCCCACTTCAAGGTTAAGGAACACCTTGCGGCTGAGGCGGAATTCATTGAGGATACCGGCATTGAGATCCATTGCATAACGGTTGTGAGTCATGGAGCGACCAACACCACCACCAACGAATGGAATGAAGTTCCACACACGGTCGGGATTGTAGCCATAGAGCATGTTGCTCACATTGAAAAGGATATTCTCATTGAGGAGCCAGAACTTGTTTGACTTGCCTACGCCGTCACCTTTGGCGTCAGCACGCACTTGCTTGCCCCAGATACCCATGAGCTTGGTACGCAGACCAAGACCTGGAGTGAACCATTTACCAATGGCGATTGAAGCACCCGGATTCGAACGGAAATCCTCGATAGGACTGGTGGGCAGGTTTGCACCGTGCTCCTCAGCAGAGTACCAAGCATTCCACTGTCCTCCGACCTGAATAAACCAATTGCTCCAGAAAGAATTGGTGGCCACGCTGTATTTCAGCGTCGGGTCATCCTGTGCATTGGCCGAAAAAGATACGCCGACTAAAGCCAGCACCATTAATAGTTTTTTCATAACCTTTTATGTTTTTAAAGAATCAAAAAATTAATTATATTCGTTTCTACACATGATTTTCCGTGGCAAAGATAATATTTTTTTTCAAATCTTATTATCTTTCATTAAGATTTTTTTGTTTTTTCCCCAAAAAAAGCATCAAAAACCGCATTTTTCCTCACTTTTTCGGGATTTCAACCCAGCAAATGCTCCATTTCCTCTTGTTGCAAGATGCCAAGGATGTTTTTGCCATCAGGACTCATATTGACATTGGAACAGCCAAAAAGTCGGTTGACGAGGCTCTCCATCTCCTCGTTTGACAGCACCTGCCCTTGGGGGATGGCGGCACGCCTTGCCATGGTGAGCGCCACGGCGGCATCGACCTCCTCCCTCGGCCGACCCACCTTCTCTTTCGCCGCAGCCACGATTTCTCTCAGCATGGCGGTGGCGTCCACGCCCTCGATGTCTGCCGGCACCCCGTCGATGGAAAAGGAACCACCTCCAAGGTCGGTGATGGAGAATCCCACCTCTGACAATTCCGGAGCGAGCTGGACCACGACATCCGCCTCCGTCGGGGGAAAGACGACGATTTCAGGGAAGAGCATGCTTTGCGATGCCCACCGATGCATCCTCATCTTTTCAAGATACTCCTCATAAAGCACCCTCAGGTGGGCCCTGTGCTGGTCGATGATCATCAGTCCCGACTTCACAGCCGTCATGACATACTTCCCTTTATATTGATAATGTATAGGCGACTTCTCGGCTATGATGTCGGCAGGAGCATCCTTCTCCTCCTGGTCATCGAAGAGGGTGCGCTCTTGCGTCACCTCCATCTCCGTCTTTTGGTACAACTCCTCCCAATGTCGCATGTTGGAGGCGTCATGGGAGCCACGCGTATCCTTGAAGGGGTTGTAGAGAGGGTTGCCGCCACCTGCCGGCGGGGTGCTGCCACCGTTTCCAGGAATGAAAGGAGGGAATTCAGGCTTGCCTTCCGTGTCGAAATCTATGGACGGCACATCATTGAATTTCCCCACGGCATCTTTGACGGCGGCCGACAGGATTTGCCAGATGGCTTGCTCGTTGTCGAACTTGATTTCCGTCTTGGTAGGGTGTATGTTGACGTCGATGTCGGCCGGATCCACCTCGAAATAGATGAAGAACGGCACTTGCTCACCCTGTGGCACCAACCTTTCAAACGGCGCCATCACCGCTTTGGCGAAATAGGGATGCCTCATGTATCTTCCATTGACGAAGAAGAACTGGTGCGCCCCCTTCTTCCTTGCCGCCTCCGGTTTTCCCACATATCCGGAGATGCGGCAGAGCGTGGTGTCAACAGCCACAGGAAGCAAGTCCTGGTTGATGCGCTTGCCGAACACATCGATGACACGCTGCCTCATGCCCGAAGCCTTGAGCGACGACACCTCCGCACCGTTGCTGTGTAGCGAGAACGCCACATGGGGATATACGAGCACTATGCGCTCGTATGCAGCCAGGATGTTGTTGAGTTCAGTGGCGTTCGACTTGAGGAACTTCCTCCTTGCCGGAACGTTGTAGAAGAGGTTCTCCACCTTGAACTGGCTTCCCACGGCACATTGCACAGGCTCCTGTGACACGAATCTCGAGCCATGTATGGTGGTGACGGTTCCCACTTCGTCGACAGCCATCCTGGTGGTGAGCTCCACCTGAGCCACCGCTGCGATGGAGGCGAGGGCCTCTCCACGGAACCCCATGGTATGCAAGTCGAAGAGGTCGTCGGCCTTCCTGATTTTGGAAGTGGCATGCCTTTCGAAGGCCAGTCTTGCATCCGTTGCCGACATGCCACAGCCGTCGTCGATGACGAGGATGGAGGTTTTCCCCGCATCCACCACCATCACGTGCACCTCCTTTGCTCCGGCGTCGAGAGCGTTCTCCACCAGTTCCTTCACCACCGACGCAGGGCGTTGTATCACCTCGCCGGCAGCTATCTGGTTGGCCACGGAGTCTGGAAGTAATTGTATGATGTCGCTCATAGGGGTGTCACGGATTACTATTCACGCTTGATGGGAACTTGTCTCATTCTCTTGGTCAGGGCCTTGGGAGAGTCGTCGCCTGTTGGGGAAGCACCCTTGTCGTGCCTCCCGGGGATGTAGTATATGTCATCCTTGTTGGCCGGACGGATATAGTCATACCATCCGAAACGTGGGAGATAGTCTTTGGCCGGCGGGATTTGCATCATGGGGTAAAGCACGCCCTCCGACTTCGAAGCCCAGATCTTCTCCATTTTTCGCTCACTGTTGAGGAACATCCTCATCGTGTCGGTCTCCATAAACACCATACCGATGAGTGTGCTGTCACGGTCCTCTATGGGATAATAGACGGTCTGCACGTTGCCTATGGCTTCGCTCATCCTGAGGCTTCCCTCCACGAAATAGGCGTTCATCAGCCTGGATGCCACCTGGTTGTAATACACCTTTTCCGGATGCTCGTAGTCGTGTTTCATCTCTATGGATAACGCGTTGGACATGACATTCGCCTCACGGACGGTGGAGTCGGCCATGAACACCTTGATGCTGTCGCCCATGAGTTGACGTGACGCATTCCACACGATGGGGTCGAAATACATGGTGAGCGTGGAGTCTTTTGAGTTGAGCACGAGAGAGTCGCACACTGCCTGGACGTCTTTCCGGAACATTCTCACCTTCTGATAGCAATGCACCTTCCTGTAGATGGAGTCGGTATTGATGTGGAACGTCTCCACCCTGATGGTGTCTGCGTGCATGTATAGCGTGTCCTTTTGGGAGAAGTCGATGAAGACGGGGTTTTTGGTGGCCATTCCCGTGCCGGTCTTCTCGTTGTAGTCCACCGCGTCGGCTATGAGCCGGTTCTTGTTCTTATGGTCCACGTAGTCCACCTTCCCGTAGCCCCTGCTCGACTTCTTGTCGCTGTCGTAGAAGAGGCTGTCTCCTGAGATGGTCCTTGTATTGCTGACGATGGTGGAATTGTCGAAGAGTTCCACCTTGTTGTTTTTCATGTAGAAGAAACAGTTGGTGGTTTCCACGTCGTACCCATCCTTGATGGAATGTATGACAGACTTTTTCCATTTTGACGGTCCTCCGTCTTTGGGAATCTTGGTCATGCCACCTTTGACGTGAGCCCTCTCCGTCTGCGAGTAATAAAACAAGGTGTCGGTATAGATGACATGGGTCTTCGTCTTCAACGTGACGTCGTAGAAGAACTCCGCCTCCTTGGTGTCGAGGTTGTATTTTCCCCAGTCGCTGCTGAGCGTCATACCCTTTGCCCTGTCGGCATAGTTGCCTCCTTGGTCATAGTATACTACTTCGAATTTCTGGTCATACACCAGGTTGTCGGTGTGCAGTTCCGACGTCTTCCTGTGAATCACCACGACATTGTGTTTGGCGTTCACCATCTCTGCGTTGCCTTCATAGACAGCGGTGTCGCAGCGTATCTCAAGGGTGTCGCCTTGAAGCATCCTGACATGCCCGTAAGCCTCGAACTTGTTCTCCTGCTGCTTGAAATAGGCGCTGTCGCAGAAGAGGGTGGCACCCTTGTGCCTGAATTTCACGTGCCCTCTCACCACCTGCTTGTCACCCAGCCTGAACTTGTCATAGTAGAGGGAGTCTGCATGGTCGAGATAGATTCGGTTGTCGGTCGGCCGTGTGTTCTTTTTCTGCGCCGACACGTTTTGCGCCATGCAAAGTGCAAGCAGGCACAGGACCAGGGTAAGCAAGGTCCCGTGCCGGCGTTCATGTCGAGGCAGGCGGAAACAAGGCATCATTTCACCCAGCCTTGGTATTGGTATTGACAATCCTTGTATCTCTCATTCATACGCACATAAGTGGTCTTGATCTTGCTGGCTACCCAGTCGTTGATGAATTCCTCCCTTCGCTTGGCTAGCACCACGTCCTTCAGTATCTGGAAGTCTTCGCTGATGGATGCGCGATGGCTCTCCACCCGGCTTTTGAGTTTGATGATGGCGACAACGGTTTTTCCCCTGCTGTTGACCATCTCGAAAGGCTCGGAGATTTCTCCCACCTGGAGTTTCTCCACGGCCCTTGCCACCTCCGTGGGCAGGTCTTGCATGCGGAACTTAGAGGTTCTGGTACGCTCCTCGGTGGTGTTGGCCATCAGGCCGTGGTTGCTCTTGGTGTCCTTGTCGTCGGAAACGTATGTGGCCGCTTCGTCGAAGGTGAACTTCCCCTCCCTGATGTCGTTGGCAAGGGAGTCGAGTCTGTGCGAAGCATCCTCGATGTCCTCCCTGTCGATTCTCGGCTTGAGCAGGATGTGCCTGACGTTGATGCGCTCACCACGCTTGTCGATAAGCTGTATGATGTGGTAGCCGAATTCCGACTCAACGATTTTCGATATCTTGTTGGGGTCGGTGAGGTTGAAAGCGACGGCGGCGAATGTGGGGTCGAGCACGGCTTTGGGCGTGTATCCTATTTCGCCGCCCTGTCTTGCCGACCCATCCTCGGAATAGAGTCTTGCAAGCGTGGCGAAGGTGGTCTCACCCTTGTTCACCCTGTCGGTGAACTCCCTGAGTTGGTCTTTCACCCTGTTGACTTCCTCCACTTTCACTTTGGGCTGCCGTGTGATGATTTGCACCTCAACGGTTGTGGGGACCATAGGGATGCTGTCTTCAGGAAGGTCTTTGAAATATCGTCTGACTTCCGCAGGAGACACCTTGATGTCCTGCACGAGATGCATCTTCATCTTTTGGATGAGTTCTCGGTTCTTGAATTCGTCGTGCATCGACTGCCTCATCTGGGTGATGGTCATCTTCCGATATTCCTCCAACTTTTCCCTGGAGCCGTCAGCCAATTGTATCCAATAATCTATTTGGTCGTCGATGCTCTGTGTGATTTCCGACTCGGTGACCTCGATGCTGTCTATGGCCGCCTGGTGCAGGAAGAGTTTCTGTACTGCTATTTGCTCTGGGATGACACAGTCGGGATTTCCATCCCAAGTGACGCCTTCCGCCGCTGCCTGCAGCCTCAAGGCCTCGATGTCCGACTTGAGGATGGGTTCATCACCCACCACCCACACCACCTCGTCGATGATGCTGGCTTCATTGCGCACCGGTATTTCGGCGCTGTCAACATTGGCCTCCAGCAACCTTTCTTCGGCGATTCTCCCACCGATGTTTGGCGAGAGGGCGACAAGGATTGTTCCGAGTGCGAAAAGACCGAGTCTGTACATATAATATCTGTTATGGGTTCTAATGTTTGTTGACCGTGGCGAGCACGTTCTGGTTCACTTCAAAGGTGTAGCGCTTGCGCAGTTCTGCCACCCACTCCTTTTCCAACTGGTCTTGATAGTCGGCCACCACCTGTCCTCTCACGTCGGTATACTCCTTGGGAGCCTTGAGCACTTTTCCGTAGGTGGCGTCGATGGGATAGTCGGGAATGGTTTTGACCTCAACGTCCTTTTTCTTGAACACATCCCTGTCCACCAATGGACTGTCTCCCAACTTGAAGATGCCCTTCTCCACACGGATGCGCTTCACGGAGTCGGCATTGAACGTGGTTCTGAGCTTCTCGGCCCATTGGTCGAAAGCCACGCCCTTGACACATTTCTTCACAGCCTTGACATCTGCTTGTTCCTTCACATGGTATGCCATGCCCTTGAATCGGGGACTGTCCCACTTGTATTTCTTCTTGTTTTTCTTGAAGTAGTTGGCCAGTCCGGCTTCATCTTTCTGTGCCTTGTCCCACACCATCTTGTTGCTGATCTCGTAGAGCAGCAAGCCATCGTGGTATTCGCGGATGAGGTTGGCGAGGTCGCTGTCCTGGGCCGCGAGGGAAGCGGCACGGTCTTCCATCAGTTTCTCAGCACTGTCATAGTTGTTGGCCTTCATGGCCTCCTCTATCTTCTCGTCGATGATGTTGTCGCGTATGCCCCTTCTGTCGATGAAGGTGATGATGTCGGCCTTCAGCGAGTCGTAAGGCAGGAAAGGCTTCTTGCCCAAGAGTTTGACGATATGGTATCCATAGTCGGAGAGGACGGGTTGACTCATTTCACCCACTTGGAGCGAATAGACGGTTTTCTCAAAGGCTGGCACCGTCTGTCCGGGTTGGATCCATCCTATGTCTCCGCCCCTGGCGCCCGAACCCTTGTCATCGGAATGCTTTTTGGCCAGTTCGGCGAAATCAGCCCCTTGCATGATCGCATTGTAGATGGAGTCTGCCTTCTGCTTGGCCTTCTCCTTTTCCTGCTCCGATGCCCGCTGGTTGACCATGATGAGGATGTGTGTGGGGTTAGCCAGTCCTCCAAGCGAGTCGACATAATGTTGTGTCCTGTCATAGATGCGTTTTGCCTCATCTTCGATATCCTGGTCGTTGACGAAGGAAGGTCTCACCTGCTGGTCCCTGTATTGTGCGAATTCTGTTTTGAACGAGGTGAGTGTGTCCATGCCGGCATCGATGGCTGCTGCCACCTTCAGTTTGTAGTTGACGAAGAGGTCGACATATTCCTCGACGGACTTTTTGTCGATGACACCCTCTGAATTGTTCTTGTTGAAAGAATACTCAAATTCAGACCTTGTAACGGGCACCCCGTTGATGGTCATGATGATGGGGTCGCTTTGGGCGAATGCTGCCGTGGTAAAAGCGAGTGCGGCAGCTAAAGTCTTCAGTCTCATTTCTTTTTTTTAAGTGTACTATGATTTCTTGAATGTCGGAGTGATGGTCATTCCGGACGGGAGTAGTTGGGAGCCTCGCTGGTGATGGTGATGTCGTGAGGATGACTCTCCATAACACCGGCGTTGGTGATTCTCGTGAACTTCGCATTGTGAAGGCACTCGATGTTTGCAGCTCCGCAATAACCCATCCCGGAGCGAAGGCCACCCACCAACTGGTAGATCACCTCTGCCACCGTACCTTTGTAAGGCACGCGCCCGGCGATGCCCTCAGGCACCAACTTCTTGGTTTCCTTCGTTCCTGTCTGGAAGTAGCGGTCCTTTGAACCGTTCTCCATGGCCTCAAGCGAACCCATCCCGCGGTAGCTTTTGAATTTGCGGCCGTTGAAGATGATGGTGTCGCCGGGACTTTCCTCCGTGCCGGCGACCAGCGAGCCGATCATCACGCAGGAGCCACCTGCCGCGATGGCTTTGACGATGTCGCCGGAATAGCGCAGTCCTCCATCTGCAATGAGGGGCACGCCTGTTCCCTTCAATGCTGAATAGACGTCGTAAACGGCGCTGAGTTGAGGTACACCGACTCCAGCGACGACGCGTGTGGTGCAGATGGAACCCGGGCCGATGCCCACTTTCACGGAGTCGGCTCCATTGTCCACCAGCATCCGTGCTGCTTCCGCCGTTGCCACGTTGCCCACGACGATGTCCACATTGGGGAAGGCTTTCTTTGCCTCCACGAGTTTCTCCACCACCGACTTTGAATGTCCGTGGGCGGTGTCGATGACGATGGCGTCGGCGCCGGCGTTCACCAGGGCCTCCATCCTTTCGAGCGTGTCGGCGGTCACTCCCACGCCGGCTGCCACACGGAGGCGGCCCTTCTCATCCTTGCACGCCATGGGCTTGTCCTTGGCCTTGGTGATGTCCTTGTAGGTGATGAGGCCGACGAGATGGTTGTCCTTGTCCACCACGGGGAGTTTCTCAATCTTGTTTTCCTGCAAGATTTGGGCAGCTGCGGCCAAGTCGGTCTTCTGGTCTGTGGTGACAAGGTTTTCCTTCGTCATCACCTCGTCGATGGGCTTGTCGAGCCTCAGTTCGAAACGCAAGTCACGATTGGTCACAATGCCCAGGAGATGGTTGGCATCATCCACGACGGGAATGCCTCCAATGTGATATTCTGCCATCATGTCGAGGGCATCCTTCACGGTCTTGCCGGTCTTGATGGTGACAGGGTCGTAGATCATACCATTCTCAGCACGCTTGACGATGGCCACCTGGCGTGCCTGTTCTTCTATAGGCATGTTCTTGTGTATCACACCGATGCCACCCTCTCGTGCAATGGCGATGGCCATCGACGACTCGGTGACGGTGTCCATGGCGGCTGTGACGAAGGGGATGTTCAGTCCGATGTTACGGGAGAACTTTGTTTTCAACTCCACGGTCCTTGGCAGGACCTCTGAATACGCTGGTATAAGCAGGACGTCATCGAAAGTGAGCCCGTCCATAACGATTTTGTCTGCAACAAATGATGGCATACTTCTAAAAAATTATTGCGTGCAAAATTAGCAATAAAAATCGATATGTCGGGCACTTTCGTGTTTTTTCTTGATGAATTAATACGATTTAACGGAGTAGGGTGTCCATTTTGTAAACTGTTTTTTCATAAAGATTACGTTTCGCTTTCTTTACCAAGAGGTCTCGTCCAACAATCGGTGCGCATATCCCCTCCCCTCGAGGGGCAGGTCTTGTGCCTGACCGCAAAGGGGCTGGGGCGGGGTCTTTGATCAAAAGTCGATACAACAAATTGGACACCCTGTTAACGGAGTTCAATTGGCCATTTCAGAGATGAACTTGATGCGGATGAGCCGTATATCCTCCTCTGTGTAGTCTTCACCCAGTTCGTTCATGGCTTCCTCCAGGTCGTCGGTTTCACTATCGCAGAAATAGTCGTAGATGTCATCGACATGGTCCTCGTCCATCATTTCATCGATGTAATAATCAATGTTGAGCTTGGTACCGCTATAGACGATGTTCTCTATCTCGGTAAGCAAGTCCTCGAAGTCAAGGCCCTGTGCCTTGGCCACTTCATCCAAGTCGATCTTCCTATCGATGCTTTGTATGATTTTCACTTTCAGGATGGACTTCTTGGCCACCGTCTTGACACGCAGCTCCTCTGGCCGCTCGATGTCATTCTCCTCACAGTGCTTCTTGATGAGTTCGCAGAATTCCGGACCATAACGCTTGGCCTTTCCTGCCCCCACACCCTGTATGTTTTGCAGTTCCTGCAGGTTGATGGGGTACATGGTGGCCATTTGCTCGAGCGATGGGTCTTGGAAGATGACGTATGGCGGCACGCCGAGTCGTTTCGACATCTTCTTTCGCAGGTCCTTGAGCATGGCATACAATTCCGGGTCGAGGACGGCAGTACCTTCTGCTCCGTCGTCATCGTAGTCATCCTTGAACTCTGTGTCTTCAACCACCATGAACGATGTTGGCTCTTTCATGAACCTCTTTCCTGCGGCGGTGAGTTTGAGCAGGCCGTAGTTTTCCACATCCTTTTTGATGAAGCCTGCTATCATGGCTTGACGGATGACCGGATTCCACAACTTCTCCTCCTCGTCCTCCCCGGAGCCGAATTCCTCCAACTGTTCGTGCTTGTGGGAAAGGATGTCCTCCGTTGGCCTTCCCTTGACGAAGTCGATGATGTACTCTGCACGGAAATTCTCCTTCACCGCAGCGATGGCATGCAGCAGGATGAGCAGCTGGTCCTTTCCCTCCCTCTTGGTCTTGGGGTGCAGGCAGTTGTCACAGTTTCCGCAGTTGTCCTTCTTGTACTCCTCACCGAAATAGTGCAAGAGCATTTTCCTCCGGCACACCGACGACTCGGCATAAGCGGCGGTTTCTTGGAGCAGTTGCCTGCCGATGTCCTGTTCGGCGACAGGTTTCCCCTCCATGAACTTCTCCAGTTTTTGCAAATCCTTGTAGGAATAGAAGGCGATGCATTTGCCCTCTCCTCCATCTCTTCCAGCCCTGCCGGTCTCCTGATAGTAACCTTCAAGGCTTTTGGGGATGTCGTAGTGTATGACAAACCTGACGTCGGGTTTGTCGATGCCCATGCCGAATGCGATGGTGGCTACTATGATGTCGATTTTCTCCATAAGGAAGTCGTCCTGAGTGTCCGACCTTTTGGCCGACTCCAGTCCTGCATGGTAGGCCGCAGCCTTGATGTCGTTGGCACAGAGGTCGGCTGCCAACTCCTCCACCTTCTTCCTCGACAGGCAATAGACGATGCCGCTTTTCCCCTCGTTCTGCTTGATGAACTTGATGATCTGCTTGTTGATGTCGTTGGTCTTAGGCCTCACCTCGTAGTAAAGGTTGGGACGGTTGAAAGAGCTGTTGAACTCCTTGGCGTCGATGATGCCGAGGTTCTTCTTGATGTCTGTGCGAACCTTGTCTGTGGCTGTTGCCGTAAGGGCGATGACAGGAGCCACACCTATCCGCTGGATGGTGGGCCTGATGTTCCGGTATTCAGGTCTGAAATCGTGACCCCATTCGGAGATGCAATGCGCCTCGTCGATGGCATAGAATGAAATCTTGACCTGCTTGAGGAACTCAACGTTGTCATCTTTGTTGAGCGACTCAGGCGCCACGTAGAGCAGTTTTGTCTTTCCGTTAAGGATGTCGTTCTTCACTTGGTCTATGGCTGCCTTGTTGAGAGATGAGTTGAGGTAGTGCGCCACTCCCTCCTCCTCACTGATGCCATTGATGACATCGACTTGGTTTTTCATCAAGGCGATGAGAGGGGAGATGACAATGGCTGTGCCTTCCATGATAAGCGACGGCAACTGGTAGCATAGCGACTTGCCTCCCCCGGTAGGCATGAGCACGAACGTGTCGTTGCCCTCGAGGACATTGGTGATAATGGCCTCCTGGTCGCCTTTGAACTTGTCAAAGCCGAAATACTGCTTTAGTTTTTGAGATAGGTTAACGTCTATTGGCATGTGTGTGTGTCTTTGTACCTACCGCGGCTGGCCGCGGCGCCATCGGGTGTCATGCCCCTTCCTGGCTTAGGAAATGTGCTTTATCAAGTTGTTCTCTGATGTATTCTGGTGTCACCTTGAACTTTTTCACCTTCTTGGAAGGCATTTCAAACATGGCGTCCATCATGGCACTCTCCACGATGGAGCGGAGCCCGCGAGCTCCAAGCTTGTATTCCATAGCCTTCTCCACGATGAAGTCGAGGGACTCATCTGTGAAGGTGAGATCCACGCCGTCCATCTTGAAGAGTTTGATGTATTGCTTGACGATGGAGTTTTTAGGTTCCACCAGTATTTTCCTTAGAGCATCGCGGTCAAGCGGCTTGAGGTAAGTGAGAACCGGCAGTCTTCCGATGATTTCCGGGATGAGGCCGAAAGACTTGAGATCTTGCGGCAAAACATATTTCATCAGGTCTTCCTTGTCGATTTTCCTCACGTTCTGCACCGAGTCGTAACCCACGACGTGGGTGTTGAGCCTCTGCGCGATTTTTCTCTCTATGCCGTCGAATGCACCACCGCAGATGAAGAGAATATTTCGTGTGTCCACCTGGATGTATTTCTGCTCCGGGTGCTTTCTACCTCCCTGAGGAGGCACGTTCACCATCGTGCCTTCAAGGAGTTTGAGCAGTCCTTGCTGAACGCCCTCACCACTGACGTCACGGGTGATGGAGGGGTTGTCGCTTTTGCGTGCTATCTTGTCTATCTCGTCGATGAAGACAATGCCCCTCTGCGTGGCCTCAACGTTGTAGTCGGCCACTTGCAACAGTCTTGAAAGGATGCTCTCCACATCCTCTCCCACATAACCCGCCTCGGTGAAGACGGTGGCGTCGACGATGGTGAAAGGAACATCGAGGAACTTGGCGATGGTGCGCGCAAGCAAGGTTTTACCCGTGCCGGTGCTGCCCACCATGATGATGTTGCTCTTTTCTATCTCCACGCTGTCGGCATCATCCTTTTGGTTGAGCCGCTTGTAGTGGTTGTAGACGGAGACGCTGAGGAACCGTTTGGCCTCATCCTGACCAATGACATATTGGTCGAGATAGTCTTTGATATCTTTCGGTTTGGGCAGTTTCTTAAGTTCGAACTTCCCCACGGTGGTTTTTTCTGCGAGCACGCCGGAAGTCTGCACGATTTCGTATGCCTGTTGGGCACATGACTCACAGATGTAGCCGCTAATCCCGGAGATAAGCAGTTTCACCTCTTTATCACTCCTTCCGCAGAAGCTGCATTTGCCCATATCTGTCTATTTCTTTCGTCCCAAAACGTTGTCTATCATACCATACTCCTTGGCTTCATCCGCTGTCATCCAGTAGTTGCGGTCGGAGTCTGCCCACACCTTGTCAAAGGGCGTGTGTGAGTGTTCTGCTATGATGTTGTAAAGCTCTTTCTTGTATTTCTGTATCTCACGAGCCTCGATTTCTATGTCGGAAGCCTGGCCTTGCACACCGCCGAGAGGTTGGTGAATCATCACGCGGCTGTGAGGCAGCGCGGCTCGCTTTCCTTCTTTTCCTGCCACGAGCAAAACAGCCGCCATGGATGCTGCCATGCCGGTGCAGATGGTGGCCACGTCGCTGGTGATGAACTGCATGGTGTCATAAATTCCGAGTCCGGCAGTGACACTGCCACCAGGAGAGTTGATGTAGATGGAGATGTCTTTTCCGCTGTCCACGGAGTCAAGGTAAAGCAATTGCGCTTGCAGCGTGTTGGCTGTATAGTCGTCGATGGGTGTTCCAAGAAAGATGATGCGATCCATCATGAGCCTTGAGAACACATCCAACTGAGTGACATTGAGTTGCCTTTCTTCAAGGATGTAGGGGTTAAGGTAATTGGCTTGCGTGCTGATGATGTCATCGAGCACCATTCCATTGATTCCCAAATGCTTTGTAGCGTACTTTCTAAAATCGTTCATTTTTTGTGTGTCATTTTGTTTCACATACAAAGGGTCAGATCCTTCCCGGCCCCTTTTTGTGCAATAAATGCAAAAAACAAGCCAAAAAAGAAGGGTTGTCGACTTTTTCCTTTCATTCGTAGCAACAAAGATACGAAAAAAAGTCGACAACCCCAAAAAAGGATGTTATTTTTTCAAAAAAAAACGTTTATTCTTTCCCTATCTGCTGAAATTCCTCCAAAGAAACCTTTTTAACATCGAGAGTGACGATGTTTTTCAAGGATTGGGTGAGAGCTCTCTCCACGGTGCTGTCCACGATGCGGTCGAAATATTCCTTTTTCTTGAGCAGGTCCTCGGCATATTTCTCAAGGTAGTCATCTGGGAGGTTGTCCATGCCATATTGTGCGAACTGTGCTCGTGCCATGGCCACGGCAGTGGCTTTGACGGCAGCGTCATCGACATGCACATCTGCGATGTCCACCAGTTGGTTCTTGATGAGGTGCCACTTGAGGTCGCGGAGGCTGTCGCCGAAGTGCTCTTCTATGAATTTCTCATCCATGTTCTTGTTGTTGTTCTTCATGATTCTCTTGAGCAATTCATCCGGGAAGGTGAGTTCACCCACCTTGTCCTCCACATACTTGCGCACGTCTTGCAAGAACTTGAAATCGGCCTCGGAGACAAATTGCGGCTTGAGGCCTTCAGCTATTCTCTCACGGAACTCCTCTTCGGAGGCTACCGCTCCTTCGCCAAGTACCTGGTCGAAGAGTTTTTGGTCTACCGGTGCACTCTCATATCGTGAGATTTCTGTCACCTGGAAGCTGAAGTCGGAATCAAGCTCTGCCACCTCCTCTTTCTTCATTTTCAAGAGTCCGGCCACCTCGGCATCGCTGTCTGGATATGCCTTTTTGGGATTGAATGTGATGATGTCACCCAGTTTGGCGTTGTCGAAGAGAGCCTTTTGCTCTTCCACCTTAATATATTTGGGCATGAGTTGTGCGTCGGCCACGGTGATGCCTCCCTCGAGAGTGTTGCCTTCTGCATCGAGTTGGCGGAGGTCGCCGATGAGCCTGTCGCGCTTCTCCTCGTCATATTCCTCTGCCTTCTCATAGTGGCCGTTTTGGCTGGCCAGCATTTCAATGTGGCTGCTGACGATGTCGTCGCTCACCTCGATGTCGTAATAAGGCACTTTGTCTGATTTCGAGAGGCTGACGGTGAATTCTGGTGCGACAGCGATGTCAAAGGAGAACTCATATGGTCCTGCTGCTTCAAGATCCTGCGGCTCTTGCTCGGCTGAAGGAAGGGGTTCGCCCAGCATGGCAATCTTGTTTTCATGGATGTATTTATTGATGCCTTCGCCGAGGAGTTTGTTGACCTCATCCACTTTGATGGCGGTGCCAAACTGCCTCTTGATCAATCCCATGGGTACGTGTCCCGGTCTGAATCCAGGCACTTTGGCTTTCTGTCGATACTCTTTCAGTTTCTTCTCTACTTTCTCCTTGTAGTCTTCTTCCTCGACGATGAGGGTCAGCTTGCCGTTGACCTTGTCGGGGTTCTCAAATGATATTTTCATCTTGTCGTCTTGATGTTTGATGGTTATTGCTTGCAGGAAGGATTTCCCGAATTGAGGTGCAAAATTACAGAGTTTTCACCTAAATACCTAAAAACATATACAAAAATTTGATTTTTTAACCAAGAGATTCCAGGATTACACTAGGAAGTTCTAGGAAGTTCTAGGAATTCTAGGAATACTAGGAATACTAGAAAAAACTAGAAATACTAGAAAAAGCCCCCCTACTCCATTGCGGCCTCCCTTGCCTTGCGCTCTTCGTCGAGCATTTGGAAATCCTTTTTCCTCAAGACAAAGCTGTTGCTAAGGTATTTCTCGCGCACGATTTTGTTTTCTGCCAATTCCTCCGGACTGCCCTGGAAGAGGATTTTTCCCTCGAAGAGGAGGTATGCGCGGTCGGTGATGGTGAGTGTTTCCTGCACGTTATGGTCGGTGATGAGGATGCCGATGTTACGGTATTTCAATTGCCACACGATGTGTTGGATGTCCTCAACGGCGATGGGGTCGACTCCCGCGAAGGGTTCGTCGAGCATGATGAATTTCGGGTCGATGGCAAGGCATCGGGCAATCTCCGTTCGCCTGCGCTCACCGCCGGAGAGTTGGTCGCCTTTGTTCTTGCGCACCTTCCCCAGGCGAAACTCACTGATGAGACTCTCCAACTTCTCCTTTTGCTGTGCACGGGAGAGTTTGGTCATCTCCAGCACGGAGAGGATGTTGTCCTCAACGCTCATCTTGCGGAAGACACTAGGCTCCTGAGGGAGGTATCCGATGCCCGCCCTGGCACGCTTGTACACCGGATATTTGGTGATGTCCTGTTCATTGAGGAAGATATGTCCTGCATTGGGCACGATGAGGCCTGTCGTCATATAAAAAGATGTGGTCTTTCCTGCACCGTTGGGGCCGAGCAGTCCCACTATCTCACCTTGCCTCACGTTGATGGACACGTCATTCACCACCGTGCGCTTGCCATAACGCTTCACAAGGCCCTCTGTGCGAAGCATCATTCCGCCCTCTTTTTTCTCATCAATCTCCATAACTTTTTCTTTTGAGGGACAAAGGTAGTGCAAAAAACCGAATTAGTGAGTAAAAAGCAAAAGATATTTTGTTTTTTCGAGCGTGAGGTTTTTATCTAAACCGAGCGTAATGCAAAGCAAAAGATGAAGTTTTTGCTTTAATGATTATCCGCTTGTATCCGAAGGGCGGCCTGAAAGGCCTGCAAGCACATAGCCCAAGGCAACGCCTTGGGTGTCAAGATGTTCATAGTCGCCCTGTAGGGGCATAAG
>Ga0247610_10002083_pt1 | contig 23701 bp, 11 predicted proteins | sample 174DNAGHGhighgp2_FD_193483 | JGI IMG/M metagenome (GOLD analysis project Ga0247610, IMG submission 193483) | Sheep rumen microbial communities from Palmerston North, Manawatu-Wanganui, New Zealand - 1742 DNA GHGhigh gp2 | ecosystem: Host-associated > Mammals > Digestive system > Stomach > Rumen...
CACGGCATACTGCTTCACAGACGAAGGCTGCAGAGTATCATGGTGGCGTCCTATGGCCTTGTCGGGCATCGTCACCACGCCCACGACATTGCATCCAGCCTCCACGAGGCGCCGCAAAGACTCCACGGCGAAGTCGGGCGTTCCCATGAACACTATGCGCATGTCGGTGAGAGAGTCAGGGTTGTTATTTTCCATATTGATTGACAGGGTAAGGATAGCATTTTCAGGATGACGACAGGCTACTCCTCCGAGAGGTCGTGAAGCATGGTGCGGTAGAGTGCAAAGACATGACTGCGACGAATGAAGCCCACGAAGACACCACTGTCATCTACCACCGGCAGCGTCCAGGCTTTGGTGCGCTCGAAGGCCGCCATCACCACGTCCATCGTGTCGTGGTGGGTGAGGCGTGCGGCACACGGCGACATGAGGTCTGACACATGCAGGCGATGGTAGAGTTCCGTGCGGAACATCACGTGTCGCACACGGTCGAGCACCAGCACCGCCAGCAGCTTGCCGCCCTTATCGACGACGGGAAAGACATCGCGCGACGACGATGCTATCTGACGTACTATCTCGCCGAGGTCGTCGGTGGGATGCAGGAACTCCTCATAACGCTCAATGACACTGTCCATGGACATCAGGGTGAGAATGGCCTGATCCTTGTTGTGCGTCACGAGCTCGCCCTTGCGGGCCAGACGCATGGTGTAGATGCTGTGAGGTTCGAAGATGATGATGGTGAGGTACGACGCCACTGCCACTATCATCAGCGGCAGGAACAGCGCGTAGCCGCTCGTCAGCTCAGCAATGAGGAAGATGCCCGTCAGCGGGGCATGCATCACGCCGCTCATCAGGCCTGCCATGCCCAGGAGCGAGAAGCTGTTCTCCGGCACCTCCACGACGACACCGGGAATCTTGTTCCACAGCGAGGCAAAGAGGAACCCTGCCACACAACCCACGAAGAGACTCGGGGCGAATGTTCCGCCACAGCCGCCGCCACTGTTTGTAGCCGTGGTGGCAAAGACCTTGAAGACGATGATGCCGGCCAGGTAGAGCAGCAGCAGGTGGGGCATGCCATAGAAGAGCGAACCCTCCAGCACCTGACTCCACTCGGCACCACGCTGTCCGTTGAGCAACAAGCGTATCATGTCGTAGCCTTCGCCATATAGCGAGGGAAAGAGGAATATCAGCACACTCAGTATGGGCCCTGCCACCAACAGACGTCGCCATGGCGACCCCAGACGGTGGAACTGATCCTCAAGCCAGTTCATCGTGCGCGTGAAATAGAGCGACACGAATCCGCAGAATACACCTAATAATATATACGCGGGCACGCGCGCGATGACAAAGCCGTCGGTGAGCCGGAACTCGAAGAGGTTGCCAGAGCCCGAGAGGGCAAAGGTGACCGCCGCCGCCGTGACACACGACACCAGCAGGGGCAACAGGCTGCCCAGAGTGAAGTCTATCATCAGCACCTCGAGTGTGAACACCAGCCCGGCGATGGGGGCCTTGAAGATTCCCGACACGGCACCGGCGGCGCCACAGCCCACGAGGAGCATCAGTTGCTTGGAGTCCAGACGGAACAGGCGGCCGAGGTTGCTGCCTATGGCCGAACCCGTCAGCACGATAGGTGCCTCAGCACCCACCGAGCCACCGAAACCGATGGTGATGCCCGAGGCCACGATACTCGTCCATGTGTTGTGGGCCTTGATACAGCTCTGCTTGCGGGCTATTGCATATAAAATCTTGGTGATGCCATGACCGATGTCGTCGCGAACAACGTAGCGCACGAACAGCCCAGTTATGAGAATTCCCACCACGGGGTACAGCAGATAGAGCCAGTTGGCACCCGTGATGCTGAACTGGTGCGTGAGCAGATACGCTATCTGATGTATGAGCCACTTCAGCAGCAGCCCCGCCAGAGCCGTGAGCACGCCTATCACCAGAGCCATCAACAGCATAAACTGTTTGTCCCTGACATGACGCTTGCGCCAGATAATGATGTTGTCCCAGTGAATATTCATGTCTGATATGTTCGCGACACGCCGGACCCACGAGACACGGAGTCATGGCACAGCCCCTCACCGCAGTGACACGGCGGCACGACGTTCGCGGCACAAAGATACGGACTTTAAGCTACATTGACAACTTTTATCCGCGAAAAAACTTAAACTGCTTCCTTTTGATGACTAAAGGCAAGACACCACGGCCGCTGCGGCAAGGCACGACGACGGCGTGGTGTCACGATGGGGCTTTTTTTGCATGTCTGCGTGAAATATTTAAGCCTTTGTGGTGGCAGACTCTGAACTTTTGCCTATCTTTGTAGCGCAAATCCGACACACGAACATCATGAAGCACCTCTCACTACTCATTGTCAGCACACTATTGTCGGCTCACGACATCAGTGCACAGACGCGCTATGACTACAGTAACCTGTGCAGCGAACGCCTCGACAGGGGCGTCGTCGCCATGCACACAGCCCCCGACAGCGTCCTCGTGTCATGGCGATACCTGCCCACCGACCCCCATGACATCGTCTTCGAGGTGCTGCGGGGCAGCAAGGTCGTGGCACGCATGGGACGAGGTGAGCCCACGATGTTCACAGACTGCTACGCCGCCACGAAGGCCGTGCGCTACAGCGTACGTGCCGTGGGACTCAAGGACAAGCTCACCGCCACCGGCAGATGGACGCTGCCTGCAAACGCTCCCATTGGCTATATCGACATCCCCATCACACCACCCGACTCTCTCACCGACGACCAAGGGCGCCACACAGGCTACATTGCCAACGATGCCGCCATGGCCGACCTCGACGGAGACGGCAGGATGGAGATAGTGTTGAAATGGGACCCCGCCAATAGCCGCGACAACAGCCAGAGCGGCCTCACATCGCCCACCATTTTCGAGGCGCTGACACTCGATGGCAACTCCTTGTGGCGCGTCAACCTGGGGCGAAACATACGTTCGGGAGCACACTACACGCCGTTTATCGTGGCCGACCTCGACGGCAACGGCACGGCAGAGCTGGTGGTACGCACCAGCGACGGCACCATCGACGGCACGGGCGCCATCCTCGGTGACGCCGAGGCCGACCATCGCGTGATGCCCAACGCCGAGACACATTATGGCGCCAACCACTTCCCGCGCGAGGAGTTTCGTGGCCCCGATGCCAAGCGTCGCCGCGGAGGATTCATAGACCGCGGGCCGGAGTGGGTGACGGTGTTCGACGGACGCACAGGCCGTGCCATAGATTCCGCACCATATATCCCTGAACGCGGCGAGCTGCGTGCATGGGGCGACAACTATGCCAACCGCAGCGACCGCTTCCTGGCTGCCTGCGGCTACCTCGACGGCAAGCATCTCAGTGCCATCTTCTGCCGAGGCTACTACACACGAACCGGCATAGCGGCCTACGACTTCGACGGCACTAAGCTCTCGACACGCTGGGTGTTCGACACCAACACCCCGGAATGGCGCGACTATGCCGGACAAGGCAACCACAACCTGCGCGTCGGCGATGTCGATGGCGACGGCTTCGACGAGATCACCTACGGCTCCATGGCCGTAGATCACGACGGCACAGGCCTCTACAACACGGGCTTCGGCCACGGCGATGCCATGCACCTCACGGCATTCATGCCCTCCGACGAGTCCCTACAGGTATGGGACTGCCACGAGAACCGCCGCGACGGCAGCGACTTCCGCGATGCCGCAACAGGACAAGTGATATTCCAGATCCTGTCATCGAAAGATGTCGGGCGCTGCATGGCTGCCGACATCGACCCCACGAACCCGGGCCTGGAGATGTGGTCGTCGGCATCCGGCGGCATCTGCAACGTGCGCGGCGAGGTGACAGACAGCTCGGCACGGATTCCCATAAACTTCGGCATCTGGTGGGACGGAGACTTGCTGCGCGAGATGCTCGACCACGAGGCCATCAGCAAATACCGCCCCGACCACAAGACGCAACAGCATGGCGAAACCGAACAAGATGTTGACACCGAGGAGGGCGACCCCGGCAAGGCTCACTACGACTTCAGCGGCTCCACGTCGTGCACACCCATCATGCGCCTCGAAGGCACGGCTTTCAACAACGGCACGAAGTCCAACCCATGCCTCTGCGCCGACGTCATCGGCGACTGGCGCGAGGAAGTGCTGGCACGCACACCCGACAGTCGACATCTGCGCCTCTACGTGTCGCCCCTCCCCACACGCTACCGTTTCCACACATTCCTCACCGACCCCGTCTATCGGCATTCCGTGACGATGCAGAACGTGGGCTACAACCAGCCCACCAACGTTGGCTTCTACTTCGGTGCCGAGCTCGAAGGCAGCGGCAGGCTCTTCCGTGGCTGGCAGTTCTGAACGGCAAAACACGCCCCCGGCCACCACCCCGAACGACAGCGCATCGCTTTTTCATAGCGATGCCCAACCCTAAGCCACACCCTAAGCCACACCCAAAGCCACACCCTAAATGCCCCACCCCGAACGACAGCGCATCGCTTTTTCATAGCGATGCCCACCCCAAAGCCACACCCTAAGCCACACCCTAAGCCACACCCAAAGCCACACCCTAAATGCCACACCCTAAATGCCCCACCCCGAACGACAGCGCATCGCTTTTTCATAGCGATGCCCCTTCACAATGAACGCCCCATCCCCCATCCCCCACAAGCGCAAAGTAGCCCTCGTGCTCTCCTCAGGAGGCTGCCGGGGCTACGCACACATCGGTGCCATCGAGGCACTGGTGGACAGCGGCTATGAGATAAGCTCCATAGCAGGCAGCTCCATGGGCGCACTCATAGGGGGGATCTATGCCGCCGGACGCCTGCCAGAGGTTAAGCAGTGGTTCTGCACCCTCACCCGCCGCGATGTCATCGCGCTCTTAGACTTCTCACTGGGGATAAACCACTTGGTGAAAGGCGAACGCGTGATAAACCGCATCAAGGAGATTGTGCCCGACGTGCTCATCGAGGACATGAACATACCCTTCTGTGCCGTTGCGACGGACACACGCACCGACTCGGAGGTGGTGTTCCGCAGCGGAAGCCTCTTCGAGGCAATAAGGGCATCAATCTCCATGCCCACACTGTTCCGCCCCGTGGAACGGGGAGACATGTATCTCATAGACGGAGCCATCAGCAACGGCATGCCGCTGGAACACGTCGTACGCACAGAGGGCGACCTGCTCGTGGCATCCAACGTCACGGCACCGATACGTCCCATGCGACGACAGACGCCGCCGGCGCCACGGCGCAACTTCATCATTGAGCGCCTCATACCCCAAGACTTCGGCGAAGTCAACGTCGTGTCGCTCGTCTCAGACTCACTGCACATACTCATACAGAAGAACATAAGCCTGCAACTGCGCATCACGCCGCCCGACATGCTCATGGAGCTACCCATGGACAGCTACAACTTCAACTACGACCGCTGCGCGACGATAGCCGAGCGGGGCTACAAGCTGATGCTCAGCGCCATAAGGCGCTATGAGCACAGACACCACGAACCAACCAATCTGTAACACTACTATGCAAGCAATCAGAAAGCTATCACTGACCATCATCGCCGCCATAGCGGCAGCGTCGGCGTCAGCACAGACCGACTATCGCGTGCTCTCGCCCGACGGCATGACCTACCTCAACGTGCGCCTCGCCGACGGACGTCTCACCTACACCGCCGGCTACCGCAAGGTGTTGACCGCCAAGAAAAAAGGCACACCGGCAGACACCATCGACGTGCCAGTGCTCGACCCGTCGCCACTGGGAGTATTTACCAATGTGGCCGACTTCTCGAAGGACCTTACCATCCTGCAAGAAAGCCAGTCGGACGGCCCCGTCAGGCAGACATACACCCTGCGCCAAGGCAAACAGAGCACCATCTCCACCGCAGACAACGACTTCAACCTCCTGCTCACCACCCCAGCCGCCAAGAAGAGCGGTGTGCAGATGGCCATACATTTCCGGGTGTTCAACAACAACATCGCATACTGCTACCACTTCCTGCAGGAAGGCGAGGCATCGGCCATCGTGGTGACAGGCGAAGCCACAGGCTTCGACCTTCCTGCCGGCACCACGGCATTCATCTGCCCGCAGAGCGACCCCATGATAGGCTGGAAGCGCACCAAGCCCAGCTACGAGGAGAACTACATCTGGGACCAGCCCGCCACGACCCGCAGCCAGTATGGCCACGGATGGACATTCCCATGCCTGTTCAAGGTGGGGTCTGCCGCCGGCACGACGAAGGGCAACGGTCATGACGCGGCCGAGAGCTGGCTACTCGTCTCAGAGACAGGTGTCACAGGCAACTACTGCGCCAGCCACCTCAGCGATGCCACATCCGACGGCCTCATGACAATAGCCTTCCCCATGGAGGGCGAGAACAACGGCTTCGGCTCTACGAGTGCGCAGCTTGGGCTCGCCGACGCCGACATCTCTCCAAACAGCATGAGCACCGGATTCACGCCATGGCGCACACTGACCTTCGGACCTTCGCTCAAACCCATCGTCGAGACCACCATCCCCTGGGACGTAGTAGAACCCCTCTACGAGCCCTCCACCGACTACCAGGGCTCGCGCAACACATGGTCGTGGATCATCTGGCAGGATGCCAGCATCAACTACGACGACCAGGTGGCATTCATCGACCTCGCAGCAGAACTCGGATGGGAGGGATGCCTCATCGACGGAGGGTGGTATAAGAACATTGGCCGCGAGGGCATGGAGAAACTCTTCGCTCTATGCCGGCAGAAGGGCGTACGCCCCTGGGTGTGGTACAACAGCAACGGCGGATGGAACGACGCACCCCAGTGCGCCCGCCAGTGCATGCACAATCCCATCGTTCGCAAACAGGAGATGCGCTGGCTCCGCGACCACGGCGTGGCAGGCATCAAGGTGGATTTCTTCGGCGGCGACAAGCAGGAGACCATGCGCCTCTACGAGGCCATCCTCTCCGATGCCAACGACTACGGCATCCAAGTCATCTTCCACGGATGCACGCTGCCACGAGGATGGGAGCGCATGTACCCCAACTACTGCAGCTCAGAGGCCGTGCTCGCATCAGAGAACCTCGTCTTCAGCCAGGGATTCTGCGACATGGAGGCGCGACATGCCTGCCTGCACCCCTTCGTGCGCAACACCGTGGCATCGATGGAATATGGCGGCACGGTGCTTCAGAAACGCCTCAACCGCAACGCCGACGGAGGCAGCACGCGACGCACCTCCGACATCTTCGAGCTCGCAACGGCTATTGCCTTCCAGAGCAGCGGACAGAACTTCGCACTGACACCACGCGACCTCACCGAGCAGCCTAAGTTCGAAATCGACTTCATGCGCCACGTGCCCACCACCTGGGACGAGACGCGATTCATCGACGGCTATCCGGGCAAGTACATCGTCATGGCACGACGCCACGGACAGAAGTGGTATGTCGCAGCAATGAATGCCGAGGCAACGGCCAAGACGCTGAACATCGACCTCTCATCGCTCGCCGGCTTCAAAGCCGAGACGGCAACCCTGCTCCACGACGGCAAGGACGGCAAGACGCCGCAGCAGTCAGCACTAAAGACCGACAAGCGCGGACGCGTCACACTGACAATACAGCCACAGTGTGCAGCAGTGATATTCTGACACCACGAAGCAACGGTGCACATGGGCGGGAGAGCCTCTCCCGCCCATGCGTGCGCCCAGCAATGACCCTTTTTTATCAACTTCACTAACAGTTTATCTATGTACAACAAGAAAACATTAAGGACAGCTCCCGAGACCGTGACATTCACACACTTCTCGCGCGGCGGCTGGAGCATCTTCGCGAGCCTGAAGCGCCCCGTGCGCATCGGCGTGCTCGCCGTGTCGATGCTCGGCAGCGTGTGCATCGAAAAGGTAGAGGCCAGACAGATTGCCGAACCCGAGGACGATGCCAAGACCGACGAGACAGAGATGGCCGAAGTCACCGTGGCGGGAAGCATGGCGCCGCTGACCCTGTTGCAGTCGGCACGCATCGTAGGCGTCATCACCAGACAACAGATTGAAGCGGCGGCGGTGCACACCGTCAACGACTTGCTGAAATTAGCCTCGGGCGTGGATGTCCGTCAGCGCGGAGGCTTTGGTATTCAGACGGACATCAGCATCGATGGAGGCACGTTCGACCAAATCACACTTCTGCTGAACGGAACCAACATCAGCAACCCCCATACAGGACATCTGGCAGCCGACTTCCCCGTGGCCCTCAGCGACATAGAACGCATAGAGGTGCTAGAGGGAGCTGCATCACGCGTATATGGCGCATCGGCTTTCGGCGGCGCTATCAACATCGTCACGAAGACGAAACCCGACACCCAAAAGGCATGGGCCGTGGAGGCAGGAGCACACGGCGGCAGCTACGCCACCTTCGGCGGCGATGCACGCGTGGCCTTCGCCAAGGACGGCAAAGGGATGCTCTCGCTCTCAGGCGCCTACCAGCGGTCGGACGGCGCTACGGCCAACAGCGACTTCAAGCGTGGCAACATGTTCATGCGCGGAGAATGGACACCGGCCGAAGCCGTGACCTTCGACATGCAGGCGGGATGGAGCACTAAGGACTATGGCGCAAACACCTTCTACTCGGCAGCCTACCCCGACCAGTTCGAGAGCAACGGACGCTATCTCGTGAGCATAGGAGCCACGACACACGGACGCGTGCGACTGCGGCCGGAAATCTACTGGAACCGCTCTACCGACAACTTCCAACTCATACGCGGCACGGCGAAGGGCGAGAACTTCCACCGTACCGATGTCGCCGGAAGCCATATCACCCTCGACGTCAACTGGATAGCCGGACGCACCGCCATAGGCGGAGAGATACGCACGGAGGGTATCGTGAGCACAAACCTCGGACACCCATTCCAAACGTGAGCTCACAGCCACACATTCACGGCACAGACCTGCGCTACAGCCGGCGCTGCGACCGCACCAACCTCTCGTTCAACGTCGAACACAGCATCGTGCTGCCACGCTTCACAGCGTCAGTAGGACTGCTCGCCAACTCCACCATCTACCAGCAGGCGTCTATCGACGGCGCCAGCTCGGCACTGCGCTTCTATCCCGGCGCGGACATCGCCTACAGGCCGGCAGAGGGATGGAAATTGTTTGCATCGTACAACAAAGGCTTCCGGATGCCCACATTCACCGACCTCTACTACAAGGCACCGACCCACGAGGGCAACAGCGGCCTCAAGGCCGAAGAGAGCCACAGCATGCAGGTCGGAGTCACCTATGCCCTGCACACAGACGCACTGGCCTTCGATGCCAAGGTGCGGGCTTTCTACCATCGCGGCACACAGATGATCGACTGGGTGATGTACACGGCCGACGATGTCTTCCACAGTGCCAACTTCGACCTCGACAACATGGGAGCACAGGCCACGGCAGCACTGCGCTTCAACGGCGAAAGGGCCTGGGTGAGGCGCCTGGAGGCATCATACACCTACATACACCAGCAGCGACGCGACGACGTTGCCGTCTGGAAGTCAAACTATAGCATGGAATACCTGCGCCATAAGTTCGTGGCATCACTCGACCACCGCATCTGGGACACACTCACCGCGACATGGACACTGCGATGGCAGGACCGCATGGGAGCGTACATCAAGTACGAAGATGCCACATCGACAGGCGAGCTCGTGGGCTACAGCCCTTACGCTACGCTCGACCTCAAGATACGCTGGACAAGGCCACACTACGAGCTGTGGGTGGAAGGCACCAACATCACCAACCACACATACTACGACCTCGGCAACATCCCGCAGCCGGGCATAGTGGCGCTCGCCGGAGCAAGGGTAAAATTCTGACGCAGAGAACATTACCTTAAAACAAAGAACATAAGCACAACTCCCCCAGGAAACACGGCAACAGCCCCTAGGGGAGTTACATAACTCGCCTAGGGAAGTTACATAACTCGCCTAGGCGAGTATCATAACTCCCCTAGGGGCTTATTTCCCGTCAACTAATGGCACTCACAGATGCCTCTTGACGCGATAGGCTCTACGGCAAGAAGAATTGTCATCTTACCAAAGATTTTTTAAGTATTTTGCAAGTATTTGTTTTCTTTTCACTACCTTTGCGCCGCACAAATCAATCCGCAACACGATGAAACGCTTCATTTCCGCTATCTGCTGTTGTGCAACGGCACTCATTGTCAACGCACAGGCACCGACATCATGGACAGCCGACAATGGCAACGGCACCTACACAAACCCTCTCTTCTACGACGAGTTCTCAGACCCTGACATACTGCGCGTAGGCGATGACTACTATCTGGCTGGGACTACGATGCACAGCGTGCCGGGACTCGTGGTGTTGCACTCACGCGACCTCGTCAACTGGGAGAACATCAGCTACTGCTTCGACCGCTTCGACTTCGACGACGACGCCTTCTCGCTGCGCAACCACAAGGAGATCTACGGGCAAGGCATCTGGGCACCATGCATACGCTACGCCAACGGACAGTTCTACATCTTCTCGAACATCAACGGCAAGGGGCTGCAGTGCTACACCGCCAAAGACATACGCGGACCGTGGCAGCACCACAACATGAAGGGACGCATCTACGACCTCAGCGTGCTCTTCGACGACGACGGCAAGATATATGCTATACATGGCTACGGCGAGGTGCACTGCACTGAGCTGCAACACGACATGAGCGGACCCATAGAGGGCACAGACCGAATCATCATACCCAACGGTTCGGCCGTTGGCGAAGGACACCACATGTATAAGATTGACGGCAAATACGTGCTCATCTCGACAGACTACATGCCCAACGGACGCACGCTCTGCTCCATTGCCGACAACATCTGGGGTCCCTACGAGACACGTGTCATCACAGCCGACGAGAACTACGGCTACCACGCAGCAGGACTCACGCAGGTGCCACGAGGAGAGCAGTATCGCATAGGACACGACGGCACGAAGTTCGGACTGCCCGAACCTGACGTCAACGCCACGGCTTGCAGCAACATTCACCAGGGCGGCATCGTACAAGACCAGAGCGGACAGTGGTGGGCACTGCTCATGCAGGACTTCCACAGCATAGGACGCACGACGACGCTCGCACCAATCACATGGGTCGAGGGATGGCCTATGCTCGGACTGCCGGGGAACCTCGGACGAGCACCGCGCACATGGTTCAAGCCCAACACGGGCAGCACAGAGCCCACGCCCATGACAGCACCTTACCAGCGCAGCGACAACTTCGACGGCAAGCAGCTGCAACGCATCTGGCAGTGGAACCACAACCCCGACGACACAAAATGGAGCCTGCGCAAGGGACGTCTGCGCCTGACGGCACTGCCGGCAGAGCAACTCATGTGGGCACGCAACTCGCTCACACAGCGCGTCATAGGACCTATCTCTGAGGCCACCGTGGAGCTCAACGTCAAAGGCATGAAGGACGGCGATGTGGCCGGACTCGGCAACATCAACGTGCCTTGCTCATGGCTCGGCATCGTGAAGAGCAAGGACGGTAAGACCGATGCCAAGGACAAGGACACATACACCCTGCGCTGGTTCGAGCAGGCCACCAACGACACCGTTGACACCCACGTGACGCTGAAGGACGGACGAATCTGGCTCCGCATGTGCGGCGAGTACGACCGCGACCGCGCACAGTACTTCTACAGCACCGACGGCAAGGCATTCCTTCCAGCAGGACGGGAGATGGTGCTCACATACCAGCTCATCACATTCCAAGGCTCGCGACACGCACTATTCGCCTTCAACACCACAGGACGGCAGGGGGGCTACGCCGAGTTCGACAACTTCACCGTCGAGGAGCCTCGGGCTGACCGCAGCGGCAACATCCCCTTAGGCAAGAAGATACGCATTATTAACATCGCTACGGGACAACCCATGTGCGCTCTGCCACACGGACTCGTACACGACACCAACGCGAGCGACAACAGGCCCAACACACACTTCACGATGCTCGACCGTGGCAACGGGCGCGTAGTGCTGAAGTGCGAGGACGGACGATACCTGTGGACGGCAGGACTCGGACTGCCGGGCGACCTCAGACTCACCACCGACGAGGCCAAAGCTGAGGTGTTCCTCTTCCAGGACTATCTCGACAACGAGTTCATGCTGATGTCACTGCGCAACCACCGATACATCGGCAAGAGCCCCACGACAGGAAGCCCGTACTCCGCAGATTTCACCGGGGCAGACCCCGCACGCAAGAACGGTGCCGTACTCAGGTGGCAGGAAATCAAGCAGTAATCACGACAAAACAAAACTTACATATATCTACAGTGGACAACAAAACTTATTCCTACGACCAAGCCTTTGAGGCTTCACTGAAATACTTCGATGGCGACGAGCTGGCAGCACGCGTGTGGGTCAACAAATACGCCATGAAGGACTCTCAAGGCAACATCTACGAGCAGAGCCCGGCAGACATGCACTGGCGCATAGCCATGGAGATAGCACGCATAGAGCGGAAGTACAAGAATCCCATGTCGGCACAGGAGGTCTTTGAGCTGCTCGACCATTTCAGGTACATCGTGCCTGCCGGCTCACCCATGACAGGCATCGGCAACCACTACCAAGTGGCGTCGCTCTCAAACTGCTTCGTGGTGGGACTCGACGGTGATGCCGACTCCTACGGAGCCATCATACGCATCGACGAGGAACAGGTGCAGCTCATGAAGCGGCGCGGAGGCGTGGGACACGACCTCTCGCACCTCAGACCGGCAGGCTCGCCGGTGAAGAACTCGGCACTGACATCGACAGGACTCGTGCCATTCATGGAGAGATACAGCAACAGCACACGAGAGGTGGCACAGGACGGACGACGCGGAGCACTAATGCTCTCTGTGTCTATCAAGCACCCCGATGCCGAGGCTTTCATCGATGCCAAGATGACGGAGGGAAAGGTCACAGGTGCCAACGTCAGCGTGAAGATCGACGATGCCTTCATGCAGGCCGCAGCATCGGCACAGCCATATACTCAGAAGTTCCCCATCGACAGCGACAAGCCGATGGTAAGCAAGGAGATAGACGCACAGGCGCTGTGGCACAAGATAGTACACAACGCATGGCAGAGTGCCGAGCCGGGAGTACTGTTCTGGGACACCATACTGCGCGAGAGCATTCCCGACTGCTACGCTGACCTCGGATTCCGCACCGTGAGCACAAACCCTTGCGGAGAGATACCTCTGTGCCCCTACGACTCATGCCGGCTGCTGGCTATCAACCTCTACAGCTACGTTCAGGAACCCTTCACACGCAACGCACGCTTCGACTTCGACCTCTTCCGCAAACACGTCAGATGCGCACAGCGAATCATGGACGACATCATAGACCTCGAACTGGAGAAGATACACCTCATACTCGAGAAAATCAACGCCGACCCGCAGAGCGAGGAGGTGAAGCAGAGCGAGCGACACCTATGGGAGAAGATACTGCGCAAGAGCAGCATGGGACGGCGCACGGGCGTGGGCATCACCGCCGAAGGCGACATGCTGGCGGCTCTCGGCCTGCGCTACGGCACACAGGAGGCGACCGACTTCGCCGTGGAAGTGCAGAAGACGCTGTGCCTCACAGCCTACAGAAGCAGCGTGGAGATGGCACGCGAGCGAGGAGCATTCGAGATCTACGACTCCAAACGCGAGCAGGACAACCCCATGATAGCACGCATTCGAGAGGCTGACCCAGAGCTCTACGAGGAGATGACCAAGTACGGACGACGCAACATTGCATGCCTCACTATAGCCCCGACAGGAACGACATCGCTCATGACGCAGACAACAAGCGGCATCGAACCCGTGTTCATGCCCGTATATAAGCGTCGGCGCAAGGTGAACCCCAACGACCCGGAGGTGCACATCGACTTCACAGACGACGTAGGCGACGCTTTCGAGGAGTACATTGTATATCACCATCACTTCCTCACGTGGATGAAGGTCTGCGGACTCGACACCGAACGGCGCTACACACAGGAGGAAATCGACGAGCTCATTGAGCAGTCGCCATACTACAAAGCCACCGCCAACGACGTGGATTGGCTGATGAAGGTACGCATGCAGGGAGCCATACAGAAATGGGTGGACCACAGCATCAGCGTCACCGTGAACCTGCCCAACAACGTTGACGAGCAGCTCGTAGGAGACCTGTATATGGAGGCCTGGCGAAGCGGATGCAAGGGATGCACCATCTACCGCGACGGCTCCAGAAGCGGAGTCCTCGTCAGCATCAGCAAGAAAAAGGAGAAAAAGGACAACGATACAGCAGAGCAGAACGACACACCGGAGCTCCACACCGCAGAACCCAAGATGGTGCCCGAATGCCGACCGCCGGAGGTGGTGGAGAAACGACCCGACGTGCTGGAGTGCGATGTAGTGCGCTTCCAGAACAACAAGGAGAAATGGGTGGCTTTCGTGGGACTGCTCGACGGACGGCCATACGAGATCTTCACCGGTCTGCAAGACGACGAGGAGGGCATCATGCTGCCCAAGAGCGTCACCAAGGGACGCATCATCAAGCAGATCAACGCCGACGGCACGAAACGCTACGACTTCCAGTTCGAGAACAAGCGAGGCTACAAGACCACCGTAGAGGGACTCTCGGAGAAATTCAACCCCGAGTACTGGAACTACGCCAAGCTGCTCTCGGGAGTGCTGCGCTACCGCATGCCCCTCGACCACGTCATTCGCCTCGTGGGACAGCTGTCGTTCCAGAGCGAGACCATCAACACCTGGAAGGCCGGAGTGGAACGCGCGCTCAAGAAGTACATCTCCGACGGCACTGCGGCCCACGGACAGAAATGTCCCAACTGCGGACAGGAGACCCTCGTCTATCAGGAAGGATGCCTCATCTGCACAAACTGCGGTGCCAGCCGCTGCGGCTGACGACACGATGCGACCAAACCCGGCACACAGCAGCACAACAATAGCCGACACCTCGCTGCCGACGCACCACTGGCATGAACACGACCATCTACATACGTGACCTACGCATCTTCGCCCACCACGGCGTGCTCCCACAAGAGCGCACCGTGGGGGCGTTTTTCATAATCAACATGAGCATAGAGGCCGACGTCAGCGAGGCCATGCGCACCGACGACATCCGGGCGACCGTCTCCTACGCCGACCTGCTCGATGTCGTAAAGCGCGAAATGGCGATTCCTGCGGCACTGCTCGAACACGTAGCATGGCGCACGGCAAAGGCCGTGCTCGACGGCTTCCCACTTGTCGAAGCCGTCAGCATTGACATCATGAAGCAAAACCCACCCATGGGGGCCGACTGCGCAGGGGCTGGCATACATTTCAGCCTCCACAAATAACGCTGCAGGCCAGCCCACCCCTACTCCACAACACTTTAGCCCCCCACTCCTTTGCCATTTTACATTTAACATTTACCATTTACTTCCCTACACCTTATTTATATATCGCGCGCGAGGCTACCGCCCCAATCCACCGCCAGACGCCGTTTGCGCCCGGCGGTTTTCCTGCCGAGACTCCCTCCCAAGCCTCCCTGCCCCTCACCCAGCACCCCCGGGCGCCCAGACGCGCTTTTACCAAAAAGTCGCAAAAGCGGCAAAAATTATGACTTTTTGACGCATCACACATGAGAAACGCCTAAAAAAGCATAGCAATGCAACATTTTTTTGCATTTTTCATTGTTATTAGATAAATTTATACTAATTTTGCGCCCAAAAGTAGGCTTAGTATAAGCCATGGCAACGCCGACACACATACGACAACCACCAAAAAGACAACACACACACACTTTCCCAACCATAAAAAGCAAATTTTATTAACAGTAATATGTTTAATTAATGAGAGTATTTATGGAAAAAAGACTAACAATGCTCATGAGCGCGCTCTTTCTCTGCGTAGGAATGGCGATGGCTCAGATTACGGTCAAGGGTACGGTCATCTCTGCTGACGATGGCGAACCCCTGCCCGGTGCCGCAGTGAAGGTGCTTGGCCAGAAGACAGGCACGACCACCGACATGAACGGTAACTTCACCATCCAGGTGCCAGACGCCAACTCACGCCTGGAGTTCACACACATCGGCATGCTGCCACGCGTCATCAAGGCACGCAACGGCATGCAGATCGCACTCGACACCGACAACCGTCTCCTCGACGAAGTCATGGTCGTCGCCTATGGTACGACAAAGCGCTCCACATTCACAGGCTCGGCCGTGGAGGTGAAGAGCGAGGACATTACAAACCACGTCAGCTCGACAGCCACCAACGCACTCATCGGTAAGGTGGCCGGCGTGCAGGCAACTGGCGTCAGCGCAGGACCTGGCTCGTCGCCCACAATCCGCATCCGTGGCTTCGGCTCCATGGAGGCCAGCACAACTCCTCTCTACATCATCGACGGTGTGCCTATGGCTGCCGGCGTCGTCACTGTCAACCCCAACGACATCGAGTCGATGTCCGTGCTGAAGGACGCCAGCGCAACAGCACTCTACGGCGCACGCGCCGCAAACGGTGCCATCATCATAACCACCAAGAAGGCTCGCGGCAAGCAGGACGCTGAAGTGACCTTTGACGCCAAGTGGGGTAGCAACAGCCGCCTCGTGCCAAACTACGATGTCATCTCTGACCCGGGACAGTACTACGAGACACAGTTCGCATCCCTCTACAACTGGCGCAAGACCCTCGGCGCCTCCGACCAGGACGCATACCGCTGGGCAAGTGCCAACATCTACAACGGCAACAACGGCGGCCTCGGCTATCAGGTTTATACGCTGCCGCAGGGCGAGAACCTCATCGGCACGAACGGTAAGCTCAACCCGCACGCCAAGCTCGGCTACAGCGACGGAGAGTACTACTATACCCCCGACGACTGGTACAACGAGACCTACCACAACAGCTTCCGTCAGGAGTATAACGTCAGCGTCAGCGGTGGCACAGACCGCCTCAACTACTATGCCGGCGTAGGATTCCTGCAGGATGGAGGTACCGTGGAGAACTCCAACTACAAGCGCTACACAGCACGTACCAACGTCGAGTATCAGGCCAAGAGCTGGCTCAAGCTCACCACGAACATGGGCTTCACACACCGCGACAGCCAAAACCCCACCTACGGAACGACATGGGGCAGCAGCGGCAACCTCTTCTACATCACAAACATCATGGGTCCAATCTACCCGCTCTACGTACGCAACGCCGACGGGACGATCAAGGTTGACAACGGCATCACTATCTACGACTCCAACCAGACCAACCAGACACGACCCTCTATCGTAGGTAACGCCGTGCGCGACAATATGTACGACCGCCGCAAGGGCACGGGCGACATCTTCACAGGTCAGTGGCAGGCTACAGTGACACCCATAGAAGGCCTCAACATCTGGGCGCAGCTCGCAGCACAGGCCATCAACAGCCGCACCAACTACCTCTACAGCCGCTTCGGCAGTGGCTCCAGCGTGGACGGTATCGGCTACACCAACCAAGACCGCACATTCAACATCAACCAGCAGTATATGGCCAGCTACCAGAGGGCTTTCGGACTGCACAACCTCAACGTGCTTGTCGGTTACGAGAACAACCGTCAGACTGAGCAGAACATCAACGGCGACAAGGACCACCTCTTCAACCCCAACGTCGGCGAGCTCAACAACGCCCTCTCTCACACCAACGAGCATGTTTACTCCAACAGCGACCAGATCTTCCGTCAGGGTATCCTCGGTAAGGTGGCATACGACTACGACGAACGCTACTTCGTGGATGCAAGCATACGTCGCGACGGCAGCTCCATCTTCGCTCCCGGACACCGTTGGGGTACATTCGGAGGTGTCGGCGTAGGCTGGCAGATCAACAAGGAGAGCTTCATGAAGAACGCCGAGTGGGTTGACCTCCTCAAGCTCAAGGCAAGCTTCGGTGCCAACGGTAACGACGGCGGCATGGGCTACCACGCTTACAGCGACTTCTACACCACATCCTACAACGACGAGACAGGACAGTACTCCATCTCGCAGACCACAAAGGGCAACGAGAACCTCACATGGGAGAAGAAGCAGATGTGGAACATCGGTGTTGACTTCTCGTTCTTCAAGTATCGCCTCAACGGTACCATCGAGTTCTACAACGGTGTCACAAAGGACCTCCTCTACACCAAAGACCTGCCACTGTCCAGCGGTATCAGCGCTAACACATACCCCACTAACGTCGGCGAGCTCCTCAACCGCGGTATAGAAATCTCACTCGACGGTGACGTCATCCGCACAAAGAACATCAAGTGGAACATCAACGCCACACTGGCACACAACCACAACGAGTTCCTGCACCTCGACCCCGCTGACGAGGCCGTGGGCGGCATCAAGTACAGCAACAGCATCATACGCGTCGGAGGCTCTCTCCACCAGGCTTACATGCTGAAGTACGCCGGCACATACCAGGGCAGCTACACCGGCGAGGTGCCTGCCAACAACAAGTTCGAGCCAGGTCAGGCCCTGTGGTATGCCAAGGAGACCGTCAAGGACCCAGAGGGAAACACTCTCTACGAGGCCGACGGCACGACGCCGCAGTACACCGGACGTGACATCGTAGTCAACAGCATCGACCAGGCCGACAAGTACGACCTCGGAAGCGTTCAGGCTAAGGTCATCGGTGGCTTCGGCACGACATTCGAGGCTTACGGCGTTGACGTCAGCGCACAGTTCAGCTATCAGCTCGGCGGCAAGACCGTGGATGGTGCTTACCAGCAGCTCATGGTCAACGGACGCAGCAACGGACAGGCTATGCACAAGGACCTCCTCGATGCATGGAGCACAGAGAACACCGGCTCTGACATTCCTCGTCTCGTCTATGGCGACACCGATGCCAGCTCACAGACAGCAGCAGACCGTTGGCTCACCAAGAGCAACTATCTCTCGCTGAACAACCTCACCGTGGGCTACACCTTCCCCAAGAAGTGGATGAACAAGCTCCACATACGCAGCCTGCGCGTGTATTTCGCAGGAGAGAACCTCTTCCTGCTCACAGCACGCAAGGGTCTCGACCCACGCTACACAGTTGGTGTCGGAAGCTTCACGACAGGTGCCGGTATGGCAACTGGCTCATACGCCACCATGCGCAGCGTAACAGCAGGTCTGACAGTGAAGTTCTAACCACGTCAAACCAGAGTTCTTTACACTACAGTAATTCATAATTCTTAATTCATAATTCATAATTGTTTATGAAACTATATAAGATTTCACTTCTCGCCATGGGAGCAGCCCTTCTCACAACGGGATGCAAGGATATGGACGAGCAGATTCCAGAAGGTGGCTCCATCACGCCAGAGCAGTTGGCAGAGACCAACAGAACTGTGCCGTCGCGCGTCGATGCCTCCTTCGTAGGTATGTTTAAGATGATGGCCGACGGAGGCAGCGGACGTGTGTTCACTGGCTCAAACCGCGCCGATGACTTCGCCTTCGTGATGAGCATGATTTCGCTCTCACTCGAAGGTGCCGACGCTTTCGGCTCCGACAACGGCTACAACTGGTTCTCGACAGCAAGCGAATACTCTGACCGCGACCCCAACTATGCCAACCCTTACATCCGCTACACAACGCCATATCGTAGCATAGGTGTTGCCAACGGGCTCATCACAAGCCTCACCACCCTCCTTGAGGCAGAACCCACGGACACACTGACGCGCAACAAGCTGGGTCAGGCTTACGCTATGCGTGCCTTCGACTACATGGCACTCGCACCTTACTATGCTGGCAACTATGCAAGCCATGGCGATGACCCATGTATCCCGCTACTCGGCACAGACGCTGACTTCGACTACACCAACAACCCACGCGCCACCGTCAAGCAGGTATATGCTCAGATCATCAGCGACCTCGACGCCGCACTCGAATACCTCAAAGGCTACGACCGCGGCGTAGATTACACCAGCACAACGGCCTACAAGGAGAGCGCAAGCCAGAAGATATACATCGACCGCAACGTGGCATTCGGCCTGCGCGCACGTGCCAACCTCGCCATGGAGAACTGGCTGCAGGCTGCCACCGATGCCGACAGCGCACTCGTAGGCTATCAGCCCGCAAGCATGCAGGATGTCAGCGAACCCGCCTTCTGCAACATTCAGGAACGCAACTGGCTGTGGGGTATCCTACTCACAGAGGCCGAGGCCAGCGAATATGGCTACCGCTGTGCCGCCGCATGGACAAGTGCGCTCTGCGGAAGCGGATATGGACCTGCCACCGGCAACACACCGTGCATCAACAAAATCCTCTACGACAAGATTCCCGACACCGACGTACGTAAGGGATGGTGGCTCGACGCCACACGCCACTCCGACAACTGGGCCAACCAGGTGTGGACAGACCCCACCAACGGTGCCACAGCCAAGGGCGATGACATCGCTGCCTTCAAAGACCAGGGTGGCGACAAGGACGAGCTCCTGCCCTACACCAACGTGAAGTTCGGCATGAAGAGCGGTGCCTCATCGACAAAGAACGACAACGACTGGCCACTCATGCGCGCCGAGGAGATGATACTCATCAAGGCCGAGGGACTTGCAAAGGGTGGCAAGGAGGCTGAAGGACGCACCGTTCTCGAGAATTTCGTAAAGAACTACCGCGACCCCGCCTACAGCAGCACAGCAGGAGGACGCACACTGGCCGACGAGATCTGGTACCAGCGCCGCGTAGAGCTCTGGCTCGAAGGTTTCGACGTCTCCGATGCACGCCGACTCAACAAGCCTATCGTCCGCTTCATACCCAACCGCGAGAGCAACGTGCCCGAGAGTTTCAAGTTCAACATCGCTGCCGACGACCCATGGCTCAACATGCGCTTCCCCGACACCGAGGTCAATGCCAACCACGGCATCATCGACAACGAGGGAGGCACACAGCCTAAGAGCGGTCAGAACCCCGGACTGCGCGACGGCGTAACAGACTGAGTACATCAACAATTCATAACTCATAATTCAATATAGTATATGAACAAGTATTTAAGATATGCACTGCCGATGGCAATCGCCACACTTGCTTTGGCAGGATGTAAGGATGACGACAACGTGGAGGTCGGTAAGTGGGACTCCAGCGCCGACTACGCCGTGGTGTCATTCAAGGAGATCACGCGGTCCGTGGAGCTCGACCCCGCCGAGGAGACCATCTACACACTCCACATGACGCGTCGCAACCCCGAACTGAGCAACATGCTGGGGGCTGAAGAACAGAGAATCGCACAGCTCATCCAGGACGAGGAAGACGAAATGGAAGATGAGCTCGATGCCGCAGAGGCAATAAAGAACGAAGCTCTCGCTGCCGAAGGTCTGACAGACGCAGAGAAGGCCGAGATACTTGCCGAGTACAAAAAGACCGTTGAGGCTGTCAAGAAAGAGCACCAGGAACAGATTGACATTCTGGAGGGACAGTACAATGAGTTCGACTCCGTACAGTGCAGCATATACCTACAGCCTATCGAGGTGCCCATCACCATCACCAACGGCACAGAAGACATCTTCACCATCTCGTCGGCAAAGTTCAAGCAGGGCGCATGGGATGCCGAATACACCATCTCGTTCCCCAAGGCTGAGATTGGAACGACCTACGAGGTGCAGTATGCTGTCAAAGACCCACGCTTCACATCAGCATACAGCGATGCCGCCACCGCAACGTTCTCTGTGACACGCGTCAAATGGGTTCCTGTGGGTAAGGCAGACTTCCATGACTGGTACTATTTTGAGAAAAACAATGAGGTCGAAGTCTATATGAAGGATGGCGACAACACCAAATTCCGCATCATGCACCCCTACGATAAGATGCTCAAAGGAGCGCAGTCGGCACAGTCGTCTGAATACACCGAGCTCACACTGCTCAAAGTCGGTGAGACATTCGCAGGCGTGAAGATTACAGAACCCGATCTCGTCTATTTCACCGGGATTCACACTGGATATGTACACCCAGACTATGGCGCTGAGGTCGTAGCATGGCATCCGGCTGACCTCTATGCGAAACCCGCAGAGAGCCAGTTCCTCAGCAGCTACGTCATGGGCTATCAGAAAAAGACCATCGAAGGCAAGGAATACACCATTCCCGGAGCTATCAACCTTGCACCTTACTTCTATATGAGCGGTGTAGGCGGCTGGAATGCTACTACCGAGGATCCTGGCATAAGAATTATCTTCGACGGTTTCAAGCTCAAGTATGAGGCCAACCTCTTCAACGACGAGGACTTCGAGTGGGAAGAGGTTTACACCGGTGAGTTCACTTCCGGACAAATCGGCACGACACAGCCTGTCACACTCTACAGAGGCAAGTGCGTGGCTACACAGGACGATGCCGACAAGACGTTCACCGCAAACTATGGTGTACCCTACGTCCTCGAGGCTCCCTACGCTGAGGACTACGATGTCTATTTCTTCGTCAAGGACGGACGCATACAGATGCCTAAGGACTATGACGAAGAACTCGGACTCCAGCCTCTCGGCATCGAGGCTGCAGGCATGCCTATCTACGCTTCCATCAACGGCTCGTCATCTTCTTTCTCCGAAAATGTCGTGAAGCTCAACATGACCTTCCAGGCTGAACGCAAGTATCGTGATGCCAACGGCCGCACGCAGACAGAGTATATCACTCTCGACACCAACGACGAAGTCCTGGCCAACATCACATGGTCGGAATACGCTACCGGTCTGTGCACATACAGCTTCTTCTCGCCAAATGAGGATGGCTCACCATTCACCGACACAGAACCATATACCCTTCTCAAGCGCGACGACCTCGACAACACCTTCAAGATTGCTGAATGGGGTAGAGGCAGCGACTTCCTCTTCACATGGGATCAGGCCACAAACGCCTGCTCCGTCGCTGACCAGGATGCCAACTATGCTCACTCGACATACGGTGCCGTCTATCTCGTTGAGGGCAAGATCTACAACGCTGAGAAATTTGGCGAGGCAACGTCTTACTTCGATCCTGAGACGAAGACCTTCCACTTCTTCCCTGTGTTCTACGTAGAGGCTGGCGCCTTCGGACAGACAGAGGAAATCTTCCAGCTCACAGACGATGGTGCTGCCGTCAAGCACATAGCCTCACGTTTCATCAACACCAAGGCTACTCCGCTGAATGTCAAGACCGGCATCAACAAGCTCTGGAACATGAAGAAGCTCGCCAAGCCCGCCGCCGGCAAAAAGGCTGACAAGGGCAACAAGAATGTGTCTTTCTCCACCGAGAAGTTCAACGTGAAGTAACACTAGGCCATTAGCGTAACACCGAAAACAAGGGGATGTGCCTTCCACGAAGGCACATCCCCTTTTCCATATATAAGGTGGTTCTATAAATTAGCTTTGGATTGCTCTCAGGCTGTTTTCGAGCGGATTTTGTGTCAAGGCCGCTGGGGCGTAGCAGGGCGCCCGGCGCTTGCGATGCTTGACACTTCAAGCGCTCGACTTCTGGTCGCTTCGACACATCAAAGAAAACGTCATCGCTCTGGTAACCGGGGTGGGCGCAGCACCCCCGGATGTCAGCCAGTATCGGCTTCGACCCTGAAGGGGTCGCCCTCTCGGAATGATGTGGCACTCTTCCTAAGTGCATGTTCCACGATTGTCTGTCAACCGTGGGTACACGCTACGCTCGTACCCTCTTACCAAAGAGACCGCAACGCGGTCTTCGCTCAATAACCGAGGGTACGAGCGTAGCGAGCACCCCCGGATAACAAGCTCTATAGAGGCAAGCACTCTGAAAGAGTGCCCGAACAGCGTAATGGGCGACC
>Ga0247610_10002087_pt1 | contig 23663 bp, 45 predicted proteins | sample 174DNAGHGhighgp2_FD_193483 | JGI IMG/M metagenome (GOLD analysis project Ga0247610, IMG submission 193483) | Sheep rumen microbial communities from Palmerston North, Manawatu-Wanganui, New Zealand - 1742 DNA GHGhigh gp2 | ecosystem: Host-associated > Mammals > Digestive system > Stomach > Rumen...
AGTAATGCATGGGATAAGGGCGTAGATGCTGCTTCTGATGCCGTAAATGATTTTTCTGACTGGGTGCGTCGTAAAATAACAGAAGACGATGATGATAAAAAAGATCAAAAACAACAACCACCAAAAGGCACACAAGCTAAAACAGCAAGTACTAAAGGACAACAATCTACGCCAAAAAAACCAGCAACATCACAATCAGCAAATCCAAAAAGTTTATCACAATCAGACATATTATTAAAATCAATGGACGAAAGATTGGATAATGTTACTAGAATGGTAAAAGATATGCATGAAAAAACAATATATACTTAATATGAATTATTATAACATATATCACAATTCTATTAAAATAAATAATAGACCATTAAATGAAGAAGAAGTTGAGAATGTTAAAAATTCACCAACTATTCATAAGAAAAATAATATTACAAATAAATTAGAATCTATAGATGTTACTGATTTAAAATTTGTAAGAACTATAATTATATAATTTTATCATATGCTAACATTAAAAGGTAGACAAGATGGTTTTAGATTACTATTTCCTAAAGAATTCTTAGTTCCTGAAATAGAACAGAAATATACAGAAATATTAGCTGATAAACATGGATATTATCTAACGCCTATTGATTTTATAAATGAATCAATACAAAAGGTTAATGTCTTAGGATTCCAAAATGCAACAGTACAACAGCAGCAATCATCAAGAGGAACACCAACAATTGATAATACACGTGTAAATCAAAATAATTTCTTATATGCTGCATCAGACTATAATTATAGAAATGGTGTTTCTCCTATAGCATTGACTGATAGAACATTTAATGTTACATTTAGACATTCTTTAGGATATCTTAATTATTTTATATTATTTGAAAACTTTTGGTATCAGTTCTCAAGAGATATGCCGTATAATAATTTAATACAAACATTACCAATAGATATAATAAATGAAATGGGCTCAATATATTCAAGAATAATATTATATTATCCTTTGATTAATTCTATGGATATGCTCGAATTTGATTATACTCAGCCTATTGCGCAATCTCAGACATTCAATATAGAATTCAAATATTCAAATTTTGATTTTGAATTTATAAATATTGAAGATAATCAATAATCATTTACTATAATATCTAGAATGTCTTAGAATGACATATAATTTAACAATATATAAATTATTTAGTTAAAGCCAATTCTATGAATTGGCTTTTTTATTTATCATTTATTAAAATTATTTAACTAAAAAATTCTATATTTATTAGTTAAAAAATAAATAAGTATTAATATGAAGAAAATAAAATGGTGTGCTATTCAGCCTTTGACGGGTGGAATGTATTTAGGCACTGAGAAAGCTACAGGATGCACAGCTGAATTTATATTGACATATCCAGGCTTTGGTGATCCTATTATCGAAAAGAAAACTGGAGAATTAATAGGAGGTGGCAATGAATATCATCTTATGACATATCTTGATAAAGTTGGTCGTCGTCCTGAATATAAAGTATTGAATCGTAAGCCATTTCAAAATGACGATGATATGAATCCTGAGATTCTTAATCATGAAAGATGGACATTAAACCCTGATAAAGATTTAGATTATTCAAATATGGATCTTGTAGTTGCAGTTCCTGTATGTTCTGGATTATCAACTGCTACTATAGGCACTGATGAAGCTAAAGCAGCTCGTAATTGCAATATGATTTGGATATCTAAATATGCATTAAGAGTAATTAAGCCTAATGTTTATATTTTTGAGAATGCTCCAACATTCATGGGACCTCGTGGTGAATATCTTCGTAAGCAATTAGAGACATTAGCAAAAGAAGAAGGATATTCAATAGTCTATTATAGAACTGATACGCAATATCATGATAATTGTCAGAAACGTAAGCGTACATTCATTATATTCTATAAGAAAGATTATGCGCCTCAAATGGACTTTGAACATATAGAAACTGATTATGATGAATATTTTGCAAGAATTCCAAAGGATGCATCACAACAAGAACCACTTGACTTTAATGTAGTAAATTGTGTAAATCTATTCTGTATTGAATATCTTAAAGATAAGTTTGGAGAAGACTGGAGAAATTCAATTAAGAATATATTTGATTATATAATCGTTAACAAGTTATTTGGAGAAGTAATGGATTATATAAATAACAAGAGCTATGCGACAGATAAGCAAAAAGAAGTAATGAATCATTTCTTTACACATGTTCAAAAGAAGTTATCAATGAATCGTGGTTTCTATCATGCATTGCCTTATATACCACGTGATGGCAAATTGCCTGCAGTTATGTTTAAGATGATGCAATCAGTATTACACCCGCATGAAGATAGATTATTGACAACTCGTGAATGCTTACATCTTATGGGACATCCACATGATTATGAATTACAAGGAAAAATAATTAGAGAATATCCAAAGATTGGCCAGAATGTTCCAGTAAGAACAGCATATTGGATAGTATCTGAAGCATTAAGATCATTTGAGAAGAAAAATGATTTAGAAGAAATTAAGAAAGTAAGATTTTTTGATAATATTAAACAAGAGGAAGTAAAGTATGATAATTAATAAGCAAGGTTATTCATATAATGATTTAACGATTATTCCTGAAGTAATTTCAAATATAAATTCACGTTCAGAATGTAATCCATTTATTGATAGGTATAATTGTTTACCAATATTTACAGCTCCAATGGCAAGTGTTGTTAATGAAGAAAATATAAATAAATTTTCTAAAAATGGAATTATTCCGATATTGCCAAGAAATATTGATATTAAAAGAAGAATATATCAAATGACAGAATATCAAACTTGGGTAGCTTTATCATTAAAAGAATTTGAAAACTTGTTTATAGATAATTATCAAGATAGAATTGGAGATTTTCGTACTCATTATTTTATTTGTGTAGATATTGCTAATGGACATATGAAGTCATTATATGATAAATGCGCTAAAGCAAAAAAATTAGCAAAAGATAATAGTTATAAATTAACTATAATGACAGGCAATATTGCTAATCCTGAAACATATGAATGGATAATTAAATATAATGATGACAATAATATTAAAGTTATTGATTATATTAGAGTAGGCATAGGTGGCGGTTGTGGATGCATAACAACGAGTAATACAAGTGCGCATTACCCTCAAGCTTCACTTATAGATGAATGTTATAAAATAAAAAAGTATTGGAAAAATTACACATCAAAAGATGTAGTGCCATATATTATTGCTGATGGTGGTATTCGTAATTATGATCATGTTATAAAAGCATTAGCATTAGGCGCAGATTATGTAATGATTGGTAGTTTATTTGCACAATGCATTGAGTCTGCTGGTGAAAAGACAACAAAATCATTAAATACAAAACTTTCATTAAGATTTCCAATTGAAAGATATAAAGATTTTAGTGTAGATAGTAAAGGAAATTTCAAAGCATATTATACTGATGAATATATTAAAGAAGCATCAAAGACATGGGAAGAAGCTTTAGTAAATTCTCCAAATAAACAGCATGCACAGTTATTATATAATAGAAGAATTGATGATTTAAAACAAGAAAAGGTAATAGGTGGCATTGATGTTAAATTCTTTGGTATGGCTTCTGCAGATGGTCAAAAATCAATTAATGGAAAAAAGACAAAAACATCAGAAGGAATTACAAAATGGTTGCCAATTAAATATACTCTAAAAGGATGGACAGAAAATATGATAAGTTATTTACGTTCAGCTATGTCATATACAGATTGCAAAACATTAAATGAATTTATTGGAAAGCCAAAATTAATCATAAATAGTATATCAGAAATACAGTCAATTAATAAATAAAAATTTATTATAAACTAAAAATTATATTTATAATAATAAATGAATAAATTTACAAATAATTCATCATATAAAATAATAAGAATAACTGATGATGAATCAATTAAGTTAACATTTGAAACATACTATCCTTGGGAAAAAAGAACATTTGATATAATAAATGTCAAAGATGCGAATTTGATTTTAGATATCATATTGAATAATAATGAAGTTGACGCATTAGTTTTTCAATCAAATGATAAGGAATATATTGATAATGAAATTAAAAAAGTAAATGAATTCTTACCAAATTATTTTGGAAGAAGAACATATATATATGATGCTAATGATAATTATGGAATTGATTTAGCATTAAGAATCAATAATGATCAATTATCAAAAATCTCAACACCATTATTCTCAATAGTAACACCATTATATAATACAAATTTAATTAATTTCAAATATGCATATGAATCATTGAAAAATCAGTCTCTTAATGACTGGGAATGGATATTGATAGATGATTCACCAGAGCCATTAAGTAGATTGAAAAGTTTTATTAAGAAGCAAAAAGACATAAGATTAAAGTATTATAGAATTGGTCCAACAAATGGCAATATAGGATTATCAAAATGGCGTGGTAATTGTATGTCAACTGGAAAATGGCTAATCGAATTTGATCATGATGATATGCTTTATGGCTGGTGCTTACAGACATTAAAAGAAGCAATGGAAAAATATCCAAATAATAAATTCATATATTCTGATAATACAACTATAAATGGAGATAATCAAATAACAAATTGCTTATATGGAGAAGACTATAAATGGGGATTAGGATATGGGCATTCATATATGTCAAAAACACCAAATGGATATTTAATTAGAACCGACTCATCAGGTCCAACAAATAATGCTACAATAAGACATATTGTTGGTGTGCCAAATCATTTAAGATGCTGGGAACGTAATTTTTATTTTTCAATAGGTGGTCATAATATAACACAACGTATAGCTGATGACTATGAATTATTAGTAAGGTCATTCTTGCATACACGTTTTACGAAAATTCCTTTAGCTTGTTATGCCCAACGTTTTGACGGTAATAATTCACAATATGCGAATAGTGATGAAAAAAATGAAAGCAACTTAAATGATATTCAAAGAAGGGTAAGGTTAATTGCTATATATTATGATGAGATTGTTCATAATAGATTAGAAGAATTAGGATTAGATGATTCAAAAAGAATTAAAGGAGATCCGTATGAAACAGCTAAAGTTTACGAGAAAATACATCCAGAAAAACGAGCAGATGATGAATATATACCTGAATGGGCAAAGGAATAGTTTAAAAACTATTCCTTTTATTTATATATAATTTGAATTTTTTTATTATTGTACAATATTATTAATGTAATCAAACAAATATTTTAATAGTTATGAATAGTACAGAATCACTTAACAAAGCATTTCAAATTCTCGGAGAATTGATGAACAAAGATTGTTTTGATTTTTGGGAAGTTGCTTCTTCAACTTTTGAAGAGCGTAAAGAATATCTTCAAGACATGATTTTTGAATATTTTCATTCTGGAGAAACGAATCTTGGTGGAATGATTGATAGAGTTGATTCTGATGATTATATTTATGAAGGTACATCTACTCCTGAGACGATTGAAAATATTAACAATTTCTTTAAGAATGAAGAACTTGTAGCCGATATTATTCTTCTAATGGATGAAGATATATATGATGAATTCACAAACGAAATTAATGAACGATAATATGGAAAAGACATTTGCAGATATTCGTGTTGGACACAAGCTTTATTGGGGAGCTATTGGTATGGATCATATTGCTACCACAATTGTTACTGATACTCATCTTAACCTTGATGGTGAGCATTTGCCAAGTGTATGTGAAGTAACCTTTGAGACTAATGACAGTTTTAAGTTTGATATTTGTAATGCTCTTTTGAGAATACATAATTGCATCATTTTCACACATGAGATAACAGGAAATGAAATATACATTGGCACTACAAAGGAGGCTGTAGCTGAACAGATATTGAAAACTCTTGATTCTAGAATTTCGTTTTGGGCAAATCGTAAGGAAAGATTTTTAGAAAATTATGACTAAAGAAGAAATCATAAAGAAATTTCCATTTGCAGGTAATTCTGGTGAATGCATATCTTGTGCTTATTTTGAGATATGCGATAAAATGCTTCCAGGTTTTATTCGACCAAGAAAATGCGGTGGTCCGTTTTTTTTAAAATTAGAAATATCATTATTAAGTTATGAAAGAATATCCAAATAATATAGTTATAAGAATTGGAGAAGGCCAGTCACCATCAGGAAAAATTCTTGATAGAGGCACTCATTGGTATAATTTGTCTTCATATAAAGAAGCTATTCAAGATGCTGAAAATAGACATAAATTTATTTATGTTTCTATAAATAATCAAAAATATCAAAAATTCACTATTGAACAATTAATTAAATTAGCTTGCAAAATAAATAATTTATAGTTTGATAAATATTTTAAACTATATTTGAATTTTTGTTATTTGTTACTATATTATATTTGTAATCAAACAAAAATAAGTTATGAAGCTAAATTGTAAAGTTGAAAATTTTTATAATAAGCATCGTTCAAATATTATTTTGGCTGCTCATACTCAAACTAGTCTTGAAAGCATATTAAGAGATTTATTCCAAGAGATGTATGATCTTGGACATGCTGATGGATTTGCTGAAGCTTGGGAAGAATACAATAGACTTGAAGAAGAAAACGGAAATCTTTAATTAAAAGAAATATGGAAAACGTTTTACAAATCCCACGAATTACAAATACTACAATTAAGTATTTTGTTGATGATGAATATATTGATAATGTCGATGTTAATGAGGTGAACAAAATTAGAGAGAATGTCCTGATGCATATTATTGAGACTAAGGATGCATCTATATTGGATAGATTCTATTTTGTTGGCCACAAAGATTCGAATAGTGGCAAAATTGGAGAAGAGGTTAAAATAACTATGGATAGTTTTGGAAACCTTTCTGATTGTCCTTGGGAAATGTCACACGTACGTAGAAGTATGTATCATCTTATGCAAATCGGTCATAAGCATTCTGAACTTTTATATAGCTTTGAAAAAAGTTAAATATTATAATAGAATTATGGAAATAAAAGAAGCAATCATAAAAATGGAAAAATATTTGGACGGAATACTTGAATATCCTAATCCATATCATGATCCAAATACAGATGCGTTAGAAACGTTAATAGAATTTGTAAAATCAAAAATTTAAGAAAATGATAGAATTAGTTGGAAAGTACACTACTGCAAAGATATTTGCAGAAACAATTGAGGAAGGTGTATACGGACAGGTATATGATATAATCAATTGTCCTGCATTTAAGGGACAAAAGGTTGTGTGTATGCCTGACGTACATGTAGGAGCATCAGGTCCTTGTGGATTGGTTGCTACTATTGGTGATTATATTTGTCCAGAACATATTGGAGTTGATATTGGTTGCTCAGTATCAATGATGATATTGGATAAGAAGGTTCCTGAGGATAAGTATGCTGAGTTCGAAAGACGTATAAAGAATAAGATTCCTTTTGGATTTAATCTTAACGGAAAAACTGTTATAGACTATAAGGAATTTTATAAGTTCTTAACTCAAGGCTTTAATAAGTATCGTAATTTCTGGCCTGAGATGCTTATGGATCTTCCTGACCATGTAGATGAAAATTGGGTATCTATTCAACTTAAGCGTCTTAATATGGACGAAGGAGTTTTCTATAAGTCTTTAGGCACTGTAGGTGGTGGTAATCACTTTATTGAATATGATGAGCAAGTAGATGGTGAATTAGCCGGTGTAACTCTTCATTTTGGTTCTCGTAACTTTGGAGTTAAAGTTTGTAAGTATTGGATGGGTAAGACTACTCAAGCTATGCCTAAGGATGAAATGAAAGCTGCTATGGAAAATTTCAAAAAGCAGTATAAGGCAACTCATTCAAATATGAAAGAATTCCAGACTGCTAAGGATGAGTTTATTACCAAGCTTAAAGAGAATCACATTAATGGTTATCTTAATGGTACTTATATGCAAGGTTATTTGATGGACATGTGTTTTTGCCAGCTCTATTCACAATACAACCACATGACTGTACAGAAGATCATTAAGGAATTGCTTATTAAGTATGGAATTAAAGAAATAAGAACAATTACATCTACTCATAATTTTGTAGATCTTCATGATCATACTTTAAGAAAGTCGGCAATTCGTTCATATGCTGGTGAGGAAATACTTGTTCCTTTTAATATGAGAGATGGAGTTGCAATTTGTGAAGGACTTTCAAATCCTGAGTGGCTTAATGCTTGTGCTCATGGGGCTGGTCGAAAGATGTCACGTTCTAAGGCAAAGCAGAACATATCAATGAAGGAATTTGAAGAGTCAATGAAGAATGTATATTCAACCACAGTTTGTAAGGGAACACTTGATGAGTCACCTATGGCTTACAAGGACACAAATGAGATTAAGGACTTGATTACTGAAACATGTAAGATTAAGTTTATGATGATACCTAAAATCAATATCAAGGCTGCCGACGGCGGTGATTAATGTATATCTTTAATAAAAGTGGTGGAGATTAAGTAAAGAAAGGAGAGGTAATTCTCATAGGCTCTACACAACTTACGAGGTCAACTTGCTTAGCAATACTATAGTTTGTTCATGAACGTCTTTACTTTTCTCCACTATTTTTATATTATATTTGAATTTTTCAAATAATATACTATATTATATATGTAAACAAAATATATTATGAACGAAAATATTATTGGTAGAAAAGATTGGTTTTTTGAGCCACATCCTGCAATGGGTGATAGTGGTACTCCTCTTAATGTTATTTTGGAAGAGGAAGGACGTCGACTTATTGAGGTTGTATTGCCATCTTGCAGTTATCCAACATATTATATTCAAAAACCTTATATTAATCCAATTACTGGAAGAGGACATTGGATAGATGTTCATTATGATAGATCAAAAAATAAAATGATAAGAGCATTTAGGTTTCATACTTATGGATGATCAATTATTAACACGAGAAGAATTTAAGAAACAAGTATTTATAAGAACCAATGGAAAATGCTGTGTTCCTGGATGTACTTGTGATGCTGTAGATGCTCATCACATAATGGATCGTAAACTTTGGAAAGATGGAGGCTATTATGTATCTAATGGCGCTGCTCTTTGTAGTCAACATCATCTTGATGCTGAACAGGGACGAATAACTCCTAAGCAGTGTCTAGATTATATGAATATTAAATTAACAGATATTAAAGTACCTGATGTTATTAAAGAAAGATATAAAGGAAAGATTATAAATTTTAAAGATTTCTATATTACATTAATGTTAGATGCTTTAATAAATAAATGGGGAGAATGAAACGTAAAGATTATGAAAATTATAAATGGTACCCAGTTACTGATGAAACATATTGGGTAGAAGACTATTGTGATGAATTTCCTAATTGTAAAACAATAGTTCGAGATACAACAGGTGTAAAATATGATATGCCTGTACAAATTTTGACACAAAATCATTGTTATCTTAGTTGGGGTACTATGGCTAAATCACCAGAATATTATTCATTTATGATTATTGAAATATGAAAACAAATTTAAGTAAGCAAACAAAATATTTTTGTAAGGAATATAATAAAGATAAGATGGAATTTGAATTAGTAGAAATTCCATTTAATAAAGAAAATTGGTTTTATGTTCAAATTGATGCTACAATTAGAACTACATTTTTAAAATATAATTTTTCTTTACCAAAATATGTTATTGTAGAAAAGGTAACACATTATATGACTTTTTTTATCGTTAGAGATAAGATTAAAAATAAAAAAGAATTATTGCGATGGCATGAAAAATATCTTTGGATAAAATCAGATTTAGAGTTACAAGCAAAATGTAATTCTACTAATGTGGAAGATGATGAAAATTGGGTTCATTTTGAATTTAAATTAATATAATTATTTTCAATAATAAAAATTTGAATATAACAAGTTCATATAACAAGTCTTTATGACATTGTGACATAAATATAAATTTACTTGTGAAATTTTGAATAATATTTGAAAATGTCTATATTAATTATGTAATTAAAATATATTTAATATGGATACTTTCGTTTTAATATTTGTAATTTTTATAGTTACTTTTACAATTGGTTTTGGCGTTTATGAGTACATTGATACCAAACGTGATAACGAAAGACGTAGAAAAGAAGATGAAGAGTATGAAAGACAAATAAAAGATCCTGAATATCGTAAACAAAAGCTTCAGGAATTTCTTGATGGAATAGATCATTTTAATAAACATTATTCTCCTGGTATGGATTTAAGTGGTCCTTCTCATTATACACCTTCTCGTTCTTATAATGATGATTTCTGGGATTCTTCTAATGTAATGAGTCCGTTATGTCCTTGGGGTATTTACAATCAATAAAATTAGTATATGAATAATAAATATAAAATAACACCATTATCAAAATTCCCAACAGAGGTAATTTTACATTTTTATCGTAAAAATAGACATTGTCTTACTGACCATGGGAAGTATAAAGAAATTTATAATTGGAATACTAAAAAGAATGAATTTTGGATTCCTTTTTATGGACCATTTGAAAAAGATGGAGTAATATATAATCACGTATGTTTAGGTTACACAAAATCAACTGGAGAGGAATGCCATAAATTGTTTACAAAAATTATGAGTAAACAAGATGCTCACTGGGATGAAGATGGCTACTATTACGGATATAGTGAATGGCAATATGGAGATGAAATGAACTTCAGATTTGAAGGAATGTATTGGGAAGGAAAAATTCAAGATCTTAAAGATGAACTTTCAAAACGTGAGCATGTAGGTATCTTTAATAATAAAGATTATCGAAAGTGGTTAATTAAATATAGAAAAGCTAAAAAGAATTAATGAAATATCCAAGAACATATCATTTACCTTATTCACCTGGAGCTACTAAAGATGATAAGAAGCTTCAGGGTGATTGGTTTAAATACTATCAAGGAAAAGAAATAGTTATAACAGAAAAACTTGATGGTGAAAATATTCATATGAACCAAAAAGATTGTTATGCAAGATCTGATGGTGCTCCAACAAGAAGTCCTTGGTCAAGAAATATTTGGGATCCACAGGAAGGTCTATATTGGAGAATTAAAACATTAATTGGTTCTAATGAAACATTGTTTGGTGAAAACTTATATGGTGAACATTCAATTCATTATGATAAGTTACCATCATATTTTCATTTATTTGCAGTTAGTACCGAATCTGTTTGGGAGAGTTGGCAATCTGTTAAATTATTTGGTGCTATTCTTGGTGTAAAGACTGTACCTGAATTATGGAGAGGTTTTGTATATGATGAAAAACAATTAAAAGAACTTGTTGATAAGTTTGTAAACATGCCTTCTATTTATGGAGACACCCGCGAAGGTGTAGTTATAAGATTAACTAATTCATTTAAACTTGATGATTTTAAACATTGTGTTTGTAAATGGGTAAGACCTAATCATGTGCAAACAAATGAACATTGGACCAAAAACTGGAAAGTGGCAAAAATATATAATGACCCTTATGATAATAAGATAATACATGATATTTAACATTTGAATATATATTAAATTAAATATGGAAAATGCATTTGATATAATAAAAGATTTAGGAATGATAAATCACCCAGCTCCAAATTGGGAAGGCACAGTTGATTCTACGGATGGTTGTTTTATATGGTTAGCTGTAGATTCAAATGGTAATGAAAGAATGACAACTTGTGAAAAAGGATTCCAAAGATTTTCTCCAAAGATTTATCATAGTAAATATTCAATAGACCCAGAAATAAGAAAAGCATCTTGGATAGAACAAAAGAAAATATGTTCTTATAATGATACCCAAATGAGAGATGACCATTGGGTAGAAATACCTAATGAAGGAGATATGGGTAAATTTGGTGCACCTCCAACATGGGCATATTTACCAAAAGGATCTATTAAGAAACTTATTGGAAGAGAATTAACTTGGGAAGATGAACCTGTAAAATATGAAGGATAATTATGGATAATGTTATAATGACTTATTTTTGGTATTGGTTTATACCACTTTGTATTATAATAATTTGTTATCTTTGGTACGATATGTTTGGTTCTGATAGACGAAAGCCAAAATATAAACTAGATAAAGACGGATATTTGCAATTTTATTATCGTAGATATTCATGGTGGATTGATTTTCCAATATGGAACGATAATGATGATGAACGAAAATAGAAGTTCATGATAGAGTTAGAAATTTAGATTATACTCTTTCTTATATTGGTCCAGGTAGAGCTAAAATAAAATACTTATTTGATGACAATGCACCAATAACAAGAGATTTTATAACAGATCATTTCAGAAAAACATACCCAGAATTTAAGAATTCTGAACAACTTTTTCAATTACATAATGTATATGTAGATAAGGAAAATGCTATATTAAATAAAATTGTAAAGAACCATATATTTAAAGCTTATGAAAGTAACATTTGATAATATTAAAAAGGTTGATTGTTTTATTCGCAATTGTGAAGAAGAATATGATTATGAAACAGGTCAATTAATGTTAAAAAGTATCTTAACAGATTTAAATGAACTTAATGAATTGCTAATTAATCAAAATCAATCATATAAGCAATTATATTTAGATTGGCAAGATTATCATAATGAATATTCTCCAGAACGAACAGATCCATGTCCAGATTATTATGGGTTATTTACATTAAGGTTTGAAAAGAATCCTTATGAAACTGTTGGTGATGTAATGACCATATATGAAATTGAAAATGCTTTATTTGTATTAATTAATTTTGAAGAATTTCTTAGTAATTATAAGTCATAATTTCTATATTTATAAAAATAGATATGGATAGTTATGACTTGTGGTGAATTTTTAAAAGCTTTACAAGAACACCCTAATGCAGAATTAGTTTTTGAACAGATGATGGAACCAAAAACTATTAATGGTAGAACAGTAAGACAATTAGATGATTTAGATTTATGGATTAGTGATTATGAAGTAAGAATAACACATGATCCTTTTAAATATATGAATTAAATATGGGAAGAATAATTACTGAAGGTGAAGCATTACAACGTGCTCGTGAATATGGATTAGAACGAGAAGTTGCTAGATGCATACATGAAATGTTAATGGATCCGTGGGATGCATTATATGAATGGGATTTATTAAAAGAATCTGATTATGATAATGATTATGATGATCCTGGTGCTAATCAATATGTAGAAACTGAATATACACAATACCAATGAAAATAAATACAACTTGGACACAGGCAGATTGGAATAAAGCTTTAAAGAAAGTTTGGGAATTATCTCGTAATTTTGAAGAAATATTAAATTTTGGATTAGAACATGGATATATAACAAATTCAGATATTATTCATGCTTCTGATATTTATCATGACCCCAATAAAGAATATGATGAAGGCGAAATAGAGGATTTCATTAAATCTGTATCATTATCAGATCTAATGAAAGCAATACAAGATGAATATTCATTAGATGAAATTCTTTTTGAATTACCTAAACATGAAATTCTTGAAAATTTTGATAAAGATGATTTATTAGAAGAATTAGATGGATCTTGGGAATTGGATAAACATGATGAAGAAATTAGGGAAGAAACGTATAAAGAATATGTTGATGAATGGGTTGAAGAAATGAAAACTCAGGATAAAGAATACATTAAAAATTTATATAATGCAAATTCGGACGATTTTCATACTTTTATTTGTGATATATTAGGCAGTGGATATTATGATCAATCAGTCGTAAATAAACTAAAAGAAAAATTAAAAAATAATAGTTTTGGAGTTGATTATGAGAAATAGAATATTTATTTTGCTTTTTGTATTTTTTATGTTAATATCATGTAATGAAGCAAAAGAATCAAACGTTAGAATATTAGGAAATGATTCAATATTAATTGGAAAATATAAAACTGAATATATAATTCATTATTCTGCATATTGTAATCCTGAATATACGATATATTCTGATAAAGAAGTTTATACATGTTCTTTTCAAGGAACAAATTTTTTATTGGAGAAAGATAATACTGAAGAGATTTTATCGACAACTGCACCGATTCAAATTATTAATTCAGAAATAGTAAAATGAAAGAAGACAAAATTGTAAAAAGAATTAAAGAACTTCAAAAAGATACGAAGTTTACTTTTAAATTAACTGAAGATATTATTGCATCAGTTTATAGAATAGCTGTAGAAGATTGTGCTCTTGAGAAGAAAGATCCTGATAAAGCATATAAAAAGGAAGATAAAGTATGTGATTCAGATAAAGTAGTAAGTTCCGGAAAAGAAATGAATAAAAGATTTGGAACTAAACGTGCTACAATTGATTATGATGAACTTCAGAAACATTTATTTAAAGCAAAACAGGAAACATATAGAGAAATATTAAATTATATTAATAAAAAGAATGATTTAATGGATGTTTATATGTATGTTAAAGAAATGGCTAGAAAAACAGAATATGATGAAATAAAAATAGTTTAATATATGTGTGATTTTTACGAATGCGGAGATGGATGGATTCCATTAATTGAAGAAGCAAAAACTATTGTATCAAAATATAATTTAAAACATCCTGATTCTAAAAACCCATTAGAATTTACTCAAATAAAAGAAAAATGGGGTGGCTTATGCTTATATTTAAATTATTATGTTCCAGAAGTATCTCATAGAATCAGAGCCTTAGAAATTAAATCATTAGAAATTTGTGAACATTGCGGAACTAATAAAAATGTAGAACGTAAAAATACACATGGTTGGATTATGACCCTATGCAATAAATGCAGGGAAGAAGAATTACAAAATTATTGCAAACGATTTAATAATGTGGGTTGCTAGGAATCCTGATGGAAAATATCATTTGTTTAATATTAAACCTGAATATGATGATTGGTATCGTGCTTGGGGAGAACCAGGATATAGAAAAGCAAATGATGAATTAACTGTACAATATTTGAATACTGCATATAAGGAAGTTACAGCTCAACAACTTGGGTTTGAAATGAATTGGAAAGACAAACCAATTGAAGTTGAAACATTAATTAAACTTAAGCATCCAAATAAAGAACGTAAAGAACGAACAACAGATCGTCTGTTAAATAAATACCTTGAACATCACGGAAGTCATTGCTGGTATTTTGATGGTTTTTATAATGATCATGCAGTAACTGAATGCATGGCACCATGGTCATTTATGTGCAAAGGAAATAAATTTGATTGCGGTAAACTTAAATATAAATGGCTTGCTTCATTATCAGATAAAAAACGAGATGAATGGTTAGAAACTCATGAAGGAATATATAAATAAAGTAATACATCATAACTATTGGTATTGGGGAGAATCATATTACATTATATTAGATAATGGAAATGGAATAATTACAATGCAAATAGATAATGATGATAAAACATTAGGTTGTATTAGTGGATTAAGTGTTATAGATTCAGCAAGAAATAAAGGTTTGGGCAATGAATTATTAAATGCATGTGAAGAGTTAGCTAAATCTTTAAATATAAAAGAATTATATTTAAGTGCTGAAAAGAAATCATGGGTATTTGAATGGTATAAAAGACACGGCTATATTAAAGATAAATATAGAAATAAACATTTATATAGATTGTCAAAACAATTATGAAGGTTTGGTTAAATGAATTAAAAGAAGGTGACATATTTTATTGGCCATGTACGTTATTATGTTCAGTATTAAAATGTGAACATTTAGGCGACGCTCATAATATAAATTATAAAATGTCAAGAATTAAATTTAATATTCTTGAAGGATGTAATGATGAAATTAAAAAAGTATTAGGTAATACTAATGAACTTTTTGTTAATCAATATGTGTATGATGATTATGAATCTGCATATACAGAGTTAATTAAAAAATTAACAAAAGAATTGGAAACGACAGAAACTTCAATTTTAGATCATAAAAATTCAATTAATAATTTAGAAGTAAGAGCAGAAGAATTACGAAAAGCATTAAATATTAAAGTATGACAAATAAAACATTAAAAAAGATTTCAGAAAATCCAAATCTTATAGCATTTTGTAATAAGATATTATCATATAATGCAATTTTTGAAAATGAAATTTCAAGAAATATGTTTTGTGTTTCATTAATTAGTTCAGATGTACTTATTGATGAACATGCTTGTGATGAAACAATTAACATTGCTACATTTATACTTAATAATATTGATTTGATGATTTTAGAAGATGACATTAAGAAAACAGTTATTAAGTATATGAAAGATGCAATTAAGATAGCAAAACGAGATAAGAAACAATTTTTTATTAACAAATGTGAAAAAATTTTAAAAAATGAACAATAAGAATTATACTGGTGTTCCTGTTTGGTCTGAACACGTTTCTGAAACACAAATGCCTACATATTCAGAACCTACTTATACTGATAATAAATTTATATTTGATAGTACAATATATGGAAAAAATTGATGCAAATACAAAATTTGAAGATACTGAAATAACAGATTATCCTTATATTGGAATAGGTAAAAAGCCTTTATCAAATAAGCGTAAGTTATTAACTGATGAAGAATTAGAAAAAATCATAGGAGGTTAATATGAAAATAACAGATGAATATGTCTTTTTTTATAAAGATTGGTTAAGTAATTATCAAAGAACCAGTTTTGTTGCTAATATAGATGATATCCTTGGTAAGACTGATGGGTTGATGAAAGAATTGTTTACATCAACTGAACAAGGATTTATGTTTATTAAAGCATTGTATTTTAATGACTTAAAAACTGCATCAAAAATTATTAAGACAAATAATCCAGCTGAATGTCGTAAACTTGGTCGTCAAGTAAAAGGATATGATGATGCAGCTTGGGCTAAAATTAGATATGACGTATTTTATTATCTTAACCTTGAAAAATATAAACAGGATAGACAATTACAATATCTTTTATTAGATAAAAAATATGATAATAAAAAATTTGTAGAAGCATCTCCTATTGATAAAATATGGGGTATAGGATATGCAGAAGATAATCCTAATATTGAATTTAATCAAATGCATTGGGGAAAGAATTATCTTGGACGTATTTTAACAAATATTCGTAGACGTTTTAAAGAAAACAAAATTGATGATCCTAATTGGAATATTTACTCATGAAAACATTTAGAAGATTAATATTTATATCATTAATGTTTTTATTTATAGGGTGTGGTAATCCAGACCCTAATTTGATATTTCATGGAAATGATTGGGTTGTAAAAAGACTTAATGATACAGTTGTTATTTGCATACCTATACAAGGTGATTTATTAGGTAGGCAACCCAATAAACCTTATGTAATTAATATTAAAGATTTTTCAGAATCAAAATTTAAATAATATGAATTTGATATTATTAATGACTATTTTATATAATAGAATTATAAGAATATAAGAATGAGTGTTAATAAAATATCAATAGAAAATAATGTTAAAGATTGGGTAGCTAATTATATTGAAGAGGAATTTGAATTTAGAGAACATCAATTTGAATGTATTGTTAATGTAATTAAATCAATATTAGATAACCCAGAATTAAACTATATTTGTGAGGCTCCTACAGGTTCAGGTAAATCATTAATAAATATTATATCTGCAGGAGTCCTTGCAGAATATTATAATATGACATCTTACATATTGGTTTCAGATTTATTTTTATGGGAGCAATATGATAAGTTTATACAAGACCATAAAAAACTTCATTTCGGTTCAATAAAAGGACAAACAGGAAATTATACATGTGCACTTAATAAAGAAGATATTCGTAATGCTGATTGTAAAATGGCAGGAATATCTTGGGGTGCCATGTTTAATCCTGCAACTATAAGTAAGTATGGATATGATTGCGCATATAAATGCAAATATTTAAAAGCACGTAAGAAAGCTGTTAATGCTAAGGTATGTTTAATGACATATCAATTATTCTTATTTATGATGAATAACCCTACATTTAATAGTGATGGTAAAAATCAAATATTCGCAACGCATGATATAATATTTTGTGATGAATGTCATAATATCCCTGATATAGTTCAAAATCAATATTCACCTTGTATTAAAGAAGAAGATTTTGAAAAATTAGATCAATTATTTGTTTGGGGTTCTGGTGGTGAATCTCCTGATTTATTTAATGGTGGAGGCAATTATGAAATATTAGGATATTATAATAGAAATTCTTTACAGGAAAAATTAAAAGAACTTTGGAAACAATTCATAAAAGAAAATTCTTCTAAATATGATGATGTTAAAGCCATGTTAACATATAAGAATATCTTATTAGGTATATCAGAAATAGCTACTGACGCAATTGCATATATATCTAATAAGAAATTAAATAAGATGCCTGTATCAAAAGACGACATAAAATTATTTAAATTATGTACATGGTTTCAAAATTATTGTTGTTTTTGGAGTGACTTTAATACAGCTATATCTGAAGCTGGAGAAGAATATTTAATAAAAGATATTTGTGTAACTAATGCAGATGGTCATTTATCTGTATCATTTAGATGTACAAAAGAAGACTATATGATATATAAATATCTTTTATCACGAGCACCAGCTAAAGTATTATTATCTGCTACTGTTGGTGGTATTGATGCTTATAAAGAAAATATGGGATTCAGATATTTGTCAAATAAAGAAGTTGAATTTGAAACTATACCATCAACTTTTGATTTTTCAAAATCTCCTATTCATTTCTTAAATAAGTTTAAGATGTCATTTAGAGAAAAAGAAACATCTTTTCAATATTTAAAGAAAGTTATATACTCAATATGTGAAACTAAGTTTGGTGATCAAAAAGGAATGATTCAAACAGGATCATATGCATTTGCTAAACAATTATATAATGATGCGCCTTTAAATGTAAAACAAAGAATGCTATTATATAATGGATCACGTGAAAAGACAACTTGTATTAAAATTCATGAGCTTTCTGATAATACAATATTGGTTGGTCCTAGTCTTAATGAAGGAATTGATTTGCCTGGAGACTTATGCAGGTTTATAATTATAATGAAAGTTCCTTATCCAAGTTTAGCAGATAAGCTTGTAAAAGAAAAAATGAAATTATTTCCTCTTTGGTATAACTCAACAACATCAAATGATATTATACAAGGAATAGGACGTGGTGTTAGATTTGATGGTGATTGGTGTGTATCTTATATTCTTGATGCTTGTTTTTGGAAATTATATTTAGAAACACAAGATCAATATTCAAATGAATTCAAAAATAGACTTAACATAATATGAAAAAAATAAAATACTTTATATTAAATAAATTTAAAGATTCTTCTAAACCGGAATTATATGAGAATGAATATGAATTATTATTAAATTTATTTAACAATGAAATTCCTGAAGAATATATTAATCAAATTAAAGAAGGAAATTTCAATGATTTTATATTAGAAAATTTAAATACTCATAATGTAAAGAACCTTCAAGATAAAATAAAAAAGGAGTTTTCTAATAAATATGTTTTTGAGTTCGAAGAAACATTAAATTTTAATAATGAAGGTAAAGAAAAATATGATAAGAAATCTTTTTATATAATTGCTTCAGAAGAAATAATTAATAAAATGTCTAAAGATAAAGATTTAGAAAATTTAATTAAGTTCTATGGATATTATATTAGTAATGCAAAAAATGATTATATTTTAGTATGCCCAAAATATTCTGAATATGCAAATGATTTAGTATATAATAAAAATCATGGAATATTATATCATTTTACTACATTAAATAATGAAGAACGAATATTGAAACGTGGCTTATTGCCAATGGAAGGCATTTATTATAGAAAATTTCCAGAACGAATTTATTGTTATTCAGAATATAAGGATTTAAAAAATATTAAAGGAATTAAAGATTTTATCAATAATGTTGTTGGTAAACTTAAAATACAAAGATATGGATTATTGATATTGAAAATTAATTTATCAAAACATAATGTATGTTTTTATACTGATGATTATATGGATGAAGAAGAATCAGTATTTACATATACGCCAATACCACCTGAATGTATTAAAAAAATAAATATTAAATATGACGATTTAAATTAATATGGAATTACTTATATTTAAGATTATTATAATAGTATGTCTAATTCGACTTATATTTTTACAAATAGGTCATTTATATATTTCATTTAATAAAGAAGGAAATAAAATGCAAGTAGATGAAATATTAAAAGATCCTGAAAAATATGTTAAATGGGATCATTTGGAAACATTTATGACTAATATGATTTGGTTGGTATTTATAATAGCTTTAATAGTTGCTGCATTTTCTGGTAATGTAACATTTGTAAATCAATAATGCATATGGATCGTAATGAAATAAAAAATAGATTTTATACTATATTAAAACATCAGTTATGTTTAGATAATAATTATTTTTCGCGATTTTCAGAAGATGGTGAAAATAAATTATTATTAGAAGAATTACATGCTGATGCATTAGATTGGTATGAAATTCTTGCAGCTATTGAAATTGAATTTGATATTATAATAAGAGATAAAGAAGTAGAAAAATGTAAGACTTTATATGATTTTATAAACTTAATTGAAAAAATAATTAATTATAATGAAAAATAGTAAAACAATATTTTTTATATTAGATTCATTTAATTTATATGATTTTAAGAAATTATATAATAATTTAGAATACATATGCTGTTATTCTTATTTTGATACTGAAGAAGCAATTAATAATAAGATAAATAATATTGTAACATATGATATTGGACATTTATCGTTTGACTTAGAAACATTAGGATATAAAATATTTATTGGTTACAATGGTAAGTATAAACATTTTACAGTTGGTATGTCTACTGCAAATGGTAAAGAACTTCGATTTGCTCATAATCTTAGAAGATTATTAATTGGCGGTGCATTAGATAATGATTTAGGAATTGAAAGAAAAAAATTTTATTATGACATGAATAAATCAACAGCAGAATTATTAGCAGATGAATTAACAAAAGAAAAATTTAATATAATTGGTAAAATTGCTGATGCTACAATAGGAGCACATATTAAAGGAACTAAAGTAATGACACCGAAAGAATCTAAAGCATGGCACGAAACACATGCTTATTATGATAAAGATGGACATTTTATAATTTCTCCAGATCCTGTTGAATATGATGGTATTAATAAAATCAAACCTAATATAAAGTTATGAATGAAGATGAATATTTTTATAAAGATTTAAAAGAATATTTTCCGATAGATTTGTTAACACAAGAAGAAAGAGAATATGCTATTCAATTAAATAAAGAACATGGATGGCCTCAATCAGTTAAATATATTAAAGAATGCCGTCCTGATTTTGGATTAAAAAGTTCTAAAATTTATTATGATTTATATATAAATAAAAAATAATATGAATTGGTTAAAAAAAATATTTAAAAAATGTGATCATAATTGGGAGTTTGTTGCAAACATTTATGGAGATCAAATAAATTATTGTGGTGGCAAACGATCTATATGGAAATGTAAAAAATGTGGAAAAATAGAATATAGAGATCATTTATATAATGATGAGCATCAATCATATAAATTATGTACAGAATTAGATAAGCTTTATGATGAATGCTATGATAAAAGATATAAAGAATGGCAATTATTAAGAAGTGAAACATTGAATAAGATGCAAGCTGACATGAGAAACTTAGCATTCAATGGGCAATGCTGGTATGACATAATTTTAGTTTGTGAAGAAATTCATAATGATAGAAATTATTATGAAAAATGGCTAGAAGAAAATAAACTTAAATTTGAAAAAAAATTAATTGATAGTGAAGAATTAGCTACTGATATTAATTGTATTGAGTTTCATATTCGTTGGAAATATAAATATTAAAATATGAGTAAAACAAAATTTACAACAGTTCAAGGAATTACAATATATCATATTGAGTATATAATGAATGAAGATTTAACAGATAATGATTTATCAAACTTATTAGATAATAAAAAATCTGGACTTATTTATTCATTAATTATTAATATGTTCAGACTTGCAAAAAGTAATATGAATGAAAGTAAGATATTTGAATTTATTAAGACTGACAAGAATTGGATGAATTCAATAAAGTTAACAAAGTCAAAGTATAATAAGTTTGAAAATATGCTAATACAAGTATATAAAAATATATATCAATATAAAGAAGCAACAGCAATATCGCTTGCCCAATGGTTTATGATCAAATATGGTTTTAAAATAAAATATTAAAAAATGTTAAAATCTTACTAGATAGTATATATTCATCATCTAGAAGATTTTAACATTATATTACTATAAATTATATTATAAAAAATATGAGCGTTCTAGAACGCTCATATTTTTTTATTATTTTATATGCCACGAACATATATATTTGCTCCAACTTTTAAGAAATTAACTTCAGCATATCCATTATTTGGAACTGTTAATGATATGCTATTACCATCAGGAGTAACATATGAAGAAGATGTAGATATGTCAACTGTATAATCTGTTGAACCACTATTTACATATAATACTGTACGTTGTTCTCCATCTGCTAATGTTACTGGACAAGTCTGATTAGTTAAGTCTGTGGATACTGACACAACAGTTGCCCCACCAGATATATATGTACTATGTGAATGTGATAAGTCATGCGAGTGAGCTAAGCTTTCAGTTATAGCATATTGTGAATGTGAATGATCTAAACTAGTTAAATATCCTGTATGTGAATGGGATAAGTCATGAGAGTGAGCTAAATCACTTATATCTGCTTTACTATTATTAATATTAACTAATGCTGCAGATATAGAAATTTCATTATTTTCAATTACTCCATGCAATTTACTAATTGCAGAATATAATGTATCTGATGCCTGTGGACCTTCATTTGATTCCAATGTATTTGCTTCATAGTTATTAGGAAGCAATAATGCATTAGATGTTAAATATTCTGTATGTGAATGACTTAAATCGTGTGAATGAGATAAGTCATGCGAGTGAGCTAAGCTTTCAGTTGTAGCATATTGTGAATGTGAATGAGTTAAACTAGTTAAATATCCTGCATGTGAATGAGATAAATCATGTGAGTGAGCTAAATCACTTACATTTGCTTTATCAGTATTTAAATCATTTAATGATGTAGCAATAATTAATTCATTATTTTTTATTGTTCCATCTAATTTAGCTATAGCAGAATATAATGTATCTGATGCTTGTGGACCTTCATTTGATTCCAATGTATTTGCTTCATAGTTATTAGGAAGCAATAATGCATTAGATGTTAAATATTCTGTATGTGAATGCGATAAGTCATGTGAGTGAGCTAAGCTTTCAGTTGTAGCATATTGTGAATGAGTATGTTCTAAATTAGTCAAATAATTTTCATGTGAGTGAGCTAAACTAGTTAAATATCCTGCATGTGAATGAGCTAAATCACTTACATTTGCTTTATCAGTATTTAAGTCATTTAATGATGTAGCAACTACATGTTCAACTTCTTCTAAATCACTTATATTTGCTTTAGATCCGATTAAATTGATTAAGCCAGTAGTTGTATCGTCATCATTTAATACTGCTGCAATTTCAGCTAATCCATTTGCCTGAACACCAAGTATATCATCTATGTTTCTT
>Ga0247610_10002088_pt1 | contig 23660 bp, 19 predicted proteins | sample 174DNAGHGhighgp2_FD_193483 | JGI IMG/M metagenome (GOLD analysis project Ga0247610, IMG submission 193483) | Sheep rumen microbial communities from Palmerston North, Manawatu-Wanganui, New Zealand - 1742 DNA GHGhigh gp2 | ecosystem: Host-associated > Mammals > Digestive system > Stomach > Rumen...
GGGATCACCGAGTACCAGCCGATGAACTACTACGACGCAAACGGAGAGCTGACCGGCTTTGATACGGAGTTTGCAAAGGCAGTATGTGCACAGCTCGGTGTCGATGCGGAGTTCCAGATCATCGACTGGGATACCAAGGAGACCGCGCTGAAAGCAAAGAATATCGACTGCATCTGGAACGGCCTGACCGTGACCGAGGAACGCCGCGCAAACATGGACTTCTCCGATGTTTATCTGAACAATAAACAGTGCGTCGTGATCAATCAGTCCAACGCTTCCGTATACACTGATGCGGCAAGTCTTTCCGGTGCGATGATCTCCGCAGAGAGCGGATCCGCCGGCGAAGATGCGATCTCTGCCGACGCTTCTCTTTCCCAGGCCAGCTACACCGCTTCCGCCTCCCAGGCAGATGCACTCCTTGCGCTGAAAGCAGGTAACTATGACGCGATCGTCATCGATTATACCATGGCAGCAGCAAGCACCGGCAGCGGCGACTATGCCGACCTCATGATCGTAGAAGGGATTGATCTGAACGATGAGCAGTATGCGATCGGTTTCCGTGTCGGTTCCGATATGACGGAAAAGGTCAATGCCATCATCAAAGATATGATCGCAGACGGTACTCTGGCTGCACTTGCCGAGAAGTACGAGCTGACCGAACTCTACAACGAAGCGGTTAAATAATGGATTCTTTTCTTTCGGTAACAATTAAACTTGCGGAGGGTTTCGGAACGACGCTTGCGTTGTTTTTCCTGACCCTCCTTCTTGCGATCCCGTTGGGGCTGCTCTTTGCCGTCCTTTCCCGGCTTTCCTTTAAACCGGTACGGATGCTGATGCGGGCATTCATTTATATCATCCGCGGCACACCGCTCCTGTTGCAGCTGATGATCGTTGTATACCTTCCCGGGATCGCTTTTGATTCCCCGCTGACCAAATGGCAGATATTTCACGGAGATGTTTCCCTTGCCTATTTCTGCGGTGCTCTGTTTGCATTTGTTGTCAACTATGCCTGCTATTTCGCCGAGATCTTCCGCGGCGGGATCGAGAACATCCCGAAAGGTCAGTATGAAGCCTGCGCCGTGCTCGGCATGACCAGATCCCAGACCTTTTTCAAGGTGATCCTCCTGCAGGTGATCCGGAACATTCTCGCGCCGATGGGAAACGAGATCGTAACGCTCGTGAAAGATACCGCTCTGGCCAGAACGGTTGCTGTCGCCGAGATCTTTTTCAACGCCAGTGAGCTGCTCCGGGTACAGTTCATCATCTGGCCGCTGTTTTATACCGGTGTATTTTATCTGGCCTTCTCCGCGCTCGTTACCGCGATCTTAAACCGGGCGGAAAAACGTCTTGCCAGATATTGGAGATAACGGATATGGCTCTTTTGGAAGTAAACGGACTGCATAAATCCTTCGGTAATACCGAAGTATTAAAAGGAATCGATTTTTCTCTGGAAAAAGGACAGGTCCTCGCGATCATCGGAAGCTCCGGAAGCGGAAAGACCACGCTTTTACGCTGTCTTAATTTCCTGGAGAATCCGGACCGCGGCACCATCACGGTAAACGGCAGAAAGATCTGCGATCCCGAAGACCGTGCTCTCTGTACCCCTTCCGCGATACGGAAAAACCGTCTGTCCTTCGGTCTGGTCTTCCAGTCGTTTCATCTCTTTCCCCAGTACACCGTACAGGAGAACCTGATCATGCCGGCCATGCTGAAGAGTTCTTCCAATGCCGATTTCAAAAAGAAAAAAGCGGAATATGCAAAGACCTATGAGAAACAGGCGCTGGAACTCCTGGAACGCATCGGGCTGTCCGAAAAGAAAGGCAATTACCCCTGCGAACTGTCCGGCGGACAGCAGCAGCGTGTCGCGATCGCAAGAGCTCTGATGCTCACTCCGGAGATCCTCTGTTTTGACGAGCCGACCAGCGCTCTGGATCCGGAGCTCACGCGGGAAGTTCTTAGGGTCATCCGTGATCTCAAGGAAAGCAATACCATGATCGTCGTTACCCACGAGATGGGATTCGCCCGTAATGTCGCCGATCAGGTGATCTTTATGTCAGGTGGTATCATTGAAGAATCCGGAACTCCGGAAGAGCTCTTCGGTGATCCGAAAAGCCCTCTGCTGAAAGCATTTCTCTCCGACGCGGAAGATTAATTCGAAACGTAATCCGATTTCACATAAGCGGTCTTGCCGTTAAAGACGATCTTGGTCCATTCGGCACCGCGTTCGATCAGTTCAAAGCTCTCACCCGCATAGGCCATACCGACCACTGCACCGTTAATGCTTGCAGAGTCACGGACATTTACGGTCGAAGTAACGGTGATCTTGCTGTTTGAGCTTGTCGTTGTATTGTTATCATCTCCGACGACACGGACATAATCGGATTTGATATATCCGTCTTCATCGTTATAGATGACATGACTCCATCCGTTGGCACGCTGTTCGATACAGGTGAGCTGGGTACCTCCCGCAACCTGCGCGATGCGGTCTGCATTTTCACTGTCGGATTTCCGGACATTGACGGCAGTCGTCGTCTCTACCAGGAAAGTTCCGCCGTTCTGCTGTGTTCCCGTCTCTTCGTTTGCGGTCTCTTCCGGCTCCTCGGGCTCCTCTGCATGCTCCGTTTCCGGATCGGGCTCATCGCCGTTTTCCGGCGTCACCTCTCCGCTGCCGGTACCTTCATCGGGCTCTTCGTTTTCACGCAGTTCCGCTACACGGACACTTACATCCCTAGCGATCTTCGGCTTCAGTTCTTCCATATAAGCCGCAAATCCGGTATCCGCATCGATCACTTCCTGATACTCCGTATTGATACGGTTGAAAAGATCCACCACATCCTGCTGTGCCGATACCGTCTTCAAAAACTCCGCCGCTTCATCATCAATCTCCCCGGATTCGATAAACAGATTTCCCTGTTCATCCGTACATACCAGAAGAGCGAGCAATGCGGGCGCCGCATGTTCTTCCCATTCCTTAAAAGTACAGTTATACGTTGCATAAACGATATAAGAGTTTTCGTAGGGTCCCTGTTTGGTAAAGCACTTGATATCCGTGAAATCGGAAATATATTCGTTGATCGCATCGACCTGCGCAAGTTTCATATCGTCCACGGTACTCAGGATCGACTGCAGTGCCGCATGATCCCCGTTTTTTCTGGCCGTAAAATACCGGTTGATCAGATCATTGACTTCAGGATAGGCATCTTCTTCCAGCGGAGCACCGGAAACGCTGAGCAGTTCCCCTACCGTATTATCGGAAACCGAAACCGGATTATCCGCCGCATCTTTTTTGGCAAGCTTCCCCGCAAGTGCGATCACTCCGATGCAGCAAAGCAACGCCGCTGCGGCAATGATGCAGGCCCTCTTCTGTGTAACAACAAAATCACGAATCTTAGAGAAAAGATCCGAAAAGAATGCCCCGAGAGAAGCATCGTCGTTGTCGTTCTTTTTCGTATTCTTTGACTTGGAGTTTTTCCGGAACATGGACCGGTCGGTCTCATCTCCGTGATCCGAACCGTGCCCGGAGCCGAGCTGGGCATCGATCTCGTCAATATCAATGGGAACGGTATCCGAAAGAGCCTCATGCGCAAATACGTCTTCCTCTTCCTCAGCCGGGAGTTCGGGGACAAAGGACGGTGCGTGAAACGTTTCTCCGAGTATACTTCCGGACGAGTGCGCTTCCTCTTCATAAAGCGGCTCCTCTGCAGCGGATTCCGTTACCTGTAACTGCTCCGGCGCAGACTCCGGTAACGCAGCAGCCGCCTCGTCGTAGGCTGCTTCTGCCGTCAGATCTGCGTTTTGCGAATTTTCTGCAGCAGAAAGATCCGCCGGAGTTTCCTGTTCTCCGGAGGTAACCGTCGTATTTGTCTGCCGATTGCTGTGTTTTCTTCTTTTCTTTCCCATGATCAAAGAGATTCAGATCAATTTTTTTGCAACAAATATGCGCTCGGCGGGATTCGAACCCACATTAAAGGCGTCGGAGGCCTTCGTCCTATCCATTAGACTACGAGCGCGCACTAGGTTATGTTACCACAACTCAGGAATGAATGCAAGCAAAACAAATCCGGCCGTTTCTCCCCTGTTTTTACCAATTTTTCGGGGGAATCCGGCCGGATCCCTGCCATGTTCAGGCGCAGACGATACGAAAATCCTTCTTTTCCCTGGAATACAGATAGACCGAATCGGAGAGTACCTCATCGGGGCTGACCTGCGTCTGGTTGACGTCCCTTACCATGTCTTTTAGACGCTTCGGATCAAGATCACTGCTCGCCGGCAGGAGGATCACCTCATGCACGGAGCTTGGCAGAATATACAGATCGCTCCGGATCTTCTCGGCAGCATTTTTGATCGCATCTGCACAGGCGATCCCGGCCGCACCGAAATACTTCTCCCGGTTCGTCATGACATACATCGATACCCCGTCATTTTCATTTTCTCCCGGCAGTCCGGATTCGCAGAGCGCTTTCAGTTCCTGACCGTTTTCACATCCGGAGAGTTCGTCTTTTAAGATCTCGAGCATCATACTCTTCATGTCGATGGTCTCAACCGGCAGAAGCAGCGGAAGGTTCTTTTTTGCGGCCGCATAGAGTGTCTGCGTATCCACGCCCCAGTTTTTCACGTGTTCGTTCCGGATCAGGATCGATGCACGACACGCTTTCCGTTCTCCCAGGAGGTAATAAAATACCATCGTCAGATCAAGAAAAGGAATGCCCGGGATCTCCTGCAGCAGTTCCCTGTTTTTTTCGGTATTGATCAGCTTAAAGACGATGCGCTTCTTTGCTTTTTCAAAATCCGAAAAACTCTCGATATCAAAACGAACCCCCATACCTCCTTTCCTGCAGAGTTTCAGAATTTCCGCCGCGATCTCTTCCAGCGGCTTCCCTTCTGTATAACTGTGAAAATGTTCTTCGATATAAACGGTCGGTGTGATCTTCTTACTCCCCGAGAGTACGGATACTCCGTTTAAAAGGATCCCGTTATTCTTTCTTACTTCGGTAAAGCGAAGACGCTCGTTCTCTTTCAGTTTTTTGTTCAGTTCCTCTTCCAGTAAGGTTTTAAAGTCGTTGATGTCCATGTTATCCTCCTTATGATCGGCAAAAGAAAAGACAACAGCTCAAACTGTTGTCTTTAGGCAGTTACCTTAAGGAAGAAACGGGATTTATACGCGGCTTAAATACTCACCGGTACGCGTATCGATCTTGATCTTGTCGCCCGTCTCCACAAAGAGAGGAACGGAAACCTGTGCTCCGGTCTCCACCGTAGCCGGCTTGGAAGCACCCGTTGCCGTATCGCCCTTGAAGCCCGGCTCGGTGTCCGTGATCTCAAGTTCAACAAACAGAGGCGGCTCAATGGAAAAGATATTCCCATTGTGGGAACACATCTTGACCATCTCATTCTCTTTCACAAACTTCAGCGCGTCTCCTACGACATCCGCATTCAGAGCGATCTGCTCATAGTTTTCGGTATCCATGAAGTTGAAGAGATCCCCGTCGGAATACAGATACTGCATCTCCTTACGGTCGATCCTTGCTGCGGGACATTTCTCCGTCGGACGGAACGTCCGCTCTACCACGCCGCCGTTCTTGATATCCTTAAGCTTTGTACGAACAAAAGCTGCACCCTTTCCGGGTTTTACATGCTGAAATTCTACGATCTGGTAGACGCTGTTGTCCAGCTCGATCGTCATGCCGTTTCTGAAATCACCAGCAGAAATCATAATACTATCCTCCTAGATTGTCTTGCAAAAATGTACTCGTATAGTCTACCTTATCCGTTTGACTTTTTCAAGTCTTTTTTTCTTGTATTTCTGTTCCCGTTTCTTTATAATCCTTCATAGAAAGATCGGAGGAAAAACAATATGGCAGGATCTACATTCGGAAATCGTTTTTGTGTTACGACCTGGGGGGAGTCCCATGGTCCGGCGCTGGGATGCGTGATCGACGGCTGCCCGGCAGGACTTTTGCTGGACGCATCGGATATCCAGCCCTATCTCGACCGCAGAAAACCCGGTACCTCCTCCGTGACGACCGCCAGGAAAGAAAGCGATGCCGTCGAGATCCTCTCGGGTGTCTTTGAAGGGAAAACCACGGGTACACCGATCTCCCTCCTGATCCGGAATCAGGATCAGCACAGTGCGGACTACAGCGAGCTTGCAACGACATATCGCCCCGGTCACGCAGACTACTGCTTTGATGCAAAGTTCGGGATCCGTGACTATCGCGGCGGCGGAAGATCCTCCGGCCGCGAGACCGCTGCCAGAGTGGCTGCCGGCGCAGTCGCGATCCGTATCCTCGAAGAGGTCGGCATCCGCCTGCATGCGTATACGGGATCCATCGGCGTGATCTCCTGCCCGGAAGCAGCCGGAGTCATCTTAAGTGATGAACAGGTTAAGATCAGCCTCGCAAATCCGGTCGGCATGCCGGATGCTTCCTGTGCGGAAAAAGCACTGAAACTTATTGAGAATTGTCGCGAGAATAAAGATTCCGTCGGCGGTACTGCGGTATGCGTCATCGAAAACGTTCCGGCCGGCCTCGGCTCTCCCGTTTTCGACAAGCTCGACGCTTCCCTTTCCCGTGCCCTCTTTTCCGTCGGCGCAGTCAAAGCCGTGGAGATCGGAGACGGATGCGCTGTCAGCAGACGCTTCGGAAGCGAAAATAACGACCCGATGAAGACGGAGGATGGTCAGGTCCGGTATGTCAGCAACCATGCCGGCGGAATCCTCGGCGGCATCTCTGACGGAGCTCCGATTGTGATCCGGGCACACTTCAAGCCCACCCCCTCCATCTACCGTCCGCAGGAGACGATCAAAAAAGACGGCAGCAATACCGTCCTTTCCATCGTCGGAAGACACGATCCCGTGATCGTTCCCCGTGCGGTTGTTGTCGTGGAAGCCATGTGTGCTCTGACACTTCTGGATGCCCTGATGGAGCACAGCTGTTCCCGTATGGAATACCTCAAAACACTGACGGAGCTTTGGAAAAAGCCCGTATTCTGAGAACTCTTTTATTTCTCCTCGCCGAGACGGTGGAAGATCACGCAGTTCGGCATCATGATAGGGATCTCTTTCGTATTCATGACGAGCGTCTTCGCATCCGGATCCACTGCGAAAAACGTCATCGTATTATTTTCATGATTAAGCGAGACCAGATGCCGATTGTCTGGGAAAAGCGCGGCATCCTTCGGATAAGACCCGCTGATCGGCAGACAGAAGAGCCGCTCGAGTTTCCCGCTGATCTCATCAATCGTAAAAAGGCTGACACTGTTATCTCCCGCATTGGAACAAATCATATACTTAAAATCTTCCGAAAGATTTAATGCACTGGCCGCGGAATCGCCTGCATGATAGTCGTTCAGCGTCGAGATCGACTGGATCTTTTCAAAGCTCGGATTGTTGTTCGCCTCGATATAACGATACACATCCACGGTGCAGGTGGATTCGTGGATGATATAGATATACATCCCGTCCTGAGAGATCTTGATATGCCGGGGTCCGGAATACTGCTCGGAATGGATGATATCCACCATGGTCAGTTTTCCGCTCGTATGATCCACGCGATACACTTTCGTATGGTCCAGACCGAGGTCTGCAGCAAGCAGATATTTATTGTCTCTGGTCATCTTAACGCAGTTTACATGCGGCCGGAAATTCCGGTCCGCCACACTGCCGATCCCTTTATGATAGACTTCCTCGACGATATCTCCGATCTTCCCGTCCTCTTCCAGCGAAAGAGCCGTGATCTTTCCGTCATGATATCCGGCCACAAAGAGAAATCTGTCCTTATAATCTGTGGACAGATAACATCCGCGCATCCCGTTGATCGTACCGGAGGATACCTTTGTCAGGCCGCCGTCCTTTGCGATCCGGTAGGATTCCACACCGTAATCCGTGATGGAATAAAGAAACTTTCGGTTATGGGAGATCGTCATATAGGAAGAATTGGAGATCTCGATCTCTTCTTTTTCCCGGAACGTGCCTTTTTCCACATCCACATCATAGACACGGATCCCCACCTTGGACCCCTGCGTGTAACAGGATACATAAGCCACATACTTGTCCATCAGTTTGCCCTCTTTTCGATCGGTTCGTAGGTTCTGTGCATTCCCACATATTTATATGCCGGGCGGATGATCTTGCCCTTATTCACCAGTTCTTCCAGCCGATGCGCGCTCCATCCGGAGATACGTGCGACGGCAAACATCGGTGTAAAGAGTTCCTCCGGGATCCCGAGCATCGAATACATGAACCCGCTGTAGAAATCCACATTGGCGCAGACCGGCTTAAAGGTCCTGCGCTGTTTGGTGATCAGTCCGGCCGCGATCCTCTCTACGGCATCGTACAGAAGGAAATCATCCATACGTTCTTTTTCTTCTGCGAGTTTTTTTGTCCACTCTTTCAGAACTTCTTTTCTCGGATCGGAAAGGGTATAAACGGCATGCCCCATACCGTAGATCAGGCCGGTCTTGTCAAAGATCTCTTTGTTCAACACCCCGTTCAGGTAGCGTGTGATCTCTTCCTCGTCTTTGGTATCCTTTACATGCTCTTTCAGATCCGCGAACATGCGCTGCACTTTCAGGTTTGCGCCGCCGTGCTTCGGCCCTTTCAGGGATGCGATCGCAGCTGCCATGGCAGAATAGGAGTCCGTCCCCGAAGAGGTGACCACATGCGTTGTAAAAGTCGAGTTGTTACCGCCGCCATGCTCTGCATGAAGGACCAGCGCGATATCCAGCACCGAAGCCTCCAGTGCGGTGAACTTTCCGTCGGGACGGAGCATGTTCAGGATGTTCTCCGCCGTCGAATACTCCTTTTTCGGCGTACGGATGATCAGGTTCTTGTTCAGTTCGAAATGACGGTAACCGTGATACGCATAGGTCGCCATCAGCGGCATCTTGCCGATCATCTGCAGGCACTGGCGAAGAACGTTCGGAACCGAAGTATCCTCCGGGTTCTCGTCAAACGAATACAGATTCAGGATTGCTTTCTGCAGCGAGTTCATAACGTTCACGCTGGGATTATGCAGGATGACTTCACGGACGAAATCACCGGACAGTTCCTGCAAATCGGTGAGAATCGCTTTAAAGCTCTCCAGCTGTTTTTCATTCGGAAGCGAACCGAAGAGCAAAAGATAGGTGATCTCTTCAAACGCATAGCGTTTTCCTTCATTTCCGGAGATCAGGTCCCGTACGTTATATCCCTGATAGTAGAGTTCTCCTTCCGCCGGGATCTTGACTCCGTCCACCACTTTCGTTCCGTTTACATCCGAGATCTCGGTCAATCCGGTCAGTACGCCTTTTCCCGTAGAATCCCGGAGTCCTCTTTTGACGTCGTACTCGGTATACAGATTCTGGTCGATCTCGCCGGAAGCCATACAGAACTTGACCAGTTCTTCAAAGAGTTCATCCCTTTCTTCCGAAAGATCCATCATGGAATATCTGCTCATCTTCTTTTCATTCTCCTTACAGTTTCTGAATATTCACTCCGCAGCATCTCAGCGCGGGCGCTCCGGGAATCCCACTTTTTTCTGGACTTTCCGAAGTGTCTTGATCGCGGTATGCTCCGCGCGCTCCGCATTTTTACGGATGCAGTCGTCGATATAGGCCTTATCCTTTTCCAGATCGGCATAGCGCTCCTGCAGCGGCTTTAATACGGAAACCACCGCTTCTCCCACCGCGGTCTTGAAATCTCCGTAGCCTTTTCCTTCGAATTCCTTCACCGTCTGTTCCGGCGTATTTCCGGTGCAGGCATCATAGATATCGATAAGATTTGCGATCCCGGGCTGCTCCTCCCGATAGAGGATCACGCCTTCGGAATCCGTAACGGCACGCTTAAACTTACGCATGACCGTATCCGCATCATCGGTCAGATAAACGGATGCATTCGCATTTTCGTCGGACTTGGACATTTTCTTTGCGGGGTCCTGCAGGCTCATGATCTTGGCGCCCGCCTTCCCGAGATATGCTTCCGGTACCGTAAAGACATCCCCGTAGATCGCATTGAAACGCTGAGCGATATCTCTGGTGAGTTCCAGATGCTGGATCTGGTCTTTCCCGACCGGAACCACATCCGCCTGATACAGCAGGATATCCGAAGCCATCAGTACCGGATAGGTATAAAGTCCGGCATTGATATTATCCGCATGCTTTGCGGACTTATCCTTAAACTGCGTCATCCGGTTCAGTTCTCCCATATAGGTAAAGCAATCCAGGATCCACGCCAGTTCCGCATGCCCGCTGACATGCGACTGGTAAAAGATGATATTCTTATCCGGATCCAGACCGGCCGCGATATAAAGTGTAAACAGTGCACGCGCACGTCTCCTGAGTTCCGCGGGATCCTGCCGGACCGTAATGGAATGAAGGTCCACGACCGAATAATAGCATTCGTATTCATCGCTTAAGCTGACCCAGTTTTTCAGAGCCCCGAGATAGTTCCCGATTGTCAGGCTTCCGGTCGCCTGCATTCCGCTGAAAAGTATTTTCCGATCCCCGATCATATGATTCTTATCCTTTCTTTTTCAGGACCCGGGTCCGTATATAACGGAAGGTCCGTTCTTCTCCGTATTTTGCATTCATCTTCAGAAGCCGCTCGAGCAGCGCCTTCGTATGCGGATGCAGATAATCGCTGATATCCCCGTGTCTGTAATACTCATACGCGGAAGCATCCGTATATTTTTCCTTCAGGTAGTTCTTGGACGCTGCGATACGGTCCATGAACATCTCAACGATATAACGGTCCGGCATACGGCAGGGCACGATCGACGCTTTTTTGCCATTTCCCGCATCCCCGAGAAAATCAAGCCAATACTCGAAATGATGCTTGTTCCTTCCCTTATGATGCAGCCATGCGGCAGAATACCCCTTATCTTCCCGTTCCGCATTATTCGGGCTCCGAAATCCCTGATAATACTTTGCGCCGTTTAAAAACTCGACCGGACTGTACTTGGAAAGATCATGCATCAGTCCCTGCCGGTAGAGTCCCACTTTAAAACAGCCCTGCATTACGAGAATACGGTGTCTGGAATGGTGATAAAGTGTTTCCAAATATGCATCCCGCTCTCCCGATTCCTGATTTTCCGAAGAATAAGTTTACCATAAAAGAAAAGATCACGCAAGAAATATTGACGGATCCGTACTTTCGTGCGTATACTGTCCATGTTTGGAAAGGCATACAAGCCCTGTAAAGGAGGTATGCTTTTTGTTTTCTGAGATTTCCGGCGCAAATCCTGCGCAGCTTAACGCGATCCGGCATAAAGACGGTCCCATGATGGTGATCGCAGGTCCGGGAAGCGGCAAGACTTTTGTGATCACCAACCGGCTCCTGTACATGATACGCGAACACGGCATCGATCCCGGAAAGATCCTCGTGATCACATTCACAAAAGCAGCAGCACTACAGATGGAAGAGCGCGCCCTGAAACTGTCCGAAGACCTCCGTACCGTCACGTTCGGGACCTTCCACGCCGTCTATTTCGGCATTCTGCGTTCCGTCTTTCACTACGGTCGGGAAAACATTCTTTCGGAAGCGCAAAAGAAAAATTATCTGAAAGAAGCGCTCGGCCAACTTGCAAAACCCGCTCCCGATAACGAGACCGCAGACCGTCTCCTTTCCATGATATCAAGGGATAAGAACAGCGGATGCGCGCCCGGAGCAGCCTATGTTCCGGATGCTTATCTGAGCAGGGACGAATATCTCCGTCTCTTTTCCGCTTACCTCGCCCTTTGTAAAAAGGACCGTCGCTTGGATTTCGATGATATGGTGATCCAATGCCGCGATCTCTTCCTCACACGCCCGGATCTTCTGAACTTGTTCCGCGAAAAATACGCTTATATCCTGATCGACGAGTTTCAGGACATCAATCCGGTGCAGTACGAAGTCATCCGCCTGCTCGCACATCCGAAAGACAATCTTTTCATCGTCGGAGATGACGACCAGTCAATCTATGCCTTCCGGGGTGCCGCGCCCGAGCTCATGCTGCATTTCCCCAAAGATTATCCTTCCGCATCGACCGTCGTCCTTCGTGATAATTACCGGAGCACGGCAAATATCGTAGCCGCCTCCTCGCGGCTCATCTCAGCCAACAAAAAACGTTACCCGAAACGGCTGAAGGCCGGAAAGAACGGAAGCCGGGATGTATCTGTCTTCGCCTGCGTATCCCGCGAAGAGGAACTGGATACGATCTGCCGTCTGGTCCAAAAAGCCGCTGCAGTCATCCCGTATCCGGAGATCGCGATCCTTTTCCGCACCAATACGCAGGCTCGCAGCTGCTCCGTTGCCTTAAGCCGTGCAGGTATCCCCTTTTATGTCCGTGAATCCATCGGAAGCATCTATGAAAGTCCTGTCGGAAAAGACATTCAGGCCGTACTGGCTTTCGTCCACGGAGAAACGAGCCGCGAAAACCTGTTCCGTTTCATGAACAAACCTCTTCGTTACATTCCGAGAAGGATCCTGAAAGAAGGCCCGCAGGATCTGCATGCGCTCGCCGGGACGCCCGGGATCGCCGAAGGGACAAGACTTTCCCTCCTCGTCCTGGCCTCCGACCTGGATAAGATCCGCGATATGGCGCCTTATGCGGCGATCAATTACATCGCAAAAGGCATGGGATACGAAGACCATCTGATAAGAGAGGCAAAGGAGCGCGGAACGGATCCCTCGGACGCCGCGGACACGCTCTGCCGGATCCGCGAATCCGCCTCTTCTTTTTCCTCCTACCGGGAATGGCTCTCTGGGATCCGCCGCTACGAGGAAGATCTGAAATCCGCATCGTCGGAAGGATCGGACGGCGTGAGGCTTTTGACGATGCACGCTTCCAAAGGACTCGAATACCGCGTCGTCCTGATCCCCGACATCAACGAAGGCACGATCCCGCAGAAGAACGCCTCCGGCCCGCAACAGATCGAGGAGGAACGCCGTATCCTTTATGTCGGCATGACCCGCGCAAAAGAAAAACTGATCCTCTTGTATCAAAAAAAGAATCTGCAGCAGAAGATCCTTCCGAGCAGATTCTTAAAAGAGCTGAAACTGTGATCTTTATTCTTCTTCGCCGTCTTCTCCGTCTTCCGCGATGAGTTCGTCGAATTCCTGTGCATCCTGGTACTCATCAAATGCGTCGGAAGCCGCTTCGTACTCCTCCTCATCATCAATGTATTCCAGCGAAGGGTTTCCGTCCGCATCTTCATGATGCCGGTAGATCCAGACTTCCCCGTCATGATTCTCACCCTTTTCATCCAGCGGAAGCAATGCGATGTAATCTCGGCCGTTGCATTCAAAGATCGTTACGATCGCACAATCGACCTTTCCGTCTTCCAGGTCGAGTTCCACATACATCTCGTCATCTAAATCTTCTTTTTTCATATCTTCAGACCTCTTTCTCCAGAAGCTCGATCCCTTTCCGGATTCTTGCGATACTCTCTTCTTTCCCGAAAAGTTCCATCAGTTCGGTCGCGCCGGCCGGCGTCGTCTCTTTGCCGGAAAGTGCCGTACGAAGCGGCCACATGACAAAACCGGTTTTGTATTCGTGACTCTTTGCATAATCGGAAAGTACGGCAAAGAGCGCATCATTCCCGTAATCCTCCTGCGCCTCGAGGATCGGAAGCGTTTCCTTCAGTACGGTAAGCGAAGATGCGCGGTCCGTCTTCATCTTCTTATGCACATACAGTTCCGTGGAATAGTCGGGAAGCTCATTCAGGAAATCGACCATCCCCTCGATATCCGGGAAGATCTCGATCCTGGTCCGCACCATACGCGCCACATGCTTTCTGTCAAGATCCCGCGTCAGGTACTTCTCCAGATACGGCTTGGCAAGCTCGTAAAAACGCTCCTCATCCATGGCCTTGAAATACTCGCCGTTCATCCATTTCAGCTTCGTAAAGTCAAATACCGAGGGCGACTTCGTGATCCTGTGGTAATCAAAGATCTCCTCAAGTTCTTTCAAGCTGTAGATCTCGCGGTCTCCTTCCGGCGACCAGCCGAGAAGCGCCACGAAATTCACTACCGCTTCAGACAAAAATCCCTGTTCGATCAGATCCTCATAGGAGGAATGTCCGCTCCGTTTGGAAAGTTTTTTATGCTCCTCGTCAGTGATGAGCGGGCAGTGTACATAGACCGGGACATCCCAGCCGAACGCCTCATACAGGCGGTTGTATTTCGGCGAAGAGGAAAGATATTCATTCCCACGCACCACATGTGTGATCCCCATCAGATGATCGTCGACAACATTGGCAAAGTTGTAGGTCGGATATCCGTCGGATTTGATCAGGATCATGTCATCCAGTTCGGAATTATCTACCGTGATATCCCCGTAGATCTCATCATGGAAGGTCGTCGTTCCTTCCGTCGGGTTATTCTGCCGGATCACGTAAGGTTTTCCGCTCTTCAGATTCTCCTCCACCTCCGCATCCGAAAGGGAAAGACAATGCTTATCATAGATCGTGATCTCTTTGCCGTCCTCTCCCATTGTCGTTTTCAGGGAAGCCAGGCGCTCTTTGTCGCAGAAGCAGTAATACGCTTCTTTCCGCTCGATCAGTTTTTTTGCATATTCCAGATACAGACCTTTCGCCTGACGTTCGGACTGAACATACGGGCCGACACCCCCGTCTTTGTCCGGGCCTTCATCATGCTTTAAGCCCGTCCCCTCGAGGGTACGGTAAATGATATCCACCGCGCCTTCCACATAGCGTTCCTGGTCGGTATCCTCGATACGGAGGATGAAATCCCCCTTTTCATGCTTTGCGATCAGGTACGCATAAAGTGCGGTCCTGAGATTTCCCACATGCATGCGGCCGGTCGGACTCGGCGCAAATCTGGTACGGATCTTTTCCATGTTCCTACTCCTTGTTGATGAATTATTCTCTCGGGCTTGAGTTTCCTCTCCTCCGCGCTTATTTATTGACGGCGCCTATTATACCATACATATCCGCCGGTGAAAAGAAGTACCGACGGGATCAGTGCCACAAAGATCACGGACAGCAGACTCTTGGCCGCTTGTCCCACCATCAGCGGATCATAGGAATAATTCTTGACGGGGATCTCGATCATATTTTCATTTTCACTGATCACTTTTAATGTGCGGAGGAACAGATCGTAATTCGATCCGTTGACCGCGCGGTTGATCTCATCATAGAGGAAATAATCGGAACCGAAGACCGCGACTTTGTTCATACGGTCCGGAAGATAGCGTTCCGCATAAACAGCGACGGAAAAAGGTCCGTTGATCCCGGTCGAGCGGATCTGCGAATGATCCGTTGTGCGAAGGAAAGTCTCACAGAAGACCCCCGGCGTCTCCATGATCTGCAGCGCCTTGGAAAACGGAAGGTATACATATTTCGTCCGCAGATCGGTATACACCGTATCCGTCAGATCACCCCTTACGATCTCCGGAAGAAGGTATTCCGGGTTGGAGTTGTAAAACGCCGAATCCCCCTCGGAGATCACTCCGGAAAGTACGTTGATCCCGAAATCTTTAAGCAGCCCGTAGTATTCCGTCGGATCGGCAGAATCCGAAAACGCCAGGACAAAGATCCCTCTGCCTCCCCGCTCGTAAAAACGCCGCACTTTTTCGGCGTCCTCCGTATTGAAATCCGTAAAGGGTCCGAGGATAAAAAGGATATCCACATCTTCCGAGATCTCTTCGTAATTGATAAGATTCAGCGAGATCGTACGGTATCCCGCATTTTCGATCCGTTTCTTCAGTGCATCCGGAAGCTCCAGCTCGTCATGCCCGGTCACGCATCCGATCAGAGGCAGCCTGCCGCTGGATACATAGTTTACGGCAGCAATGATCCTGCCCTCGCCGTCATACCCGGTCACATGATAGTCGGATGCCTCATAGTTCCCGCTTGCCATATTATAGGAGTAATCATAGGTCACCTGATAACAGTCATAGTAATCTATAATGCGGAACTTGTCCGCCGACTCGACGATAATGCTGTTCGGTACCGGCTCTTTATCCGTATAGGACATATAGAAATACGGATTCGTTTCGGTAGAGACGTAACTGACATGGATCAGATCCGAATAATCCGCCATAAAGGTCAGCGTAGAGCGTATCGTTTCGTCCGCCTCCTCTTCGTCGGCGAGAACATAGATATCCACATCCGTAGTCAGCTGCGACAGATACGCTTTTCCGGTATCGGTCAGTGAGTGGATCTTGTTGTAAGTCAGATCGATGGCCTTCTCACTCTCCGGTTTCAGATGGAGGAAAAAGTTTGTCGCAATGATGGCATACAATGAAAGCCCCAGGATCACAAACTGAAGGATGATCTCCACGGCTCCCTTGGTCGCAAGCCGGAGATGATGCTTCTGCAGATAAAACGTCGTGAGCAAAAGCATGATCACGATGATCGATGCATAATACAGATAGGACGGAAGATACAGTACTCCGTACAGACTGTAGTCGAAGGGTTTCGTCAGGCAGAAAACGGAAAGTACCTCCGTCAGCCGGTTTTCATCCGCCGAAATCATGGGGATGATCTGCGGCATCAGCGCTCCGAGCAAAAGTGCAAAAAAAGTCAGGATCGCCGCCGTGATCTGGGAATCCGAGATCGCGGAAATAAAGATCCCGATGGCGATGCAGGATAAACCGAAGCAGGTAAAGCAAAGGACCGTCAGCAGGTTTTCCGTAAACGGGATCTGACCGAAGATCCGAAGCAGGAGCATGAAAACGAGAAGCAGCGGAGCGATCGGCAGAAATACCGCGCAGGCGGCAAAGTATTTCCCGAGCACGATCTTCCACATCGGAACCGGAACCGTAAAGAGCAGCTGGTCGGTGCGCATCTTTTTTTCTTCCGAAAAACTGCGCATCGTAAGAACCGGCACCGAAAACAGGAAAATGAAAAGAGACGCGTTTACGATATAGGAAAGATAGGGCATCCCCTCTCCCAGCCCGTAGTAACGAAAATACCAGCCCAGGAAGAATGCCTCCACCGCCAGAAAGATCCAGCCGATGGTGGTCCGGAAATTCCCGAGATACTCTTTTTTAAATACCGCAAGCATCTTAATCCTCCGCCTCCTGCGTCAGTTTAAGATAAACCTCTTCGAGCGTCAGTTTATCCCGGTACAGTTCCAGGATGACATAGTCATTGCTGATGCAGGCCATGGAGATCTCTTCCCTCGCATCTTCTCCGGGAAACGAAACCACCTCTACCGTGGTGCTCTCCCCGTCTTCCGCGAGGATACGGTGCGATTCCACCGTCTTCAGTTTCAGGAGCGTGCGCTCCGCCGCGCTGGCATTCCCTTTCAGGACAAGTTTCAGTTTCTGCGATTCATTTTCCGTCTTTAAGAGCTCTTCCGGCGTATCATTCGCGACGATACGTCCGCCGGAGAGGATCATCACGCAGTCGCAGATCTCGGTGATCTCGCTGAGCACATGGGTTGAAAGCATGACCGTATGCTCTTTTCCGAGTTCTTTGACCAGTTCCCGCATCTGGGAATTCTGTCTCGGATCCAGGCCGGAAGACGGCTCATCGAGGATAATGACAGGAGGATCGGCAAGGATCGCCTGCGCAAGTCCCACCCGCTGTTTGTAACCTTTGGAAAGCTGACGGATCAGCCGGTTTTTGACATATTTGATATCCAGGCGCGTCAACACCCGGGAGATCTCATTCGTAAGAAGCTTACGCCGTATCCCTTTGAGTTCCCCGATATAGCGCAGGTATTCTCCGACCGTCATATCCTGGTACAACGGAGGCTGTTCGGGAAGGAATCCGATCATCCGTTTTGCTTTCGCGGTATCACGTATCATGGAATATCCGCCCACGAGAACGTCTCCGCCGTCGGGCGCAAGATAACCGGTGATCATATTCATGGTCGTACTTTTACCGGCCCCGTTCGGTCCGAGAAAACCGTAGATCCCGTGCTCAGCCGTTTCAAAGGAAACATCACGGATCACCAGCCGGTCACCGAATATTTTTTTTAACCCGTCTGCTTTAAGCAATGATATACTCCTTCAGTTCTTCGATCCCGGCCGTATAGCGGTATCTCGAGGGATATTCCGAGCGCAGTCTCGCCATAATTCGTCTGCAGAATGCACGCCGCTCATCCATATTATACTTAAACACATTTTTGTGCCCCCAGATGTGCGTAAACGTCTTCTGCTCACGAAGCTGTTCGATCCGGTCACAGAATGCTTTGATATACACATTTCTCGCACAGGCGCACATCGGAAGGATCCTCTGCTCCGCAAATACCATCGGACAGAGGTTATCCTGCGTCGGAAGGCACGATCTCATAAAACGGAAAGCCTCTTCCACATAGTATTCCTTGAAATCGGGATCCCGGAGAAACAGCATCGCCGTATTGGCCGGAAGTACCGAGAAGTCCCAGGACGGAGGAAAATGATACTCTTCCCGAAGTCCGAAACTCTCCGGACGAGGATAGATCTCAGGGTTTAATTCTTCCCTGTGGATCACGGCTGCCCGCACATTCTTAAGTCTCGCTTCCAGCGGCTCCCATATGATCAGATCCGTATCGATCATCACGGACGGCTGCTCTTCCGCTTTTAATGCCGCCAGTTTTCCTGCAGCCCAGAAGATCTTCGGATCGATGCCGGAAGGCACCTCCATCTTAAGGATCCCGCGGGAAAAATAATCACCCAGACCTCTTTTTTTGAGGTATTCTCCGGCTGCCTCATCCGCATACATTGCGCTGGGTCCGTTGTAACGTTCATAAACCGCCGCAGAAAGCAGAAGCGTCAAAAGATCAAAGTCCTGCAGCGCAAACTCATCGCGCTCCCTGTCCGCAAAATACGGTGCTGTCCAAAGCGAATAAAACCCCTTCATCAGATCAGATCCAGCCCGTAACCCATCTCAAACGTCAGCCTGCGGATCGGGATATCCCCCCGCAAAAATACGGCACTGTCCTCTCCCGGAAGGCAGAAAAACTCCGTATAGGACTCCTCCTCCGAAAGCCGGACAGGATCTGCGCATCCGCCGTAGACATAGCTTCCGCGGTGATAACTGCCTCCGTAGTAACTGCCGTTAAACATCGGCTGCCGGAAGGATCCGCTCCCTCCGAATAGCCGAAAACTTCCCTTGTAGAAACTCCCGGCAGCAGACGCAAAACCGCCGCCCCAAAACGCGTACCGGAAAGATCCGCCCCGGTAACTTCCGAAGCGGTAGCTGCCGGTCATCGAAAATCCAGTAAAACGGTAACTTCCGAGCACGGAGCTCAGATAACTGCCCCGTCCGAGGGAACGAAAACTACCCGTCTCACCCAAGCCGAAGCCCCCGAAGAAATAACTCCCGGTGCCGAAATAACGGAAACTCCCTCCGCGGTAGCTTCCTCTGTACAGGCTTCCGAAGCGGAAACTTCCGCGGATATAGCTCCCCTTCCGGTAGCTTCCGCGTCCGTATCTTCCGAAACGATAGCTGCCCCGCAGCGGGAAACTCCCTCCGGCGCTGCGACCGTCTGCGACCGGCGTTCGATCTTCCGCCGGACCTCCTTCATTAAAATGAGGATCCGCCGGGATCTGAACCGGAAGGAAGCAGGTGATCCCGGGTGGGATCACATCACAGCCGTTATAATACAGATCAAACAGTTTTTCGCGGTCGGAAAGCACGAGATGCTCCGCATACAGTCTGCCGAGCTTGCTCTTCAGGCGTAAGAATACAGGAAAACCTTCCGCGCAGCGAAGAAACTCTTCCGCCTGCGCGCGGTCACAATGAAGCATGAAACCGCCGGACGGAAGCGGTGCTTCCAGTTTCCCGTTCAGCTCACTGTTCCAGACGGCATATACCGCAAAGCCGTCCAAAGAAGCGTAATAATTCACGGACGAGAAAAAGGCATATCCCGCATGAAATGCCGCAAGCGAGTTGATGCGATTGTCGTAGGCTCCGACTTCTTCCCCGGGAAGACGGTCGAGCCATTCAAATATCTTTCCGATCCTTTTTTCACTCAAAAACCAAGCGCATCATTTCTTCAAAAAATGATATGCACAGTTTGTAAATATTTTACTAAAAAAAAGGGATTTTTACAATGATTTTTCGTAATTGCCGCACCAAAGAACCGGATCCGTGGGATCGGTCTGTTTTAAGGTCTTCTGGACATCGATGACACGCTGGTTCGCGCTGCCTTTCCACAGCAGATTGACATCGGCCGTATCCTGCTCAAACTCACCGTCCACCACAACATCCACGAGCTGCATAACAGGATAATGGAGTACATCCTCCCAGCGATATCCGGTGTAAAGCCAGATCGTTTTATCCGGGTATTTTTCCCTGACGGTCTCGGCGATACGGCGGATCTCGATGCGGTTGGACGGAAATAAAGGGTCCCCGCCGGAGAAAGTAAGACCGGAGATATAATCCTTATCCAGCTGTTCGAAGATCTCCGTTCTCGCGGCGTCATCAAAAAGAAGACCGCCCTCGGGATCCCAGGTCTGAGGATTCTGGCAGCCTTTGCAGCAGTGGTTGCAGCCGGCCACCCATAAAACGACGCGGAGCCCCTCGCCGTTCAGCATATCATCATGTGTAATATTATGGTATCTCATAAAAAACTTCCTCTTCGTCGCAATCATACACTCGCCATGCCATCTCGAAAATGCTTCGCGTTTCCGAGATGTACGGCTGTCGCCGTATATCTCCACGTCCGATAAAAGCCGCTTATGTGAGCAAGCTCACAGCGCAGCTTTTATACACTCGCCATGCCATCTCGAAAATGCTTCGCATTTCCGAGATGTACGGCTGTCGCCGTATATCTCCACGTCCGATAAAAGCCGCTTATGTGAGCAAGCTCACAGCGCTGCTTTTATCGTCCGTGTCGATGCATGGCTCGTTACACGCTCACATAGATTTCCTTTCGGAAATCTCAGCCATCTTCGCATCGTTCAGGCGGGAGTCGCCGTGGACGCGGGAGTAGGACAGATATCCGTTCATGCGGTCGATCTTCGTAAGGTTACGGCTGCCGCATTTCGGGCAGACATCCATCTCCAGTTCCTCATGCCCGCAGTCATCGCAGTAAGCCAGGCTCAGATTCACCCCTTCGTAAAAACCCATATCCATCGCACGGCGTACCAGCGTACGTACCGCTTCGACGTTATAACTTACGGGGTATTTCACATACTGGATCTTGCCGCCGTTTAACATCTCCCAGAACCGGTTCTCCAGATCCTGCTTTTGGATCGGCGTGATATCCTCCGTTACATGGCAGTGGAAAGAATTGCTGACATACTCGCGGTCGGAGACACCTTCGATGATGCCGTATTTTTTCCGGAACTGCTTGACCTGCAGGCCGCAGAGGCTTTCCGCCGGTGTACCGTAGATCGCATAGAGATTCCCGTCTTCCTCCTTGAATTCGTTGATCTTTTCGTTGATATGCGCCATGACGTCCAGCGCGAACTGTCCGTCTTCCACCAGGGATTTTCCGTTATACAGTTTCTGCAGTTCGTTCAGGGCCGTGATCCCGAAGGAAGCGGTCGCCGCCTTTAACAGCGGTTTAATCTTGTCATGAAGACCGAGATGTCCGCCGAGGAAGCCGCCCTCGCAGTATGCCAGCGGATTGGTGGATGCCCGCATCTCGCCGAGGTACGCATAGGTACGGATATGAAGATTACGGATCAGCTGCAGGTAATAATCCAGCACCTCATAGAAATCCTTGCTCTCCTGTCTTGCTTTCGCAAGGATCATCGGAAGATGCAGCGATACCGCACCGATATTGAAACGTCCGACGAAGATCGGCTCATCCTTGTCATCGGCGGGATGCATGCCTCCGCGCTCATACCAGGGCGAAAGGAACGCACGGCATCCCATCGGGGAGATCACCTTTCCGTACTGTTTATACATGCTGGCGATATAGCCTTTCCCGGTAAGAGAGAGCCAGTCGGGATACATGGTCTTTGCAGAGCACTCGACCCCTGCCTCAAATACATCTTCCATTTCCTTTCCGGGCCCATGCAGGTTTTCATCGTATAAAAATACGATCTTCGGGAAAAGAACCGGCTTTTTGTGGTCCTCTTTTCCCTGACCGCGCCTTCTTACGTTGAGCATCGCGATGGTTGCCTGTTTCGCGAAACGACCCCGGCCGATCCCGGCGGTCACCGTGATGAAAGGATAGTCGCCGCGGCTGGAGGCCACGGTATTAAACTTGTATTCCCAGCCCTGGAAGCCCTGCTCGAAATCACGGATCACGTCCTTATATGCTTCCGCCTCCGCAGTTGCCTGCTCCACGCCGAGACTCTCGTATTTTTTGATATATTTATTGTAGGAGCGCTCCGCATAGGGCTCCAGGATCTTGTCCACCTCCGGCACGGTGAATCCGCCGTACTGCTGGGAAGCGGCGCTGAGCACGATGTCACCGATGACATCAAAGGCAACATCCAGGGTTTTCGGCTCGTTGTACCAGATGTTTCCCATTTCAAAACCACCGCTTAATACGTTCTTCACATCAAAGAGGCAGCAGTTCATGGTATCGCGTCTGGCAGACATGTCATGGACATAGATATAACCGTCGCGGCAGGCCTGCAGTTCTTCGGTCGTCAGGAAAAACTTCTGGTAAAGTTCCTTGTTCAGCTGGTTAAAGATCAGCGAACGCTTCGTGGACACAAGCGCGGAATCCGTGTTCGCATTTTCTTTATCGCCGATATACATGATGGACTGGCTCTTTTTATACACATCGTCCAGCATGCGGACAAAGTCCTGCTTATAGTTGCGGTAATCGCGGTAGCTCTTTGCAACGATGGGCTTCACTTCCTCGAGAGCACTCTCTACGATGTTATGCATCGTCGGGATCGGGATCTCATCCACGTCCATCGCGTCGACTTTTGCGATCACGAAACGGCAGATCTGGCGCTTTTCCTCTTCCGTAAAATCGGTCAGTGCGCGATACGCCGATTTCCCTACCGCATCAATCACCTTTTGTACGTTAAACTCTTCTCTCGTATTGTCCTTTTTGATGACCTTCACGTTCCGTTTCGGACAATACTCTTTCCCGAAATTGATCTCAGCCATAATTCGCCTCCGTATATCAATACACCCGAAATGCATCTCCATGCATTCCGGCTCCACAAGCATACGCGCGCTATCTGCGTGCAGAAATTATGATAGCACAAGATATAGTGTCTTGCAAGTGGTTTTTATGGATTTTGCCACAAGATATGTTTAGCTCAGGAGAAATGATAATCCAGAAGGATCTTTTGGAGATATTCCTGATATTTCTGCGCTTCCGATGCCGGAGAAACGATGCGGACACGGCTGCCGAGTCCGGCAAGCCAGCCGTAGAACTGTGAGCTGGGCGCCACGTTGACATTGACCTCAAAATGCATATCGTTCGCTTTATGCAGACTGATGTCCTTCCCGAAACGGTCGATGATGACACCGGCCATCTCGTTTTCGCAAAGAAGTTTGATCCTCTTCTCTTCTCCCGCAAACATATTAAAAGTCGCCGCCGTATACGCTTCGATATCAAAATCGGAAAAAGCCTCGCGTCCCTGCCGCTTCCGCTCACTTTCCCGGATCCCCTTCATCCGGTCGACACGGTAGTTCCGGATCTCGCCGCGGGTCTCATCAAAACCGATCATATAGTAGTTTTCATTGTTCCAGCTCAGATAATACGGGCTGACATGATAGGTCTTCCCGCCGCTTTTAAGTTCCTGATCCTGACTCGGTGTATAGATCTGATACTGGAAATCCACCGCATGATCTTCCCCGATCGCGCGATGGATCGCATCCACCGCATA
>Ga0247610_10002089_pt1 | contig 23658 bp, 22 predicted proteins | sample 174DNAGHGhighgp2_FD_193483 | JGI IMG/M metagenome (GOLD analysis project Ga0247610, IMG submission 193483) | Sheep rumen microbial communities from Palmerston North, Manawatu-Wanganui, New Zealand - 1742 DNA GHGhigh gp2 | ecosystem: Host-associated > Mammals > Digestive system > Stomach > Rumen...
GTTATTATACTGTTTCTCCTGTAGTAATCACCCCACTGCGGTTCATTACGCTTAGTGCGCCGCAGACCGTAGTAGAAATTGAAACCGTCAATGTAGAACGTTACTCGTTGTGCCATATCTGTGCAATATTTATAAATTAAAAAAGCCGTCCTCAGACGGCCATATCCATTCAAGAAAGAATGGCGGAGCTTTAATAATTTGTTGCAAAGGTAATGCTTTTCCTCGATATTACCAACATAATTCGTCATTAATTTACTAACTTCGCATAAAAAAGGGACCACGAATCATACGAATTGTACGAATATATTTCCCTCGCTCGGTTGGATTTGTCGCTCCAGCTCTGCTGGCTTGCTACCGAAGGGACGCAAGAATCCAACCGTAATGAGTATTAGCATTTGTAATGCGTATATATGTTTACGTCATCAAATAGCTGTTGGGGGTTATTTGCGCATTGCAAATGCTTATACTCCATGCCGTCGGAGACCACGAATCATACGAATAGTACGAATATATGCCACTCGCTCGGTCGGATTGCAAATCCGACTAAGCGGATAATCTTTAATTTTTAATCTTTAATTTTTAATCTTCAAAAAGCCGTCCATCCTCACGGACAGGCGGCTTCTAACGATAATTAATTCTTTAATTTACAAACATTCAATAATAGACTTCCAACCCACTAAAGGGGCAAAAGTACCATTATGAAACAAAATTACTCACCTCACGGTGACAATTTCTTACCAATCGAGGTCGTCGTCCTCGTCTTCGTATTCGGGAGAGTACGTCGTATCGCCCTCAGTATATTCCTCACCAGGCTTGCCTCCTGTTGACACGCCGCCTTGTGAGGCAGCAATCATTTGTAAGGTTTCCAACATTACAATCTCCATTTCTGGATTCAAATATGTCTTTTTCATTGTTCTGTCCTTTCTTTTATTTGATGATTACCTTCTTACCATTCACGATGTAGAGACCCTTCGTAGGCTGAGCCACGCGACGGCCATCGAGCGTGTAGTACTGGTTGTCGTTGACAGTACGCTCAATGTTCTGAATGCCCGTTGTCTCATCACCGAACTCAAAGCCTAATGCAGGAGCACCTGCACTTTCAGGAACAGCCAAGTAAGCCTTGTTGGCAACAACAGCAAATGCGGCACCATTCTCAGCACCCCACCAGTAACCGATGGTCTCACCATTGTGCATGGTCAGGCGATAGTACTGGCAAGAAGGAGCAGCGGTTGTCATTTCGGCAGCTGTAATGCCAGCACCAGAAGACTTCAGCATGTTACCGTCAATCTCTGTGCCAGTCTCTGAAGAGAGCAGAACAGTATGTTCACCTGCTGTAGCAGAAGAAACCATCACACCAGTATTGGCCTTCACGATGTCACCAGTTTCGTAGTCAGTAACCACCAACTTACCTTCAGCAACGCTAACAGCAGAAACTGTCAAGTCAGAAGGAACTACAAACGCACTCTCGTTGCTGTATGTTCCAAAGAAATCCGTACCATCAGTGCAAGCAGAAGCAAGGGTGATGGTGGCGATCTTAGCAAGAGTTACTACAACCGTCTTAATACGCGTTCCTGATTCTTCCCATGAGAATGTTACACTTGACGCACTTCCCTCCCAAGTCTTCGTTTCTGTCATTGAACCAACAGAAGGTGTAGCTGTTTTCCAGTTTTGACCATCAGAAGTAAACACTATCTTGGTTATTACATATCCATTAGGAGCAGCGTAAGTTAAATTACAGGTGTCATAAGGTCTTGTGTTACTTGTGTTGAAATAGTAATAACTATCATTAGGCACAGAATATGTTACAGTTACATTGTCCTTCGTTCCAACAAAGGTCATTTCCTCTGTAGATTTTCCACTTGTATGGACTTCTTCACCAAATAACGAATTTGTCATTTGAATGGTTACTGTTGTCGGCTGCACATACTCATTTACAGTAATTTCATAAGTTGCAGTTTCTGTCACTGCACCCTCAGTATATGAGACTGTTACCGTCTTTGTTCCAATGGTTGTCATATCAGGAGCAGAGAATGTAGCATCGTCTGTTACGTCCTTGGTGCTGTCGTCAGCATAGGTAGCGGTAACCACTAAGCCATCGTGGTTAAAGTCGTCACCCTGACTGAAAGTTGTTGTATATGTACCAGAAAGAGCGATGCTTGTTAATGCAGGACGTTCAATGACAGTAATATTGTAAGTTGCTGTCTTCGTTACCTCACCTTCTGTATAAGATACTGTAACTTCTTTCGTTCCTGTAGAAGTCATGTCGGGAGCAGAGAATGTGGCAGTTGCAGACACATCTCTTGTACTTGCGTCTTCGTAGGTGGCAGTTACAACAGCTCCCTCGTGACTGAATTCGTCATTCACGTAAAAACTGGTAAGATATGTTCCAGAAATGGCTATTGAAGCAAGAGGAGAGCCTTCGACAACATTAATGAATTTTGCAACGACATTATCAAAGCGATACGCAGCTTTTTTTGTATCTCCAGAATCGAGTATAAATGCATAATAAGCCGATGCTATTTGTTCAAACTCAAAGGTAAGGGTCGTATTTTGCGAAGGGGTCACACCTTGTGCTGAAAGACCTGTTCCAGAATTTAGTGTTATGGCTTGCCACGCTAACCCATCCGAAGAATATGCAAGATATAGTTTACCTCCATCACCTGAGCCGCCAGTATAAACAAAAGTAATTTTATTAACATTATTCAATTTGTTTTTACTTTTAACAACAATGCCATAATTGGCTGCTGTAGCATCAGTTCCGAGTGCATCGTTAATAGCTACCATATTCTTATTGTTAAAACCAATTGATTTGTTGTTTCCACCCATGTTAATGCTCCAATCATCTCCGCCATAAGTAGTTGCGTACGTACTATTATCTACAAGAGCATCGCTATCGAATGTAGCAACGACAACATCTTCCGCCCACACACTCGACACGCTACCTACTACGAGGGCAAATAGTAGAAGCATTCTTGTAAAATAATTTTTTTGTTTCATACTTGTTTGAATTTAGAGTTATTATTGTTGATTGTTGTTATTCTGCCTTTTCAGCAATTTTTTATCTCTTCCAACCAATCTTGTAGGGTGTCTTTTTCTATGCTGCTAATGATGTATCGGGAAAGTTCCTCCATTCCTTTCTTTCCTAACAATTCGAAGCTAACCGGCCAAGTGAGTTCTCCTTCTTCCACTTCCTTATTATTATTGACATAGTGTGCATTATAGGCAATGTAGAGTTTATCTGCATCGTCGTTTCCCTTCGTGTTGGGTTCTTGGTTTTTACACTTACGTGCAAACTTAGAACGCAACATACAGTCAACTAATATAGGCTCGGCTTCTTTAATATCGCCCGCCTCTACATGAGCAATTTCAATCGTATCGGTATATCCTTCCTCACGATGGCTGGCCTTGCGGCTTTCCATATCTTCCGTTTTGCCAATATAAAAACGGTCTATACAGACATCTTTGCGGTCACCATTGGTTCTGAGCCAAATGAGCAGTCCTACCTGCAGTGCTTTAATCGTTATTGCTTCTTCCATAAAATAAATCTATTTAATGTTTATCTTACTTCTTTGTAAAACTTTACAAGCTTCATCCCTCTCCAATGGGTTAGAGAAGGATTCATTTAATGAATTTTCGGAAACATAATACCCATCAGTATTACCCACACCTCGACTCCGCTATCCCTCACGCAGCCATTAAGTATTCAACATCCGAAGCACGGGACACATGCCTCCCCTTTGCCGAAACTTCTCCCAAACGGCTTTGCTCACTAAAGTTGATGGAAATAAAAAAGGCATGGGAGATTCTAACTTCTCGCCCATCCCTGCATTCAGGCCTTCGCATTGCCCCCACTCAAGGATAAGCAACGTCATCAGCCCACGCCAAGCGTATATATTCACGCGCGCGTACCATAAATATATAGTACACCCGTTTGGATATTACACCAAACGCAGGCGTTTCGTTGCATCACCTCTGTGAGTGGTTTCAAAGTTGCGAAGTTTGAATGCACAGAACGGTAACGTCCGTAAACGCCTTTTGAGACCAGCCTTACAAACGGCTTGTTGGCCTCATTCCCACAATGTCTTGACCCGCCCGCCACTTACGATGAGCTGACAAGTCGTTGCAAAGGTACAAATAAGTGAGTGAAATACAAAATGAAAATCAAATTATTTTCATTTTTATTTCCGAACGATAGGTTGTGAGGTGAGACATGACTTTTTTTTTTGCGAAAGTTGAGTATATTAAATGTATCGCTAATTTAAACCAAATGTATTGCCAATTTAAACCAAATGTATTGCCAATTTAAACCAAATGTATTGCCGATTTAAACCAAATGTATTTCGCGCACATAAAACAAAGGACAGAAAAAGTTTTGTCCCCTGCTCGGTTGGATTTGCAATCCAACCGTAATGAGTATTAGCATTTGTAATGCGTATATATGTTTACGTCATCAAATAGCTGTTGGGGGTATTTGCGCATTGCAAATGCTTATACTCCATGCCGTCGGATTGCAAATCCAACTAAGCGGAGGTTAATAACACACGATATTCGCTTTCTCTATGAGTGATTGAATATGACGTTTCCATTATGTCAAGATTACACGGCGAGAGAACTCCTCTGGTTTCATTTTGCGCAATTTCTCCACTTGCTCAAGTTTATGTTCCCTGAGTTGTCTTACTGCCTCCAGCAATTTCTCCGAAGGCTTATCAATAACCAATGTCTCTTTAGTATATGCCATATTCAATATATCTTACCTTGCAAAGGTACGAACAAGTGAGGAGAAAACAAAATTTTATTTGAGTTTTCTCGAACGCAAGTACCTTCGACGAAGTCAGAGGTACGAATAAGTGAGGAGAAAACAAAAAAAATTCAAAAAAACTTGCACTATTCAGAAATAACAGCTATCTTTGCATCGTCAGTAATGACTATCCAAAATGTAGAGTTATGTGTAATGTAACATTATCGTATAACGAAAACAATGCGCTTGCTCGCCGAAAGTTGGCAGCGCTTTTGGCAACAGGGTTGTTTACAAAGTTGGACACCTCTGTGGCTGAAAGTGTTGCAGACAAAAAGGCACATCGCAAAGAGGTAGAGGATTTCCTTTACGGTTCTAAGATTTTAGCAGCAAAGGCTTTTGCCAAACACTTATGAAATACCATCAAAGAGACGTATTTCAACGAAATTGTAGATAAGGTAATAGAGACTATTTTCTAATCAAAGTTGTTATCGCTATTGGTATTTCTGGATGGAATAAGGAGTCATGCCATCGCAGAAATAACAAAAAGTTGAGTATATTAAATGTATTGCCAATTTAAACCAAATGTATTGCCAATTTAAACCGAATGTATTCCCAATTTAAACCAAATGTATTCCCAATTTAAACCAAATGTATTTCGCGCACATATTAGTCAGAACAAATTTTGCCAATATGGTAAGATTTTTTATACCCTGCTCGGTTGGATTTGCCGCTCCAGCTCTGCTGGCTTGCTACCGAAGGGACGCAAGAATCCAACCGTAATGAGTATAAGCATTTGTAATGCGTATATTTGTTTTGCGTTCTCAAATAGTAGTTATTTATAAGTGCATTACAAATGCTAATATTCGGTGACGTCGGATTTCAAATCCAACTAAGCGGAGAACGATAGTACCTTCTTAAGACCGAACGATATCGCCACAAATCACCGAAAAGTTAGGAAATTGTTTGGCTAATTAGAGAAAAAGAGCTAATTTTGCAGACGAACAGAAGATTAAATAATAGGAGGATATAGATATGTTAGGAGTTAATTCACCCAGAGAGCCGATTTCGCCAGAATTTTCAAAAGAGATTCGGGCGGCATTGTGGCGTGCAACGACTGGCAACCTGACCCCAGAAGAAAAGGCTGCTCGCCGTAGGTGTCGTGAAGCAGCTAAGAAATGGAAAGTAGTATGGGAGACGAAGTGACATCTTTTCTTAATGAGTTGCACATTAAACCGCTTGATAATTTCCATTGTCTCGCAACGTTCTGTTCAGGCGTTGATTCTATGGATAATTTTATTAAGAGTGATTTCCGCCTCAGCGTTGAAAACCATTATTGTTCTGCTTATATTGTAAAACATCAAGAAGAGATTGTTGCCGTCTTCGCTTTAAGCTTTGATTCTCTTGACCTTGATACAGACGACAAAGAGGATCTTGAAACAGGAATGTCATCTACAGGAAGTCCTGACATTGACAGTAATTACAAAGATACTTTTTATGCCAAACCACGCTATCCAGCACTTGATATTGCATATCTTGCAGTGCAAAAGCAATGGAGGGGACGAGGGGTTGGAAATCTTTTGATAGACGCTATTGCCGAGCAAGCCCGTAATCAATCCTTTGCAGGATGTCAGTTCCTTACTGTAGAGGCATTGGCAACGAATGAATATAGTGCCGTAGGCTTCTATTCTCGTTGTGGTTTCACAGCAAATGAAGTAAAGAACCCTAATAAGGATACACTCAGAATGTATAGGACACTCTACGAGAAGGAAGAGGAGTTATATGATGTGTAGTATTTATCTTTCCTACCGTTGAATCCCTTTGCCGTAAACTATGCGCAATCACTCCCTCCCCTTGAGGGAAAAGGCTACAGGTAAGCGACCGCATGTAGGGAATGGGGGCAGGGGTGGAGTCTGTATGCAGGGCAATTATTTTTAATAAGGACAACAAATCATTGACAAACAATAACAAAGATAACAAACGGCCACTCATTGCCCACTTGTCCATGTTTCTGGCCTGTGCCGGCTGGGGCCTGATGGCACCTGTGGGCAAGGATGCCATGACGCATGGCATATCGGGACTGGACATGGTGACGCTGCGTGTGTGTGGTGCCTGTCTGCTGTTCTGGCTGACGTCGCTATTCGTCAAGAAGGAGCATGTACCCTTGCACGACAAGCTACGTTTCGTGGGTGCTGCCATCTTCGGACTGGTATGTAACCAATGCTGTTACACGCTTGGACTGAGCATGACCTCACCCATCAATGCCAGCATCGTTACCACGTCGATGCCTATCTTTGCCATGCTGCTGGCTGCCCTCATCCTGAAGGAGCCTATCACAGGCAAGAAAGCAATAGGCGTATTGATGGGATGCAGCGGTGCACTGATACTGATTCTCACCTCCGCCTCCACCGTCAGCTCAAAGGTTGGCGACCTGCGTGGCGACCTGTTATGTCTTTTTGCACAGTTCTCCTTCGCCCTTTACCTGTCGCTCTTCAACCCGCTCATCCGCCGTTACTCGGTGTTCACAGTCAACAAATGGATGTTCCTCTGGGCAACATGTATCATCCTGCCGTTTACGGCACGCCACACCTGGGGCACGCTGCAGTCGTCCCTGTCGGCAACCACATGGATGGAGGCAGCCTACGTGGTAGTGGTTGGCACGTATGTGTGTTATATTCTCACGATGATCGGTCAGCGCACCTTACGTCCCACCGTCGTGTCAGTATATAATTATGTGCAACCCATGGTGTCGGTCATTGTCAGCATTCTCATGGGTCTGGGCGTGCTGAAGGTGTCACATGGTCTGGCAGTCATACTGGTGTTCACGGGTGTGTGGTTAGTCACGAAGTCGAAGTCACGTCGTGACATGGAGCAAGAGTCATGATGTAAAAATAAGTCAAGCAAGCTCCGCTTGCAGGAAGTTAAGGGGAGTTATATGGAGTTATAAGGAGTTAAAGGAAGTTATATGGAGTTATAAGGAGTTAAAGGAAGTTATATGGAGTTATAAGGAGTTAAAGGAAGCTATAAGGAGTTATAAGGAGTTATAAGGAGTTATAAGGAGTTATAAGGAGTTACAGGCTTTCGTCTGAGGGATTTTTGTTTTGCAAGCGACCAAAGGGACAATAGTCTTGCCGTGAAAGAAGTAATGTCCTATAACTCCTCTTAACTCCCTTAACTCCCTTAACTCCCTTTAACTCCTAACATGAGAAAGTTGTGCAAAAAAAAGGTGACCGTTTAATATCGGTCACCTCTTTTATTTGTCCAGAAGTCTTCAAGCCAGATATCGAATATCAGCGTGCTGTAAGCAGGAATGGAGCCGCTTGCCGACGTGCCATAGCCTAACTGGTAGGGAATGGTGACGCGCCAGTGGTCGCCCCGGTGCATGTGCAGCAATGCCGTAGTAAATCCTCTGATGAAGCTCGAAGCCTGAGGAATGTAGTATTTCTGCGTGGTGGAGTTATAGAGCACACAGGTCTTATCCACCTCACGGTCGAGCGTCGTACCAGGGAAGCTCTTGTCGAACTGATAGCCGTCGGCATAGCTGGTCGAAGGAATCAGCCGTCCTGCGTAGTGAATGCATACGGTATCATTGTAGTAAGGACTACTGGTCTCGTTACTCTCTTCGATGCGGTCAACCAGTATGCAGTCGGTATGTGCAAGCACCCCTTCGCTTGTTGTTGACCACTTGGGTATGATGTCCGTAGCATTGTGTGCCAGATATTGCCGTTCGAAGTACTGCTCGTTACGGTTCTGCCAGTCAGGATACTCCTCTACGGTATTATCTTCCTCGCTACAGGAAGCGAAGAAAGGCAAAAGGACAAGCAGGGGGAAAAGTGTTCTCCCCCACCCTTTCATCAGATGAAAACCTGTATCCTTCATCAATCTTTAATCTTTAATGTTTAATCTTTAATGTTTCACAGTTTCTTCAGCAACGAGACAATGCTTACCTTGTCCTCGATGATGCTGTTCAGGTCGCTGATGTTCACACGCTCCTGCTCCATGGTGTCACGGAAGCGCAGCGTTACCTTACCGTCCTGCAGTGAGTCATGGTCAACAGTAACACAATATGGTGTGCCGATAGCGTCCTGGCGACGATAGCGCTTGCCTATAGAGTCCTTCTCGTCGTACTGGCAGTTGAAGTGGAACTTCAGGTCATTGACGATTTCACGAGCCTTCTCGGGCAGACCGTCCTTCTTTACCAGCGGCATGACAGCACACTTGACAGGTGCTAAGGCTGCGGGCAACTTCAGGACAACACGTGTCTCACCGTTCTCTAACTTCTCTTCCTGATAGCTATGACACATGACACTGAGGAACATACGGTCAACACCAATACTGGTCTCGATGACATACGGTGTGTAGCTCTCGTTGGTCTGTGGGTCGAAGTACTTGATGCTCTTGCCGCTGTACTTCTCGTGCTGCGACAGGTCGAAGTTGGTACGTGAATGGATACCCTCCACCTCCTTGAAGCCAAACGGCATCTTGAACTCAATGTCGGTAGCGGCATTAGCATAGTGTGCCAGCTTGTCGTGGTCGTGGAAACGGTAGTTCTCAGCACCGAAGCCCAGTGCCTGATGCCAAGCCATACGTGTCTGCTTCCACTTGGGGAACCACTCCAGTTCCGTGCCAGGGGCAACAAAGAACTGCATCTCCATCTGTTCGAACTCACGCATACGGAAGATGAACTGACGGGCAACAATCTCGTTACGGAAGGCCTTACCTATCTGTGCGATGCCGAAAGGTATCTTCATACGACCGGTCTTCTGAACGTTCAGGTAGTTGACAAAGATACCCTGTGCTGTCTCAGGACGCAGATACACCTTCATGGAACCTTCGGCAGAAGCACCCATCTCGGTAGAGAACATCAGGTTGAACTGACGTACGTCGGTCCAGTTGCGGGTACCACTGATGGGACATACAATCTCTTCGTCGAGGATAATCTGTTTCAGCTCCTCCAAGTCCGGTCCCTGCATGGCAGCAGCATAACGGGCATGCAGTGCGTCACGCTTCTGCTTCGTCTCTGCCACACGGGGTGACGTCTCCAGGTACTTGGCCTCATCGAACGAGTCGCCAAAGCGCTTGCGGGCTTTCTCCACTTCTTTCTGTATCTTCTCGTCGTACTTGGCTATCTGATCTTCTATCAGCACGTCAGCACGATAGCGCTTCTTTGAGTCGCGGTTGTCAATCAATGGGTCGTTGAAGGCATCGACGTGTCCAGAAGCCTTCCATATGGTAGGATGCATGAAGATGGCTGAGTCAATGCCGACGATATTCTCGTGCAGCAGAACCATCGACTTCCACCAGTATTCCTTAATATTATTCTTCAACTCCACGCCATTCTGACCGTAGTCATAAACAGCGCCCAGTCCGTCGTAGATGTCGCTTGACGGGAATACGAAACCATATTCCTTACAGTGCGATACGATTTTCTTAAAAACGTCTTCTTGTGCCATTGTGATATTTACTATTTGACTATATACTAATTACAATTTTTACATTTTGCCTGCAAAGGTACAATAATTTATTAATAATGTAGCACGAAAAGACAAGAATTAAGAATTATTCAGGTTCTGCGTTTCTTTTTGATTACTGCGGACAGCGTAAAAAACAGGTGCACCTAACGGGGCAAACAGGTGCACCTAACGGGGCAAACAGGTGCACCTGTTTTGCGTAAAGGGTGCACAAAAGGCAAAAATGAAACAAATAGATTACTGACGGGCTATGCTCTGTGCCACGACAAAGGCCTCTGGAAGTGCCTCTTTCAGGCATACTGCACAGAAGAAACCTGCTGCTCCACCACCAATAATTGCTACCTGTTTCACATTTTTCTTCATCTCAGCGGCAAAGGTAAGAAAATTTTTTTGTATATTTGCACACTGAAAAGACATAATCATATGAAAAAAGCAACTATCATATTACTACTACTGACCGTCTGCTTGCTATCAGCTACGGCTCAACACACCATTGAGAGCATACGTAAGACCTATCAGGAGGTGCACGAGAACATGCGAATGATGAGTACAAACTTCCCAGGCGAAGGCATACCCATGAAAAGATACCATTTAGAGGTAAACCATAACCTGCCTGGCACAGGACCTCACATGGAGAACATCTATATGTACTACGGTGAGCTGGAAGATGAGGATGAGGATAATCCACGCATCTATCCACAACACTTCCTGCAGTTCGTTACCGCGAAGTATAACTTTGCGGCACATGAATATTACGATGAATACCTCTACGACGAGAATGGCGAGGTGATGTTCATCTATTTGCGAATAACCGATGTCGATGTCGGTCAATACTTTGAATACCGCATCTATCTCGATGGTGACCACCTGCTGAGACTAAACGTGAAAGAAACGGAAAACCTGAAAGAGGACTTCGACAACATTCCTGCCACGGCCTTCCGCGAATTATATGACGGTACAAAACTATCTAAAGAGTATCGTGAACAAATACTGTGGAGCAAGGAGAAAGCAAAGAAGTTCCTTTCCATGTTCAAGGAATTTGAAAACGCAACCTATCCCTACGACGAATAAAATATGAACGACGAAATAAAAGACCAAGAAACAGTGCTCGACGGTTCCAACGCCGAAGAAAATGTGCTCGACGGTTCCAACGTCGAGGAATCCCACTCAGACTACAAACCCGTCAACCGCTTCGATGCTGCTGCTGTTCATCACCTCAGCGGCATGTACCAAAACTGGTTCCTCGACTATGCGTCATACGTCATACTGGAACGTGCCGTACCACATATCGAGGACGGACTGAAACCCGTGCAACGACGCATACTGCACTCCATGAAACGCATGGATGACGGCAGGTATAACAAGGTAGCGAACATCGTGGGACATACCATGCAGTTTCACCCTCATGGTGATGCCAGCATAGGCGACGCACTCGTACAGTTAGGACAGAAAGACCTGCTCATTGACACGCAGGGTAACTGGGGAAACATCCTCACGGGTGACCGTGCTGCAGCACCACGTTATATCGAGGCTCGACTGTCGAAGTTCGCACTCGACACTGTCTTTAACCCCAAGACCACCGAGTGGCAGCTGAGCTATGACGGACGAAACAAAGAGCCTATCACCTTACCGGTCAAGTTCCCCTTGCTGCTCTCTCAGGGTGCCGAAGGCATCGCAGTAGGACTATCGTCGAAAATTCTGCCACATAACTTCTGTGAGATTTGCGACGCTGCCGTCAGTTATCTGCATGGAGAGGAGTTCCATCTCTATCCTGACTTCCAGACCGGCGGCTCTATCGACGTGAGCAAGTATAACGACGGACAGCGAGGCGGTGTGCTGAAGGTGCGTGCTAAGATTGAGAAGCTCGACCCGAAGACACTCGTCATACGTGAACTGCCATTCTCGAAAACAGTATCCACGCTCATTGAAAGCATCACTAAGGCCATAGAGAAAGGGAAGATCAAGGCACGTAACGTCACCGACCTCACTTCTGCGGAAGTAGAGATACAGGTTCATCTGGCGCCTGGCGTGTCATCGGACAAGACCATCGACGCATTGTATGCCTTTACCGATTGTGAGATTAACATCTCACCAAACTGCTGTGTCATTGCCGACCAGAAGCCTCAGTTCCTGACTGTCAGCGACGTGTTACGTCATTCAACCGACCATACCAAGGACCTCATACGACAGGAACTGGAAATCAGGAAGAACGAGCTCTTGGAGCAGTATCATTTCTGTTCACTGGAAAAGATATTCATCGAAGAGCGTATCTATAAGGACAAGAAGTTCGAACAGGCACCTAATGTCGATGCCGTATGCGAGCACATCGACGAACGACTGACTCCTTACTATCCGTCACTGGTACGCGAGGTGACGAAAGACGACATACTGAAACTGCTCGAAATAAAGATGCAGCGCATACTGAAGTTCAATAAGGACAAGGCCGACGAGCTGATGGCACGCATCAAAGCAGAGATAGAACGCATCGACCACGACCTGGCACACCTGACAGATGTGACTGCCGAATGGTTCCTGTTCCTCAAGGAGAAATATGGTAAGGACCACCCACGTCTGACGGAGATACGTAACTTCGACACCATAGAGGCTGCCAAGGTGGTGGAAGCTAACCAGAAACTCTACATCGACAGAAACGAGGGCTTCATCGGCACGGGACTGAAGAAGGACGAATACGTATGCAACTGTTCTGACATCGACGATATCATCATTTTCTATAAGGACGGAAAGTTCAAGGTGGTACGTGTAGCGGAAAAGATTTTCGTAGGAAAGAACGTGCTGTGGCTCGGGGTTTATAAGCGTAACGACCAACGTACTATATATAATGTAGTATATCGCTCAGGAAAGAAAGGACCGTACTACATCAAACGATTTAACGTACCGGCCATCACCCGCGACCGTGAATACGACGTGACGACTGGTGAACCAGGGTCGAAGATTATGTACTTCACAGCCAACCCCAATGGTGAGGCTGAAGTTATCAAGGTGACACTCGATGCATCGGCACAGACATCCAGACGCTCCAGCATCTTCCTGGAACGTGACTTCGCCGACGTTGCCATCAAAGGACGAGGCGCCAAGGGTATCACTCTGACGAAGAAACCCATCCACCGCATAGGACTAAAGAGCCACGGACACTCCACACTGGGAGGACGAAAGGTGTGGTACGACCCGGACGTGAATCGTCTGAACTACGACGAGCACGGACGACTGCTGGGTGAGTTCTATGATGACGAGCAATTGCTGGTCATACTGGATAACGGTGAGTATTACCTGACAAACTTCGACGTCAACAACCACTTCGAGGACAACCTGCGTATCATTGAGAAATATAATCCTAACAAGGTATGGACGGCAGTGCTCTTCGATGCCGACAACGACAACTATCCGTACATCAAACGTTTCCTACTGGAAGCCTCGAAGAAAAAGCAAAACTACCTCGGTGAGAATGCGGAGTCGAAGGAGATCGTATTAAGCGACCAGGCTTATCCACGCATACTCGTCACCTTCGGAGGTGCCGATGCCGTACGCCCACCATTGGAAATTGATGCCGAACAGTTCATTGCCGTCAAGGGCTATAAAGCCAAGGGCAAGCGCATCACCACCTATCAGGTAGAGCGCATCGAGGAACTGGAACCCCTCCGTTTCCCCGAAGAGCCCGAAGAGCCAGTAGATAACGGTTCTATCGCTGACGAAGAAGAGAACCTCGACCCCGATGCAGGCAAGAGCCAACAACAAGTAATTGACGAGATGACCGGACAGCTCAGCCTGTTCCCCGACGAATAATGAATAGACAGGTAATCATATTCATACTGACAGTATGTGCTGCTGTGGCGCATGCACAAACAACCACCACAACGTATCAGGTAGGCATAGGAGGCAGCAACGTGCTCGATACCTACCTGTCGCAGGAGTCCTTCTCGGGATTAGGGTTGTCTTTCCTTGCTACCATTGAACGGCAGAAACCGGACAAGAAGTGGGTAACACGCATAGAACACCAGGTGAACCTGGCAAACGTCAACGACCGCGCTGACCAACAACAGGAACTGCAAGGTGACTATTCCATCTTTGTTGGACGACTGCGACGCTGGCAACTTGGCACCACATGGAATGTACAGGCAGGCGGCATGGTAGCAGGTAACATCGGTGTGATCTATAACACAGCAAACTCCAACAACCCCGCACAGGCACGACTGGCACTCAACCTCATGCCGACAGCAACCGTCAGCAAGGACTTAACGTTGTTCCAGCGAAACCTACAGCTACGCTACGAGGTGAACCTGCCACTCGTAGGCATTATGTTCAGCCCGAACTACGGACAGTCGTACTACGAGATATTCAGTCGGGGCAATTACGACCACAACATCGTACCTACCACCTTTATTGCTGCCCCTACCCTAAGACAGCAGTTTACCGTTCAGTATAACGTATCAACGAATATGGCACTCAGCTTAGGCTACCTCGGTGACTACCAGCAGGCCAAGGTCAACAACCTGAAGTCGCACATCTACAGCCATCGTGTCATGATAGGCTTCGTCCGTCGTTTTAGCATCATCCCCCACCGCCTATGAAACTAAAATCTATAAAAACTATAATAACTATAGCTATTATAGCCACTATAGTCCCCCTCTCCCTCACCTCCTGCGTCAACGAAGATGAACACTCCAACACGCGACAAGGAAACTTCGAGGCTCTGTGGAAGATCATAGACGAACACTACTGTTTCTTCGACTACAAGCAACAGGAATATAACCTCGACTGGCAACAGATATATCAGAAATACCGTGTCCGCATCAACGAGGACATGAGCGACGAACAGCTCTTCGAGGTGTTAGGAAACATGCTGGCAGAGCTGCGAGACGGGCATGTCAACCTCTCAACCAGTCACGACTACGCACGCTACTGGAGCTGGCAGGAGGACTTCCCAAAGAATTTCAGCGACTCACTGGAACGACATTACCTGGGTACTGACTACAAGATTGCAGGTGCTATACGCTATCGCATTCTCGACGACAACATCGGCTACATGCGGTATTCAAGCTTTCAAAGCGGTTTCGGCGATGGTAATCTGGATGATGTACTATCCTACTTCGCTCTCTGCAGAGGACTCATCATCGACATCCGTAACAATGGAGGCGGAAACCTGACATACGCTGAGAAACTGGCTGCACGCTTTGCACAGGAACGCACACTGGTGGGATATATGCAGCACAAGACCGGACCAGGACATAATGACTTCTCTGACATGGAACCGCAATATCTGGAACCATCAGCCAGACTGAGATGGCACAAACCGGTTTGTCTGCTTATCAACCGTAGCGTCTTCAGCTCCGCTAACGAGTTTACCATGTATATGAAACAGTTACCGATGGTCAAACTCATTGGCGACCGAACAGGGGGCGGAGCCGGACTGCCTTTCTCCTCCAGTCTGCCAAACGGCTGGGGCGTACGTTTCTCAGCTTGTCCCATGTATGACGCACAAAAGAAATGTACGGAGTATGGAATAGAACCAGACTACTATGTGTCCATGACACCTGAATCGGCAGCAAAAAACCAAGACGACATCATTGAGAAAGCAAGAAAAGTACTGATTGAAGATAATTTTTAATGTTTAATCTATTTTTTTAATGTTTAATCTTTAATCTTTAATTTTTTCTTCGTACCTCTGACTTCGTCTAAGGTACTTCCGTTCGGAAATAAAAATGAAAATAATTTAATTTTCATTTTGTTTTTCACTCACTTATTCGTACCTTTGCACCCGAAAAAGCGCTAGTGGCGGAATTGGCAGACGCGCTAGACTTAGGATCTAGTGTCTTACGACGTGTAGGTTCGAGTCCTATCTGGCGCACAAGAAAAGCCTCGCGGGATTCCGCGAGGCTTTTCTTGTGCACTGTATTACACCTACTTCACGTTGCATGCCTTTTTACCTGGAATTGGCTTCGCGCATGCATTGCTGTACAGAGTTTTGCTCATGCAAAACAGGGCAAATCTCTCTCTTGTATCAGGTATTCACCTATCTGCACTGCATTCAGGGCAGCACCCTTACGTATCTGGTCACCTGACAGCCAGAACGTCAGACCATTCTCGTCGCTCAGGTCCTTACGTACACGACCGACATAGACGTCATCCTTGCCTGCCGTGTCGTTTGGCATAGGATATACCAGATGAGCAGGGTCGTCCAGAAGGGTACAACCAGGAGCAGCGGCAATGGCCTTCTGTGCTTCTTCCACGCTGATGGGACGCTCGGTCTCAATCCACACGCTTTCAGAATGAGCACGCAGCGAGCTGACACGTACACACATAGCGGAGCACTTGGCATCGGTATGCATGATCTTCTGCGTCTCGTTGTACATCTTCATCTCTTCCTTTGTATAGCCGTTGGGCTGGAACACGTCAATCTGAGGAATGACGTTATAAGCTAACTGATGAGGGAACTTCTTGATGGTCTGCACCTCGCCGGTCTCTATGATTTCCTTGTACTGCTGCTGAAGCTCAGCCATGGCAGCTGCACCGGCACCCGATGCACTCTGATAGGAACTGACATGAATGCGCTTGATATGACTCAGCTGCTCTAATGGCTGTAACACAACAACCATCATGATGGTAGTACAGTTAGGATTGGCAATGATGCCACGTGGACGGTTCAGTGCGTCCTTCGCATTACACTCAGGAACAACCAAGGGTACATCGTCGTCCATACGGAAAGCACTGGAGTTGTCGATCATGACACATCCATACTTTGTAATGGTATCAGCAAACTCCTTCGACGTACCTGCACCGGCACTGGTAAAGGCGATGTCAATGTCCTTAAAGTCGTCATTATGCTGTAAAAGCTTCACTGTCAGTTCCTTGCCACGGAACGGATAGGTACGCCCGGCAGAACGCTCGGAACCAAACAACACCAACTCATCCATAGGAAAATTTCTCTGGTCGAGAATACGAAGAAACTCCTGACCAACGGCACCTGATGCGCCAACAATAGCTACTTTCATCTTGTCTAATTCTTCTCTTGGTTCAAATTTTGGCTGCAAAGGTACAAAATAATTGATAATTGACAACCGATAATTGGTAATTATTTCGTAATTTTGCAGTCAAATGTTGCAAATGGCGTCATATTTCCCCATTACGAACCCGACACTGATATTCTTTGTCGTGCTCTGTATCATATTGTTTGCACCTATCATCATGGGCAAACTCCGCATCCCGCATATCATTGGTATGGTACTGGCGGGCGTCATTGTGGGCAAATATGGACTGAACATCTTGGAACGTGACGGGTCGTTTGAGCTCTTCGGACGAGTAGGCTTATGTTATATCATGTTCCTGGCAGGACTGGAGATGGACATGGAAGGTGTGAAACGAAACTCCTCCAGATTCCTCGCCTTCGGACTGCTGACATGTTTCGTGCCGCTCGTCATGACATACTTCATGGCCATGTGGCTGCTCGACTATTCATCAACAGCATCGTTCCTGCTGGGATGTATCATGGCTTCGAACACTCTCATTGCCTACCCTATCGTGGTACGTTATGGCTTACAGAAGAACTCAAGCGTGACACTCAGCGTGGGCTCGTCCATGATTTCACTCTTCATGGCACTCGTCATGCTGGCAGCACTGTCAGCATCCTTTCAGGGAGAAGCCGACATCTGGTTCTGGATGCTCTTCCTCACCAAACTGACGCTCTACTGTGCCGGCAGCTTCTACCTCATACCACGACTGGCGCGGTTCTTCCTGCGACGTTACTCGGACGCCGTCATGCAGTTCATCTTCGTACTGTCGGTCATGTTCCTGTCAGCAGCACTCACCGAAGCCATCGGACTGGAATCCATCTTCGGTGCATTCTTCTCCGGACTGATTCTTAACCGGTATATCCCACATGTGTCACCACTCATGAACCGCATAGAGTTCATTGGCAATGCCTTGTTCATACCATATTTCCTGATTGGTGTGGGCATGCTCATCAATGTGCGAACCCTGTTCCAAGGCACACACATGCTGTGGATTGTACTGCTCATCGCCTTCTTTGGCACCTTCGGAAAGGCCGTGGCAGCTTATTTGTCAAGCCTGCTCTTCCGTCTGCCAAAGGCTGAAGGCAACATGATGTTCGGCATGACGAGTGCCCACGCTGCCGGTGCCATTGCCATGGTGATGGTGGGCATGCGGCTGGAGGTGTCGCCAGGCCACTACCTTGTGACCGACGAGATGCTCAATGGTGTGGTGATTATGATTCTCGTTACGTGTATCATCAGTTCTATGATGACCGAACATGCTGCCCAGCAGATTACACTGCGGGAGAAGCAACACCTGAAAAACGATGACAACAGGACTGATAACGAGAAAATATTGCTATGCGTCAAATATCCGGAAATTGCACCTCAACTGCTCGAACTGGCCATCATGATGCGAAACACACGCAGAAACGACGAGCTGGTGGCACTCAACGTGGTGTATGACGACCAGCAGTCTGCCAGTAACCGCGAACAAGGACTACGGCTACTGGAGCAGTTACAGCAACATGCCAGTGCCAGCGATGTTCCCATGCGTACGCAAGTGCGCCTGGCCACCAACATCGCCAATGGCATCAAACATGCCTTCCAGGAGTTTGGAGCATCCGACATCATCATGGGTATGCACGTACATACCAATGTGAACCCGAAGTTCTGGGGCGAATTCATACAAAGTCTCTATAACGGACTGAACAGACAGATTGTGCTGACACGATTCATACAGCCACTGCCTACACTAAGACGCATACAGGTTTGTGTGCCGTCACGGGCAGAGTTCGAACCTGGATTCCACCGATGGCTCGAGCGCCTGTGCCGCATGGCAGGCAACCTGGACTGCCGCATTCAGTTCCACGGCAGACACGAGAGCATGATTCTCATTCGGGAGTATGTCAACAACCGACATCCGAATGTCAGAGCTGAATACACCTTCATGTCACACTGGAACGAACTGCCACGACTGGCAGAGAACATTCGCGACGACCATATGTTCGTTGTTGTAACGGCACGTCGGGGAACCATCTCATACAAGAATGCCATGGACCGTCTGCCTAACGAGCTGATGCAACACTTCTCGGGCAAAAACCTCATGATCATCTTCCCTGACCAGTATGGTAAGACGAAGGAAGAGAGCATGACCTTCACAGAAGCACAGCACCACGAGGAAAGCAGCATCTACGACTGGCTGTTAGAAAAACTCAACAAATCCCAATAACAGTGCAGAGCGGTCCCCCACTCTGAAAAAATAAAGAAAAAGCAATGATTGACATCAAGAACATTACCAAGAGCTTCGGCTCACTACAAGTACTCAAAGGCATCGACCTCCATATAAATAAAGGAGAGGTAGTAAGCATCGTCGGACCAAGCGGAGCCGGCAAGACAACACTCCTGCAAATCATTGGTACACTTGACCAACCTGACAGCGGCACAGTATGTATCGACAGTGTCGATACCACCTCCCTATCAAGAAAGAAACTGGCTGACTTCCGCAACAAGCACATCGGCTTCGTCTTCCAGTTCCACCAGCTGCTACCAGAGTTCTCGGCCATTGAGAACATCATGATACCGGCATACATAGCTGGCACATCCAATAAAGAAGCACACAAGAAAGCTGCCGAGCTACTGGAGTTCATGGGACTCTCTGACCGCGCCACACACAAGCCAAACGAGCTCAGTGGTGGAGAGAAACAGCGTGTCGCAGTGGCAAGAGCACTGATCAACAACCCTGCCGTCATACTGGCTGATGAACCCAGTGGATCGCTCGACTCAAAGAACAAGGCAGAGCTCCACCAGCTGTTCTTCGACCTTCGTAACCAGTTTGGACAGACCTTCGTCATTGTCACCCACGACGAGACACTGGCCAACATTACCGACCGCACCATCAAAATGGCCGACGGCCTCCTCCTATAAATAACTATAATCACTATAACAACTATTATCACTATAACAACTATCCCCCTCAAAAAAATGATCACCCTCGGCAACTACAACACCCTACGCATAGTAAAGAAAGTGGATTTCGGCCTTTACCTCGACGGAGGAGAAAACGGAGAAATCCTCCTACCCACCCGTTATGTACCCGACGGCAGTGCTGTCGGTGACGAGATAGAAGTATTCCTCTATCTTGACCAGGACGAACGGCTCATTGCCACCACCGAACACCCGTTGGCAAAGGTCGGCGACTTCGCATGGCTCGAAGTGTCGTGGGTCAATCAGTATGGGGCATTCCTCAACTGGGGACTCATGAAAGACCTCTTCTGCCCATTCCGTGAACAGAAGATGCGCATGCAGAAAGGACAAAGCTATATTGTCTTTGTCACCATCGACGAAGAGAGCTACCGACTCATGGCAACAGCAAAGGTGGAGAAACACCTCGCACTGCTAACACCTGCAGAACTCAATGCGCAAGGTAAGCCATACCTGCATGGAACAGAAGTGGAACTGCTCATCTGGCAGAAGACAGACCTCGGCTTTAAGGTCATCATTGACAACCGATACCAAGGACTCATCTATGAGAACCAAGTATTCCAACCTCTGCACTCCGGCGACCGACTGAAAGGGTTCATCGACCATATACGACAGGACGGAAGGGCAGACGTCACACTGCAACCTACAGGCCATCAGCATGCAGAAGCATTCTCTGAGGTACTGCTGCAATACCTCAAGGACAACAACGGCTATTGTGACCTTGGAGACAAAAGCCCTTCAGAACTCATAGAAGACCGATTCAAGGTCAGCAAGAAAACCTACAAACGAGCTATCGGCGAACTTTACAAAAAAAGACTCATCACCATCACCCCCGAAGGCATACGCCTCACCCCACAGCAACTATAATCACTATAACAACTATAACCCACTATAACAACTATAACAACTATAACCCACTATAACCCACTATAAGAAATAATAGTGCGGTAGAGGAACAAAAAAAGTGACGTATAAGATTTCGTTGGCCGATGAAACCGCTTTCGTAAAATGACGAAAAAAGGCGAGGATTTTTTCCTCGCCTTTATGTGTCATCCGACAGCTGCTTATTTGCAAGTAGCGATACAGATAGATACACGGTTCAGGTCGTTCTCTGTGAACGGCTGTACACGAGCACCAAATGAGTCGTAGCTGATGCGGTCAGCTGAGATGCCGTAGTCCTCGATGAGAGACTTTACAACAACGTCAGCACGCTGCTGAGCCAGACGGTCGTTGATACGGTCGTTACCTGTACCAGCATCTGCATAACCCTTAATGCTAACAGTAGCACGTGGGTACTTGTTCAGATAGTCAGCGATGTCCTTGATCTTGATAACCTCAGTCTCCTCAATGTTGGTCTTGTTACGCTGGAAGAAGATGTCACGACGGATATCCTCTGCGATGCGGTCGCTACCATCGTCAACAACAACCTCCTTGTAGATGGTGTCATAGACAACAACGTCACGATAGATGTCGTGAGTCTCAACCAGACGAGACTTGCCCAGATTGATGCGGAAACCAGCCAGAGCATTGAAGTACCAGTCAGGGTTGCCAGCCTTCTTTGAGTTGTACTTGTCAGAGAGGATGTTAGCATTACCCTCGATGAGGAAATGAACGGCGTCGCTCAGACGGAAACCGAGCTGCAGACCAGCACGTCCGAAAGGACGAACCTTTGTGCCATCCCATACATACTCCAACTCATACTGACCCAGGTCAGCACCAACAGCCTTTGCAACTTCGTTTACCTCGTCATTGTCGAATGCGATGTTTGCACCACCACCGAGGAAAGCTGTTACATTGAATACACGGTCTGGATTCCAACCACAGAAGAGGTTAGAGAGGTTGAACATGAAGTCAATGCCAGGAGCAACATACTTGTACTTGTAGTTCTTGAGGTTCTCATTGGTTGTAGCAGACCAACCACCCTTTGACTGCCAAGCATTAGCCTGAATGCGAGCAGCGAACACTGGTGTGAACTGGTAACCAATAGCAGCCTGTACGTTCGGGGAGATAAGATCCTTGAACTTTGCCTCACCAAGGGTATATTGTGCACCACCCTGCAGATTGATGAAAGCATGAGACTTGAACTTCTGAGTCACCTCCTGGTGATCGAACTCTTGAACAGTGCGTGAATCGACGCGATCAATAACGCGCTCTGTTCGCTGAGCAGTAGCACCCAGGCTTACTAAAGCAAGGGCAGCTACGATAAACATTTTCATTTTCATAACGTTATTAATAATGTATTATTAGTGGATATTTGGGTGCAAATATACGAAAAAATATTAAAACCTGTCAAAAATATTGGAAAAAATCAACTAAAACATGCGAAAAAGTGCCTTATTTGCCCTTTTTATGGGGCTATGCAGGTGTTTTTTTGCAAAAAAAAGCATTTTTAACGTTCATTCGACATGGTCGAAGATTCCTTTCAGTTCCAAGGTGACAGGCGCACTGATATTTCCATATACACGCGCATGCTGATGAAAATAGCCGGGACTGAAACCATTGCCGGAAAAGCTCATGTGAATGCTTCCTGTGTCACCAGGTGCTACCGGCTGCTTGGAATAGTCTGCATGCGTACACCCACAGAAGGTAATGACCGAGTCAACCACAAATGGTATGTCTCCCGTATTACGGAAGACAAAACGATGGTCCTTCGTCACACGCTCCTTATAAAGTCCGAAATCATGAACGATACCGCTTTCCCACTCTAACGTGGTTGTCGGACGTGGGGCTGCAGTCTCCTCATGAGAAACATTTGTTGCAGGCCGTTGTCCACAACCCACAACAAATGTTATACCTATTATTATATATATAGCGGTTTTCTTCACTGCTCGCTATTAATCGTCGTCGTCAGCATCTTCCTCCTCAGTGGTGGTTGCTGCAGGTTTCTTATTGCGCAATTCACTGTGAGTATCAGTAATGTTATCCTTCGTCGTCAGGTACCACTTACCCTCGAAACGGACGGGACGGAAATAGAACGACGTCGTATTAGGACGTGGGTCACCCTCTGGCTTCTCGAACAGGATGATATCCACCTTTGCCTCATTGTCTATGTCGGAATTAAACACGACACGTGACAACTTGTAATCGTGGCAGCCTACAACAAAACGCAAGGTACGTGCCTGACGAATACGCGCACGGGCATCAGGTACCTTGACAGAATCACGGTCAAGGAAATACAGCATTTCCGTTGCGTTCTTGATATCCTTCTGCTTAAGATACTCAATGAACTGGTTGACCTGATCCATCACAGCAGAGGTGTCTTCCTTCGTGAAGGTATAAGTCGGCTCAACACGCTCTACAGGATGCAGACCCTCGTTCTCCTTCTTGCTCTTACAGCCACCGAGTAGCAGGGCTACGCCTACTACCGCCATGGTTAAAACAATCTTCTTCATGTTTCTTCTCTGTTTTTCTTTTTCTTGTTTTTCGTAAGAAAGGGGGGCATCCCGCTTTGGGAAGCCCCCCTCTG
>Ga0247610_10002090_pt1 | contig 23655 bp, 19 predicted proteins | sample 174DNAGHGhighgp2_FD_193483 | JGI IMG/M metagenome (GOLD analysis project Ga0247610, IMG submission 193483) | Sheep rumen microbial communities from Palmerston North, Manawatu-Wanganui, New Zealand - 1742 DNA GHGhigh gp2 | ecosystem: Host-associated > Mammals > Digestive system > Stomach > Rumen...
CATATCCCTGACGATGCCATAACGGGTCAGCAGCTCGTTGTAGCAGAACAGTTTGATGTCTGCCAGTGTCACGATGCGGTCGCTCGTGGCGATATAGTAACGTGAGAGGCTGGCCAGGGCGGCCTCTTCCGTCATCTCGTCCTTACCCATGACGGGATTGGCAATCTGGCGTGTCTGGGCGGCACTCAGTCCTCCAGGTACGGTGAAGGTGCTGTCCACATTCAGCGAAGCATTGACACCTGCCCCTGCTGTCGTGAGATAGCTCACATCGACACTCCCCTTTCCACTCTCAATGATGCGGGGATTCCGCAGCAACAGGTAGACGCCAGGCACCTGTTGCAACTGATCTTTCTTGGATATCTCCATCAGTCGTGTCAGTGTCTCCTGCAGTGACTGCATGGTCTTGTCGCCCGAGAAGCCCTGCAGTCCCTGGAAAGCATAGAAGTCAGAGTGATATCTGGCGATGAGGGCGTTGAGCAGACGCACCAGCCGTCCTTGGTTGAAACGGTCGGCGGCCACCTTACGCACCTCAATCAGGCTGTTACCGTAAAGCTGTTCCTCTGAAGGACGCACAGCATGGAGGAACTGCAGGTTCACATGATCCTCGTCCTTGTCATAGCCTGCCACACGGGCGATGGGGGTCTGATTGCTCAGGGTCGTCTGATGCAGCTGGGCATTCACCAGCACCACCGGATTCAGGGAGAGATGCTGCTTGTCGAAGACAAACTGGTCGGTGACTCCTGAGAACTCGAAAATGAGGTCTATGACATCTGTCTCTGTAGAGAGGTACCGCACCGAGCCGTGATGACGGAAAACGAACAGACGGATGTTCTGGCGAGCAAACAGGTCGAGACAGGTGGCGGAGGCCTCATAGGTCTGCGACCGGTTGTAAAGTATCGTGTCCAGTCCGAAACAGTCCTGCAGGGGGAGTTCGGAATAGTCCCACGGTCTGATGAGGGGCAGCTGATGGTCCTTGATACTGACGGTGAGATCCTGGAAGTCCAGGCTGTCCACCACAAAGGCAAATCCCGACAGATCCTTGATGGGGGTGCTGAAATGGAGGGTCACCTTGAAACGACGACCGTCCATCCTTATGATAGATTTGATCTTTGCATTCAACAGACGGGTTTTCAGCAGGGGTATGAACGCATAACCGGTGCCATTGAGCATGAAGTTACTTTGGGCATTCATCTCCAACTCTGGCACGGAGTCCTGAAGGGCTGTCTCCACCACGGCTGTTGCAGGTACGGCATGTCCCACCTCGAAGGGTGTCAGCAACTGGGCGAAGTCCTCCATCACCTCAGTCTTCATGGCCTCTAGGTCGCTGGCACTCTCATTTGCCTGATAGGCCATGGCTGTGATCATCAGCTTGAGAACGGGGTCATTCTCAAGTCCTTCAAGCTTGTCGTTGTCATCGCTCTGCCGCCAGATGTTGAAAGCCTCGCGCAACAACTCCTCTGCCCTCTGTTTGGTTTCAAATATCGTCTGTTTCATTCAATTCTCTAATTCTTGATCAGTTCCACACTTTGATAGTTTGGTCGTAGATATAATCCTCTTTCGTGCTTATGATGACGCCTTTTACGGTAATATATATCAGTCGTTCCTCCCGGATGTAAGTCATCGACACGGATATCTTCTCCAGCCGATCCTCATATTTGGAGATGGCGGCCTTCAGTTCTGCGGCAAAGGTGTTGATACTCTTTGAAGAACCGGAGATCTTCTTGTCGTATGCCCCTTGGATATTGCTCATCGTATCGGTGTCGCCAGAGTCGAAGACGACGCCCTCGTTCTCATTGAACATCTCAAACCGCAGGTTATTGAACACGAAGCCAAACTGCGGGTCAGCCGGTGTACTGAAACGCTCGGTCGTGATGATGAGGTACATGTTAGCGTCGATCGATCTTTTCAGGCCGTCTTCACGCTGCAGTCCCTTGGGGGTCAGTAGGAGTGGTATGCTGATGCTGGTCATCTTATTTACGATTTAGATTAGCGGCACGAATTTCTCTTCTTCCGGTTCTGGCACATAGAGCGCCTTGAACAGGTTCTCGAACAGTTCGAAGTACAATTTCTCATAGAGAGACTCATTGAGCTGCTTACCAAGTTCATCGAACTTCGCTGTCAGCATCTCGCTCATCTTGGTCTGACGGTCGTTCATCTCCGTTGTCAGCTGTTCGAGGATTGCCGTCTTCAGCGTCTCGTTGATATAGGTGGTCAGATGCTCCGTCTGCTGCCTCATCTCCTCGCGCAGCTCTTCCTTCATGTCAGCCAGCAGCTTCTCAATCAACTCCGGATGCAGTTTCTCGTACAGTTCTTTCTTGGCCTGGGCGAGTAGCGCCTCGTAATCGATGGTGTTGTCTTCAAGTACCACTCCGTCGAGGATGATGGCGGCTCCCTTCATATAGTCCTCAAGCCATTGCAGCCAAGCCTGTATATCTATCTGCTGGGGTTGTGGTATGTCGATGGGCTGGTCCCTGTTGGGCGTCACGACATAGTAGTCAATGGCCTGGGCCATCTCCTGAGTGAGCAGGATGAAGTTCTGCATGGAGTTCTTCATGTTGTAGCTCTTGAGCAGGAAGACATAACGCAGGAAGGCCCGTTTGCCTTCTCCCTCGGCCAGGTTGGGATGGGTCGACAGGATGGTCATCTGTTCCAAATAGCTGCTAAGATACTCCTTAAAGCGGATATTCTCTGTCAACAGCAGACAGGGAGGCATATAACTGGTATCAGCAGAGAAGATGCCCTCGGCCACATGGAAGCGCAACAAGGGGAACAGATCATTCGCCTCTACCTCTTCCTTGGTATGGATGCCATAGACGTAGTGGGGTCTGACGAATGCCACGCCCTTCTTCTCAAACTCCACCTGATCATTGCCGAATCCTACCGTCAGATAATATTTGTCGCCGAAGAGCATAGGAATGGTCACCTCTATGTCCTCGTCGGCATCGATCACTCTTCCTGACGGCAGCACAGCCTGACAGCGGAAGCCAGACACTTCGAAGCGGTTCTTGACGAAGATACCGTTACAGTTGAAAGGAGAGCCCGGCACCAGTCCCATGCGGCTGTTGCCTACTGCCGCACGGATGGCCAGCATCTGACGGAAATCCCACTGTTCTGAGATTCCTGAGAACGTCTCGGCCGTCAGCTCCATGCCTGGCACCCAGTTGATTCTTGAATTAATATCGACCATTATATTTACAATTTACTGATTTTCGATTTGCTTACCTCTGTATTATACCCTAATGTCAAGCGGTTGTCGGTCTGCGGGGGTACATCATACTCTTTGATGACAATCTCGCACCATACCTCGAGAGGGATCATCCACTCACACAGGAATTCCCGCAGCGGCTGAATCTCTTTGTCTTTCTCCTGAAACTCTTCCGGTGTCAGACCTGGGATGACCAGATCATATCTCACCATAGGCAGCCAGCTTCTGGTTGTGTCGCTATGACTATAACGACCAGTCATCATATTGACCTCACATTTGATCAGTGTCCGGAGCAAATTGGCGATAAAACCGAAGTCTCCCCGGCGACGGTTTACATATGGGAGCAGAATGGCTGCCTCACGGACATAGGGGTTCTCAATCTTGTCGAGATCGACACCGAAATAGGTGTTCAGGATATAAGCCAACTTACCCTGAAGCAGACTGTCCATCTGATGCTCCACGTAGAGACTCTCACGGAAGCGGTAAGTGTCGATGGGTTTGAAGGTCTCGCGGAGGAGTCTGAGTTTCAACTCCAACTGCTTGAACTTCTCTGCAGCGTCCTCACCCTTCAGGTCTGTCTCCTGGGTGAGCAGTCCCTGCGGCAACAGCTTGATGAAGCTGTCACGTGCCGTCTGTACCACCATCTTCTCTTCGTCGATGGTGAGCAGGTCACTGTTATAGTTACGGAAAAATGTTCCCTCATTCTGGGTAGTCCACTGGTTGTACATCTCCGGATAGAGATAGTTCAACAGCAGTTCTGCACGGATTTCGGGTATTCTATTCTTTATCATTCTTCACGTCTTATTTCTAAATAAAAACTTTCGCCGTCTGCTGTCACTTGCACGATGTCGTGCTGTGGGATGCCGAGCTGTGCCAATGTCAGGGACGGATAGGGGAATCCGGCGTCGATATGACGGTACTCATGCTGGTAGAGTGCACTCAGAGGCTGTCCGTCCAAGGACTTTTCACCAGCCACCTTGTCTGCCACCGAACGACCGGGAGCCATGATGGAGATACGCTCGTCATTATCACGCCTCGAGACATAGTCCACGAAACAGTCATTTGCCAGACAGAGTGTCAACTTCTCACTTTTCACTTCTCCTTTTTCACTTAATTCCTGAGCCCAGCACCGAAGGGCCTCGCCGACGGGTGTGGCATCACAGACCGCCGTCTGACGGACAGGTGCCCACAGTTCATGTTCGGGACACTCGTCATCGTAGGCCTGATAGCCGGCGATGCGGACCGTCGTATGCTCCCCGTCGTAATAGAGCATCCGGCCACAGAGCGAGGTACCGAAGTCCTGCTGTATCAGTTTCAGCGCCTCCTGAACCTCGATGGCTCCGATGATGGAGGCGATGATGGAAGTCGTGGGGGCAGAGCCAGCCTGTTCCTGCCGCAGGATGATACCTGAACAGGGCATCCGTCTCGCCAGATCCTTCAGTCCTTCGGGACCTAGATTACAGGCATAGCAGTTCTTTCCCGGTGCGAACACGCGCACTGTTCCTTCCAGTCCGTCAATACCGCCGTCCACCCAGGGGATGCCAGCCCGCATACAGAGACGATTGATGCAGAACCGTGCCCAACGGCTGTCCACACATCCAATGACGACATCCATCTGACGGATGAGTCCCAAGCCGACATCATAGGCGATATCGCCACAGATGGCTGTCACTTCTACAGCATCGTTCATCTGCTGCAGTCGTTCTGCCACCACTTCCACTTTCAGCCGTTTCCTCTCGGCATCGCTCTTTGAAAAGAGGACGGAACGGGTGAGGTTACCCATTTCCACGATGTCGAAGTCAACGACCACGATATGAGTGACACCCATCAGCACCAGGTTCTTGAGCACCTCGTTACCCAAGGCGCCACAGCCGACCACCATCACATGGGCGGCACTTACCTGATTCTGTCTGATGTCCATACTCATTATTTATTTCTTTTTTCTTTTTTTCAATTCCAGTTTAACGTAAGTCAGGTCATTCCCGACCACTTTGACCGTCTTCACAGCTCGAGAGAAACCGGCTTTCTCCAGCCTCACCTCACAACGGCTGTCTCCAGGCAGGTCTTTGATCACACAGGGCGTCGTGCCGACAAGCTTGTCGTTGATGTAGACGTTTGCGCCTATCTCATTACATTGCACGTTGAGCATCCCGTAGCTGTCCATCGGGGGGAGGAGCTCTAATTTCACAGGTGTCGCATCGTAGACCCAAAGGGGCTTTGACTTCGACTCCAGGCCGTCTTTCTCGGTGCTGATCAGGTAGAATCCCGGTTCCAGCTCTCCTTCCCAACTGCCATAGCCTTTCAGTTCCCTGTTGACCCAGATGCTCGTGAAGTCATCGACTGCCTTAATCGACACCGGAGCCTTGATCGCAACGTTGGGAGACTGGAGACAGGAGTCAGGAGTCTGTAAATCACCGTGGAGGGATGAATCCGCCGACAGCGAATCTGTCTTCACAGAATCCCTCGCTAACTGCGCATAGTACCATTCCAAGCTCTTCTTGGTGCTGACAGGATGCAGGTCGGCGGCGGTCAGCTCTATCGTCTTCTTCTCCTTCCAGCCAATATCGAAATCGGCATCGTAATAGCACAGGCTGTCCTTCATGACGATGAGCCGGTGACTGCCTTCCCGCAGATGGCCGCTGGTACCCTGTGTCTTGCCAATCCACTGACCGTCGACCATAATATCGCAGCCCTCCAACTCGGTCTTGACGGCCAGATACGAGTAGATCGGCTGTAAGGCGATCTTCACGATCTTCCGCTCCTCGTCCGTCAGTTCGACAGTATCCTTTTCTTCCTGATGGAAAGGAGCCTCTGCCAACCAGGCATGTTTGCCGATGGGCAGGTACATCTGTTTCCGTCCACCATGAATCGTCATCATGGTGCTGTCGATGGTCAGGATGGCATCCTGAGGCTGTATTTCAAAGATCACCCACTGCTCTTTCAGCTTATATTCCTTATCAGGACTGAATGTCTGCAGGGTCGCCGTATAATGCTTCTTCCTGCGCAGTCCTTTTTTCTGAGGCACTTTCCACGTCAGCTGACCATAGTCGGCATGCTTCACCACGATGAAGGCGGTCTTGTCGGGCGTTTTGAGGGTGAGGATCCCCTCCCCTTCTTCGGCCGCGACCTCCTGTTTCCCGTCGGCCATGAACGAGAATCCCTTCTCGCTGGTCTTCAGGTCCAGGATGGCCTCCTTCTTGCTGGAAACCACGTGGTTCATGTTCAACGGCCCTTTCTTGAGTTTCTTGAACTCAACGATATGCATCTCCTGGGCCGTAGAAGTGAGAAGGTGAAAAGGTGAAAAGGTGAAGAGTAGCAGTAACATTCGATGCCACCACTTACTGTAACCTCTCATCTTATGACGATCATTTCTCACCTTTTTCACTTTCTCACCTTTTCACCTTTAATCACTTTCCCTGAGTCGTCATGCTTCCACTGGGATTGGTGACAGAGATATTGCCACCCCAGGTACACATACATTTGGCGTTGTTGATGAGTGCAGGCATATTCATGACCTTCACCTGTCCACCAGGACTCCACGGTGCCGGAATCACAGGGACACAAGGCATCGGTGTGAGTACACCCATAGCAGCGGCAGTGGCTGAGGCAACCGTCGGATTAGCCATCGACTGACACATGCCGAAAGGCATAATGTTTACCATCGGAGCAAAGTCGGTGATGTTGGCCATCAGCATGTTACCACATTTGGGACGCAGCGGCACAATCACGTTCAGCGTGGACGGTGCCATACCGAAACTACATTGGAGCATAGCTCCCTGACATACAAAATTTCCCATATACCTTATTATATCATAAATGATTAAAAAATAGTCTTCGCAAATCTAACACTTAATACCGGATACACCTTCAAATAATTGATGACCTTGACATAGTTTCCCAAGGCGCCGGGGATATTGGAAAGGTCCGACATGCTGGTGCCGTCGTGCATCCGCTGTTTGGGAGCACCGCCCCAGATCCAGAAGCCCAACTCTGCCGACACTTTCCAGTCATCGCGGGAACTGATCAGCCTACCTGTGTAGCCAAAACCAAGATAGGGCTTGATGGAATTCGTCTTGACACTGATAGAGACCGAACCGTCATCTGCAGGATCCACCAAACAAGGCTTTCCGTTCTTGTCTCCCGGATAGAGCGTCAGCCGTCCATAGCTCTTGATGGCATCGCTGGAACTCGTTTCTTCATACTCCTTGTTATACAATTCCATCAGCGAGAGAGTGTTTGCCGACTCATCATTATCTTCAGTCTTAGCTATTTGTGCCGGACCGTAGTAGATACCCGCCGTGAAATGCCAATGCTTGTCATCTTTAAAGGGATAGACGTCAACCAGCGCCTTCAGGTTGTGCATGCTTAACTGACCTGTCAGCAGGATATGGTCATCAATCTCCATTCCTGTCTCCTCATACAGATACTGCTGGATCTTGTCAAACTTCGTCTTGATACGGTTACCCTGACCGTTATACTGCCTGGCAGCCTCACCGCCGCCAGCCAGATTCATGCGGAACTGCTTCTTGAACTGTGGCATGTAATCATAGCCCAGCCTGACCTGCACGATCTGACTGACAGGAACAGCCACATCTAGGCCGACACCCGATGTTCCGAGTGTCAATGATACCTCCAGATGCTTGAACAATTTGTCTTTTTTCCAGTAGTCTGTTCCTGGGTCTTTCCAAATGGCAGAATCCGTCCGGAAAGCCGGAATATACTGGGCTTTCGTCAATCCTGCAAAGCAGGCCATCAGACAACATATAATAATCCTTTTCACCTTTTCACTCTTCACTTTTCACTTCTTACTCATCATTCTGACCGACACGATACTGCGTTTTGGCGTTGTCTCCCCGGGCTGCAGCACGCTCATCGGCAGCATCCTGCCTCTGTTTCCGTTCGTCCAAGTAACGCTGGTAGGCCTCTTCTATCTCCTTGACCTTCGCTTCCTTGTATTGCAGACAAGTGTCATCGTGCATCTTATAGACCTTCTCCAGTTCGTCTTCTGCCTCCTGAACGTCACTTTCCGAGGCGCCCACCAATTTAGCCGTCAGGCGGGTCTTATAGGTGGCATGGTTAGCGTCAAGCTTCGCCTTACACTGGCCGTAGAGTATATCCACACCGTCGATCAGAACATCATGGCGATCCTTATTCACCTCAGGCATGGTACAGACAATGACCACTTGGTTCTCTTCTGACTCCCCATCACTTTCCTCCGTCCTAGTGTCCATCTTAAACTCCGGATGAGCCGTTTTGATGCCCTTACAAATGGCAAAGACCATCTTCGGGTCATGGGGATAGATTTCAAACTGATAGTCGTTGGCCAGACTTGCCGAGGCCACCTCCTCCAGATTAGTCTCTTCCCCCTCGTCATCGGTGACTGTGAAAGACAAGAGAGCAGCAGGTTCTGCCTTCACACAAAGATTCATATACCGATATTGCAACATAACGGCATAACCGCTCATCTTGGACTTCATCTCATTAATCAGTGCTCCTATACTCTTTCTCATGATTCACTATCATTATTTTCTTCTTCATCTTTAGGCAGTTCCACATCCTTCGCCTTAGGCGCATCCGCCTCTTTCAGCTTGGCTGAGAGAGAGCCACCACCAGCGGCAGGAGCGGCGGGCATGCCGTCCTTGATATTCGGTGACTTGAACTCTGACTTGGCCTGGAGGCTGTCGATGGCAGCCTTCGGAGCCGTAATCTCGCCCTTGAACGTTGTCTTGCCGTTGACGGTGTTGTCGCCATAGAACTCAGCTTTCGAACCACTGACGGCTACATTCCCGCCGGTGAGCTGTACCACAGCCTTGGCCTCACCCTGCTGCATCTCAGCAGTCGTCTTGCCATAGACGCCCGTCTCTTCCGACGACAGCGTCAGCTCCTTGGCCTGATTGTCTGTATCCATACGACCCACGTACATCTTCTCGGCCAGCAGCGTCAACGAGCTGCCTGCGGCCATATTCTGGTCGGTCAGCTTGGCAGCATCCACATCCGTCGCCTTAACGTAGATATCCTTGGCATCGAGACTGATCTGGCCCTTCGCCTTACCATCCTTGTCGATAGCAGCCACACTGGCCAATTCGGTGATGAGGGTGAACTGTCCCGTAGCGTTCTTGTCCTTGTCGTAAGAAGAGAGCGCCATATTGTTGACCTGCACGCCAAACGTGCCCGTCGTATTCTTATCCTTATCAGCAGAGCTGAACATTGTGTCAGCAGCATTCACAGAGAATGTTCCTGTGCTGTTGCCTTCCTTGTCAATGGAGGCCATCGCGATATTCTCTGCCCGGAAGGTGATACTACTCTCGGCAGCCTGATCTTTCTCCTCTAAGCCGTCTTCTGTGATATCATAATCTACAGCAGCCACAGAGAAATCCTTGGTCATAATGGCCACCGAACCTCCAGAGGTGATACTGCCGGTTGTTTCGTCAGTCATCTCAGTATTCGTCGTTGAAAGTGCTATCGTTCCTGATGCAAGCGAGATATTACTGTCATCGATCAGAGTACCGTCGGCATTCAAGGTATCTGCCACAAGATGACGGGCACGAAGACGGATAGCCGACTCATCGTTGGTACGGATATTCCCGTCGCCATCAACAGAAGAGAAAAACATCTGCTCGGCCTCAACTGTCAGGCTTGAGCCTGTGGTCTTGTCCGTAAAGTCGGTCTTGGCGTTGCTAATCCTATCCTGTTCTGCCTCGAGGGCTGTGATACGCCTGTTGGTCTCTGCTAAGCGAGAAAGGGTGTCTATACAGTTTTGCACGGCTCCATAGAGAGCTGGTATCATACCTTCATACTGATTCTGCAGATCTATAAGATCGACAATGTTGGTGCGGACATCCATCAGTCCTCCGTTCAAGTCTGCCTCAGCGTCAAAGATATCTTGGATGTCGGAAATAACATCATTGACTTGTGACATCTTTTTGGAGGCCTCCGAAGTCAGGTCAGACTTGACGCTATTCAGCGCACTCAGCCTGTCAGATATGATACTGTCGAGTTTCTCGACAGAGCGGGTAGCACTGATCTCAATTGTCTCGTCGGCATGGATACGCACGCCGGCACCTCCTGTGGTTGGAGGCTCAGAGAAGAAGTCGGTGGAGTCGTTGCTCTGGATGGCTATCTGACGGGCCTGACTGACAATCTGGGAGTTTGGCCATACCACCTCTTCCACACCGTCTGGGCCTGGATCGGCAGCTATCTGGGAGATGAGCGAAGCATGCGTATCCACCTTGCCAGACTGTCCGACACCTTGAAGGCTCACATTGTTTCCCCTGACCACGACAGCACCACCATCGCCCCATAGGGCACCGCTCTTATCTACATCGCCGATGATGATTTCCGGCGCAGAGATCACGATGCGTTTGTCATCGCGGAAGTATTTTCCTTCAGCCAAACGGTTGAAGATGTCTACCTTAATCTGCTGCACCTCAGCCTTCTGCTTGCGTATCTCTTCCAGATCCTTCGAGACACAGTCCTGCAGATTCTGAAGGGCTTCTTTCCAATCGTCGAATACTATATCCATAAACTATACACTATTTACCTTCTTCTGTAACGCTATCGGATAAGCGGAGATAACTCCAGCTATATTATCTTTCTGCTCCAGCACACCTCCGTTAAAATGGATCGTCGCACCAGGTGTGTCAGACAGCAGGATGCGACCTTTCTCGGCTGATCTCCATCGATTCGTGATGGAAATGGCATCAGTCCACGGATTGACATATCCATCAATAAAGTAGTTCTTCGCCCACTTAACGAAAGAGTTCTTTATTGTCAAGAAATTCTTGTCAAGATTGTCAGCCGGTTTTATTCTCTTGGAAAAATTCGCCCATTGATTATCATCATCGAAAGTTGGTTCTCCGCCAGCTTCAAGTTTAATCAGCTTTTTAAAGTTATCATCATCTTTGATTTCATTTATTAACTTATAGACAATCTTTCTGCGGAGGATGGTCATCTCTCTGGCAAAATTAGTCAAATTGGTAGTTTCTGATACAGTTCCAGCATTGATCTTTGCAATTAATCCTTCATTCCCATTCATAAAGATGTCAAGTCCGCGGATTGCAGTTTGAAGGCCATCTGAATAATAGCAGTCCCACTTATCCACTTTATGAAGTGTGAACTCATTCCATGCTTTTGCAGCATCGAATAGAGCTTTCAGGTCAACACCAACTTTCTGAGCACCAGAAACGATATCAGCTCTTTTCTTTTGAATATCCTGATTCTGACCGCCCACATTATCATTTAGACCACCCTGCGCATGAGCTTGATTTCTAACTTGTACGCCATCTTGCTGGTTCTCATTTTGCTGGTTCTCATTTTGCTGGTTCTCATTTTGCCCACCGCCATTATGAAGCGTAAAAGCAGGAATATTATCAAAATCGAAACTATTTACATCGATAATATCTTTTATCTTAAACTTTTTCTCATCACGTTTGTTAAAGATTTTCTTTATAAGATCATTTTCACCTTCTCCTTCGCCAAACTTCAGTTTTTGTAAATTATCATAGCCCGGAAGAGCTTTGTATTTGGTGACGGAAGCCTTTACATTCTCATAAGCAGTCTTGATATTATTACAAATCTTATCGGCATTTGAGGTCAGCATATCGATAGACCTAAACACATCACCCAAAGTGTGACCTGCCCTGTCGAAACTCTTAACCATCTCCCTTCCAGGATGTTCAAGGTTTTCGAACGGTGCCTCGGCCTTACCCTTGCCAGCCTCTATCATGACGTAACTGTTAGACTTGATCTTCAGCGTGCCATCAACAGGACGGGTGAACACCTCCAATATAGTACGGAAAAACGACAGGTCAAGCCATTTGCCAACCGTCCTATTCAACACATCTTCACCCATGGTACCTAATCCCCACTTCGCCCAGGATCCCAAGGACTTCACATTATCTGGCGGATTCACAAAATGGTCGCCGGCTGCTGTACCCGAGATCAACGAGAGCTTGTTGCTGGCAGAGATCGACACATTCTTGCCTTCTATCTTGACATTGCCATTCGGTGCGGAAATGGTGATGCCTGTAAAGGCATTCAAACTGACGTTACCCAGGGGGGAAGCGATATTCACCGAACGTTTGTCTGACGACATATTAATCTGATACAGGCCATAGCGGTCAGTGATATTGATGCCGCCAGTAAGATCGACCATGTCCTGATTGGTGATTAGCGGTTTGTAAAGAGGGATTACGCTCCTGATAAATGAGGCCGCAGGAGACAGCCCGATCAGGAAATCTACGCCGTCAGTTTTATCATTAAAGGTAATGGAATGACCATTTTTCGACCGGATGACACGGTCAGGCAGAGGCAGCCACGGATCCGTGACATATCTTGACTGTAAGGAGCCAACAATATAGGGCCGTTCGATATTACCGTCCTCATAGTTGAGCAACACCTCATCGCCAGTACAAGGCCTGAAGGTGACACCACCGCCGGCAGTGGCAAAGGGTGTCGCCATACGGACCCAAGGCGACTTGTCGCCGTCCTCTGGCTGCCAAGGATACCTCACACGTACCCGTCCAAAACGGTTCGGGTCGAGATTGTCCTCCACAAAGGCCACCTGAGCCTCCGCTGTCCTGACGGCCGGGATCTCCGGCATCAGCGGCGGACACGGGATGGCTTTCTGTATTTTGTCAGAACTCACTTCCTTATACAAAGGAGGTATGGCTTCAACGATATAGTTTCCGCTCTCATCCAGTTCCACCTTGATGACAATGTAGAAGCCTCCCCCCACCTTGATCACGTCACCTAAGCACAGGCCTTGATCATCTGCTCCGTAGTTCAATCTGACAAGTAACTGACTGACTGTCTGAGAGGCATGACGCATCTTGGAATAGAAAGCGGCCGTCAGCAATGACACAACATTACCTTTTTGGTTGACGGTCAGGCTGCTGTCAGAAATGAGGGATTTTAGGGTAGAGAACAGATTAAACGTTGTGCCGTCGGTCTGGTCGGAGTTTTCATCCTTGTCCAGAGTCAGGTTCTTGTCATTGTTTTGGTCGTTCTTTTTCTTCATGGACACGCCAGCATCCTTCGCCGTTTGAGCGACAGACCAGGCGAGATCTGAAATGATGTCGTAAAGACTGGTATCATTCAAGACCGTATAAAAGAGATTGAGCAACATTAACCTGTAATCGAACGACTCATCGGAAAAATTGGTGTAGCCGTTCTTTTTAAGTTCCACGAAATTGGCATCGTTAGCTTCTGGCTGGTTATAAACAGCCTTGAATCCCTGACCTGTAAGCACCTTAGTCGTTTTGGATGTTGAGACATGTTTACCGTCTTGCTTCTTATACTTTGTAGAGCCGTCTGTATCTTTTGCTACTTTGTCATCTGTATCTTTTTCTTTTTCATATTCGTAAACTACTGTTTCCGTCAACTTCCATAATTCCTCATTCTCGCTGTTGGTAATCGTAGTTGTTGTCACGACCTTACTGATCTCACCATTCAGTTTAACTACTTCTTTGTCATCACTGTTATAGTAAGAGGTCTCAACGATGACCGTCTTTTTTCCTTTCTCATAATTATAGATTGTTGTTTCCGTCACCAAACCATTTTCCACTTTACTTGTCGTAGTTGGATCATCCTTCGGCTTATATTCACCAAGTAGCGACGTGGGAGAATCGACATAACGGTTGTCGTTTTCCGATGAACGCATGGTAAAATCATAGTGACAACCTTCCACATCGAGCACATGATCGACAGATTCCTCATAGTCCACAGAGTCGGCCACACCCGCCTGGTCTTTTGATGCCTTCTCAAGATCTGGTTTCATGCCTAAGTTCAGTGATCCCCCCTCAAAATACAACATCTCGCCACAACGGATGGCACTACGAGCCAGGAAGTCATAGAAACTTTCATTATATTGCACAAGATACGGCTGTCGGATCTCTACCGTATTGTCCTTATTTTTATAGTTCAGGAACTGAAGATTCACCTTGCCCTGAAGCTGCGCAGGGTTTGGAGTGAGAATGAATTTCTTGATGCCTTCTGTGAAGATCTCACCGCCCAATTTACGTGCTGTATAGGCGTAACAATACTTGTCGATGGTTGCCAGTTTGTCCATGCTATAGCAGAACAGCTCCACATAAAGGCTAGTTGCAGCAGAACTCTTTTTTTGGATAGGCTTCATCTTATAGACGAAGTAATTCTCTGCCACTTTAAGATCTTCTGTATCATTATTATACACAAGGGTCACCAACTGTCTGGAAAATTTCTCCTGCAAAGCAGAGAAACTAGGAAATTCACTGGAACTATCTGTATCACCGGAACTACCGGAACCACTGGAACCATCTGTGCCACCAGAATTATCAGTTTTACTCACTTTAGTCAAGTCCAACTTTACATGTATATAACCTGGCGCAAAGATTCTTTTTTGATAGTCCAGTTTATCAATTGACACGTTATATTCGACAGAACCGATGGCGACTACAGTGTTATCTTCCGCCTTAATATCACTAATAGAACCAACTGTCAATTTATATTTTCCCATATCTTTCCTCTTTATTATCTGGATACTTTCCTCGAAATTTCAATATAGCGGTCACCATTCACACCTATGTAGGTGATGTTGGCCACCAGCAGCTTCACGTGGATCAGCATCTGCTCCGTACTACCTTCAGAGGTTGGCGCATTCGTAAAATCATCCTCCACGTCGATCACATAGCCATTGATGACCATCGCGTCTTCATAGCCTGTCACGTACTGCCTGTTGAATAAGGTGGCATTAAAGAGGAATGTGAAGAATTCCGGTTCGTTCTGCTGCATCTGATGATAGAACGGCTTGCCATCCTCCGGACTCATCAGACGGATGGTGAAATCAAGGATGGTTGTGGTGGTTTTGCCGAACGGATAGCCCGACTTGTTACGTTCACGCTTGCACTCATAGCTGAAATGAAGCACCGTAAAGCACCTGTCACAAGGTATCCTTAATCTTCTCTCGTCTAACAATCGGACATCGTCAGTATAGAGCATTGCCTTGAGATGGTTGGAAAGGGAAATTGCCATAGCCGTCGGAGGATTTATTTGGGTGTATTCTTATAGACGACGCCATCCACAATGACACGCTCCGCCATCAGCGAGAGCTTGAGATAGCGACGGTTAGAACTGTCAATATGATAGTCCTCTGCCAACGAGAAGCAGTAGGCATCTTCGAACAGCAACTCTGATGAGGTGGTGAGATCGCCACCATTCGCAACCATCAGGTCGAACAGCACTCGCCCATTAATCGGCTCGCCACTGATATACCAGTCATATAGGTTCAGGTTCTCTTTGCCTGGAGCCACGACAACAATTTCCACCCGCTCACACCGAGCATCAGCATCTGGACGGAACTGGTTGTGGTGACGTTCAAAATGACAATGGCAATCTGCGACGAGATACTCGGACGAATAGACCTTGGATTCGTTATTGCCAAACTGAAGACGAGCTATTAATGCCATAGGAATTGCTTCTAAAATATAAACAGTTCGTGAGGTTCGCTTTTACACGGTTAATCAATTGACCCAGTCCGAAGACTGAATCAATTGATTGATAGAGTGGAACAATTCTCGGATATTCAAATTCATTTACTTGATGCTTCGCATCGAGTAGGAATCGCCTACTTCCAAGGATTGTCGTAGCTGACGGCACCGTTCTCGAGTTTCTGGCACACAATCTCGATTTCCTCGTAGTGCTGCTGGCCATCCTCCCACTTCTCAACATAGTTGATGCAGTAGCAGTTGGTACCTTTCAACTCCTTCATGGCTGCACCGTCGACGGTGTTCACAAACTTCACTGACACGTTCTTCGGGCTCGTCGGATCGAGCATCCAGGCGATCAGTTCATTGTTGCCGTCGTTCATGGCCTTCACACGGATGGTGACCTTACCACCACGGGGGATACCTGCAATCTGGCCCTCACGGTCGGTAGCCTGATCGAACTTATAGTCAACCATCATTACTTCTCTCGCTGCGAACCCATCAATTTCGAGGGTTACCGGGGTTACATTCTCTGCCATAATATTTAAATTTTATGGTTCAACTTACTTCTTAACTCTCAATTGATTAAGCCCACTCGTTCTCATAAACCACGTTACCGAACTCGATCTTTTTGCAGGTGATGACAATCTCCTCGAAGTGACCCATCTTGTCCTCCCACTTCTCCTCGAAGTTGATGCAGTAGCCATTGGTGAACTTGATGGTCTTCATCTCCTTGTTCGTCTTCGTCTCGAGGAACTTGATTGTACCGTTCTTCGGTAGGCTGCGCTCGCACATCCAGGCCATCAGGTCGGGCGTACCATCGTTGAGAGCCTTTACACGGACAGTAATCTTACCACCACGGGGGATACCGGCCATCTGACCTTCTACGTCTGTTGCCTGAGTGAACTCATAGGTTACCATCAGGACTTCTCTCTCCTTGTAATCGTCAATCGCGATACTTACAGGTGTTTTAGCCATAATAATTTGTTTTTAATTGTTGATATAAAAAAATTTAAGCACTTGCCATTGCAGCTTCCTTAGCCTTCTTGTCGGCAGCCACCTTGATGATGAAGTTCTTGGCGGCATAGAACGGCGTCAGCGTGATATCGCAGGTGATCTGCTTGGTGACAGGATCCTGACGGGGCTCACCGATTTCGTAGTTCTGGAACAAGTTGCCATAACCCTTGTACTGGTTAAGGAACTCCTGGATCTTGGCCTTCAGGTTCTTCGGGCTGTTGTACGGATCCCAGTTCTCGAGGGCCACCTCATGCACGAAGTTCATCAGCACCTTCTTCACCCAGTCGAACACACGCACGATAGGATACTCCTTCATGGCGTCGAGGTCACCGTTGTAGAGTGTGGTATTGTTGAATGCCATCACACGGCCTTCTGAATAGACCATCGGGATGACCTGGTTGTCCATCAGGGCAGCAATCTCCGACTTCAGCAGGTCGCTCTTCACGCCCTTCACGCCGTCGAGGGTACCATACTTCTTACCACCGGCACCCTGAGCCATGTTGGCGGTCTCGTCGTAGAGTTTACCGCAGAGGGCTGCAGACGGGGCGATATAGAATGCCTTCTGGTCCTCCTCGTCGCTCGACATCTTCTCTGCCTCACGGCCGACGATCCAGTTGGCGGTCATCACCACGTTCATCAGCTCCTGATCACTGTCGCGGTAGCCTTCGGTGTTGGCCTGCAGGTCATCAAACGAATACTCATCGGCATGGTCGGTCAGCAGCATCACCTTATACTTGAATGCCATCTTGGCCCACTGCAGCAGGTCTACCTTGTCGGTGAACACAGCACCAGGTACGCAGACGAGGCTGTAAGCATCCTTCAGGCTCAGACGGTCGAAGCCGTTGCGCAGGATGTTCTCCACCTCACCGGCGAAACCAGAGTCTGCATCAGCGATGTCTTCCTTCAGCACGTTGATGATACGAAGATTCTTCACCTTGTCAGTACCACAGGTCTTGAAGAAGGAGTCGAGCTGACGATAGCTGCGCTCCAGGTTCTGTGTGGCATAGAGGGCATCGGTGATACCCTGCTTCAGCACGTTGGTATATTTCTCCTCTTCCTTCTTGCAGGCGTCTGCAAAACCGGTGGCGCTGTCGATGCCATCCTGGTCGAGCAGTTCCAGCCAGCGGCTGATCTCACGCTTCAGGCTCTCTCTCTTGTCCTTAAAACGCTTGTCCTTCAGGAACACGTCCTTGGCGGCCTTGCGGGCGGGGTTCATATTGTCTGCGTCGGGCATAAAGCCACGGATGGCATTGAAGCCACCGAACTGTGACAACAGTTTACTGACGTCTTTACCTTTCTCTTGAAGCTCGGCACCAGCCTGCTGGGCCTCTTGAGCTTTCTGTAATTCTACATCTGCCATTTTATTTACGATTTACTTATTTAAAATTTTCGATTTATTACTCTGCGCCATTCAGTTCGTCGAGCATCGACTGAAGCATGGCCTTCATCTCCTCACGGCTGCCAGCCTCCTTGAGGATATCGCGCAGCTTGCGGTTCTGCTCAATGCTCTTGCGGATCTTGGTGTTGGTCTCGATCTTCATCTTCGTGCCGGAGAGGAACGGGCTGTTCTCCACCAGACGGCCCTTGCCGCCATTGGCCTCGAAGTCACGCAGCTCACCGAACTTCAGAGTCTCTTCCACTGCACCGCCTTCCTCATCGGTAAAGGTGACACCCACCTTCGGCTTGAAGTGCTCAAAGGCATCGTTGATGTTCTGGATGTCCTCCACGAACTCAGGATTACCTGCTTCCACATCGGTTGTGTACTGGTCGATCATCAGAGTCTTGTTCTGGTCGATCAAACTAACTTTCGCGTTGCTCTCCTCATCGGGAGCCATCGAAATGAAATTCTCTTTCATTGCCATAGTCGTAATGGTTTTAAATTGTTATACACTAAATTATTTCTTCTCTTTTTTCTCTTTTTCTACTTTTTCTTCCTTTTTGCCGTTGATGACGAACACAGCCTGACCGTCCTTGTCGGCCTCGACCAGGATCTTGTCGCCGGTCTTCACCTTGCCGGCTATCATCATCTTCGAAATCGGGTGACGCAGTTCCTTACGGATGATACCGAGCACCGGACGGGCACCGTACTGCTGGTTGTAGCCACGCAGTGCGATCTTCTCGCGGGCCTCCGGTGTCAGCGTCAATTCGATGTTCTGCTCCTCCAACAGCTTCAGCAGACCCTTCAGGTGGATATCGAAGATCTTGGTCACCGTCTTGTCGGTAATCGGCGAGAACGGCACGATCTCTGTCAGACGGGCGAGGAATTCCGGACGGAAGTAGCCCTGCATGATGTCCATCAGTTCATTGTTCTCGGGAATGATGCCAGCGTTAAACTTCTCCACGATGGTCTGTGCACCGATGTTCGAGGTGAAGAGGATGAGGGCGTTCGAGAAGTCACCCACACGTCCCAGACGGTCGTGCAGCTTACCTTCGTCGAGGATCTGCAGGAATAGGTCGAACACCGACTTATGGGCTTTTTCGATTTCATCGAACAGCACCACGGCATACGGGTTCTGACGAATCTTATTCACCAGCAGACCACCTTCCTCATAGCCTACATATCCCGGAGGCGCACCATAGAGGAGTGCCACCGAGTGTTCTTCCTTGAACTCAGACATATCGAAGCGGATGAGTGCACTCTCGTCGCCGAATAGGAATGTTGCGAGGGCCTTGGCCAACTCCGTCTTACCAGTACCCGTCGGACCGAGGAAGAAGAACGAGCCCATCGGCTGTCCCTTCTTGCTGAGACCGGAACGGGCCTCATAGACGGCATCGAGCACCTTCTTCACAGCGTGATCCTGACCGACGACACGCTTCTTCAGCGTCTCCTCAGCACCCATCAGACGGTCGCGTTCCTTTGTCTGCACCTTACCGAGAGGAATACCTGTCTGCTTGGCCACGACGGCACTCAGGTCGTCGCTCTTCAACTCAGTGCGCTGCTCGGCACCCAGTTCTGTCAGCTTGTCGAGGATGCCGCCCAGGAAGTCTGTACGCTCCTGGATGGTGGCAATCTTCGCAAAGTCGGTATCTGAGTCAACACCGGCCAGCAGGATGCAGCTCACCTTGTTAAACAGTTCATAGTTCAGCCAGTCGAGTTCCTTCATCAGTCCCTCGTCGGCCTTATCCTTACCTTCGGCAGAAGCCTTGATAGCGTCGAGTTTCTCGCGCAGGCCGGCAATGATGTTACCCGTCAGGTCGTTCATCGTCTTCACCTGCGCCATCGTACGGTCAATCAGGTCGAAGGCAGAGTCGGGCAGCGACTTCTCCGTCAGATAGCGCTTGGCCAGACGGATGGCATCGCTCATCACCGTCTCATCGGCCTTCAGACCGTGATACTCCTCATAGGCGGGGATGGCACCCTTCAGAATGCGCAGCGTCAGATCGGCCGTGGGTTCCTCCACAGTGATCTTCTCCAGCTTCGAGGTCATCTCCTTATCGGTCTCGATGTTCTTCGTATAGCCGTCGATGCTCGAGGTGGCGAGCAGCTGCAGACGACCTTTGCTCAATTCGTTCTTCAGGATGGAAGATGCGCCGAACAGCGAGCCCTGCTTGTCGAACAGCTTGTCGATCGATTCGATGATCAGCACAGCGTTCGGCAGGTTCTCCACCTCGGTAATCACATTCTTGAAGCGATCCTCCACCTCACCCTTGTATTGGGCGTCGCCACCCAGGGCAGCGGTATCCAGCTCGTAGGCCACAGCCCCACTCAGGAATCCCGGCACATGGTCGGCAGCCAGTTCACGCACGAAACCGTTCACCAACGATGTCTTACCCACGCCGGCCTCACCGGTAATCAGCAGGTTCGCCTTGGTCTTACGGCCGAGGATCTCATAGATGACAGAGATCTCCTTCTCAAAGCCAATCACATTATCCAGATTGCCTGCACGTGCGATGGCGGTCTTGTCCACACAATACTTGGCCAGACTGCCCTTGCCGCCAGCGGCCGGTGTCTTCTTCGTCAACTCGGCACCCTCCATATAGGGGGCCTCCACATTCGCACCGCCACCCATCTTGGCACTGATGTCAGAGGGTGTCAGCGGCAGTGTCTTCAACTGGTCGAACGAGAATCCCACACCCGGTGTCACCAGGGATGCCAGGATACATACAGGCGTCGCCTCGTCGAGATCAAATTTCACCTTGTAGTTCTCAGCCTCGTCCATGACGGCATTCGACTCACTGCTTAATTCAAGGTCGCGCATCGGACGCACGGCTCTCGGAGCCAGCTGCATCTGCACGTCAGCCCAATCCTGGAGATAGTAATAATCCTTGTCGAGTTCAGACTCGATAAAATGAACAAGTCCCATATCTTTATGAAGGATGGCCTTAAACAGATGGGCAGGATAGATAGCATCGCTGCAATACTCTTCAGCAAAGCTGTTGGCAATAGTTATAAGTTGGTCACTCATGTCGTTAATTGTTTTACGTTTAATTTGATTGCAAAGATAAGGTAATTTGATAAAAAAAAGCCGCAACACCTGCATTTTTGCATTGTCACGGCCTATTTTTAACATTATTTTAGAAAATCCCGCATGTTTAGGCAAGAAATATCTTATCTCACGCCACCTCCGAAGCCTCCTCCGGAGAATCCGCCACCGCCGCCTCCCCACGACGAACGCCCCCCACGGCCAGAAGCACGGGCCTGGCGGGCAGACTCCCGTGCGGCCTTGTTCGCCACAGCGCGCGAGGTACTCGAATGGAGGGTGGAATAGATGGTGGGCAGAGTCGACTCGTTCGCCATCTGGGCGGCCAGCTGGTCCATGTTGAAGTACTCGGGATTGATCTTCTTCATGTCCTTGATCACCTGATCGGCGATGCCGAAAAGCGTGGCGTAGATCATATAATCTTTCCACAACGACACCTCACCCACGTGACGCTCGTCGAGCAGCGAGAACTCCTTCAGGAATTTCTTCAGTCCGAACACTTGTCGCACCTCGTCCAGACGGTCCTTGTATTTGCTGATGCCCGTCTTGGTGTGGAGGGTGTCGATAAACGAGTCGGTGATGCTCTCGTTGTGGCTGCTGCGCATAAAGTTCTTCAGTTCACGCGGTTCCAGCACGGTATCGTCGCCCGCCGCGTTCTTGAAGATGGTGTGTATCTTCCGCAACAGCAGGGGCTGGTCGCCGGTGTCGGGCAACTCGTGAATCACAAACATGTCCTTACTCCTACCCTCCTTCTTTTCTTCCCGCTTCTCAATACTGATCGCCCCCATGTTGATGAGCTTCAGGATACAGGCCGAGAGCAGGTTGTTATAGTCGGTATTGAAATACTTGTAGGCATTCAGCACGTCGTTGGTCTGCTGCAGGTTGCCGTTCATCGGGATGTCGCGGAACCAGAGCAGGTCCTTGTTCACCTTCTTACGGGCACGCCACACATAGACGAAGTACCAGATGGCTCCCACAATGGGCACGATGAAGAAACCTACGACCAACGCCAGGAGGGTGAGCGTGTCCGACATCGTCCACTCATCATCATCGCCCACATAGTCGCTGCCTTCAAAAGCCAATTCCTTCTTATGCTCGAAGGTATCCTCGTCGCTGACGGCAGGCTCAAAGAGTCCCTTGTCGAAGCGGCACATCACATACAGCGCACCGCTGCTGCCGAAGGGCTCCGTATTGTAGGCCACGATCTTCCCGTCGTCAAAACCCAGCTCACCGCCGAAACGGAAACCCCACACGCCGCTGTTCTCCGCAGTCAGCATAACAGAATCCTCGGCCTCGATGGTTACACGCGCCTCGTCGGGCTTGGGCGACACGTCGGCATCAAGAAACACGTGACGGATGGCGTCGGCATCAGGATGGGCATGTATCAGGTTGGTGTAGGTATAGCTCGTGACGTACGTCCTCTCACCACTGTCGCCGAGTCCCCAGCAGAGCTCATAGCCGCCATGCTTCGTGACGATGCCGCACTTGCCGGCCTTCCAGCGGCGGCTCTGGTCGATGTCCCAGCGCCCCACGTTCTCATACGCCAGCCCTGTCTCGTCGGTCACCTGCAGGTCGCGCACCTCGCTGCCCTCGGGCACACCTATGCCGATATAGCACTCCGTACCCTCGGCGTCGATGCTCATCAGCCTCGTCTCCGTGATCCTTGCGTCACCGTTATGGCTCAGCACCACGCGGATGTCAAGCCGATGCAGCTGTGGACGTGCGAACCCGCTTGTAGCTGATGTTAACATCAGCAACAAGAGAAGTTTACTTCTTAAATGCCTCATCGAGATTCGGATATTGCTTCTTTTCCTCGCTGTCAGTCTTCAGATAGTCCTTCAGGCCGAAGTGCAGCAGAGAGGCCACGATGCTCGACGGCCACTGGCGCACCATACGGTTCATCTTCGTCGCCGTATCATTGTAGATCATACGCGACATGCGGACATTCTCCTCATACTGCTTCATGCCCTGCTGTGCCTCCTTATAGAGGTCGCTGGCCTTCAGTTCCGGGTAGCGCTCGAACACCACGTTCAGCCTTCCCATCATCTGTGTCAACAGGTCGCTCTGCTGGTTGATGCTTTCCGGCGTAGCGGGCAGGTTGCCGTTACCCAGGTTGCCGCCTCGCGCCTGCACGGCCTGGATAATCGTCTCCGACTCATGCTTGGCATACTGCGCAGCCGTCTTCGCCAGGGCGATCACCGCATCGAAACGGGAGTTGAGCTGAACCTCAATCTGGCTCAGGGCGTTCTTACACAATTCATCGAGATTCACCAGCGAGCGCTGGGTGGAGATGAAATAACCTCCGACGATCACCACCAGGGCGATAATTACTAATGTTGTCATAATCAAACTTTTATTTTGAGTAATAATTTTTGATAAGTTCCGTCACTTTGGGGATATCATAGAAGTCATCGACCGTCTCCAACAGATATGTGGGCTCGATGCCCGAGTCAATGTTCTCATTCGACGTGTTGGCCATACGATGTCTGTGGGTGGAATAGCGGTAGCCGAATCCGTCGGCCGAGGGGTTGTAGAGCACGGCACACGAACC